>ENA-UPTA01001342-UPTA01001342.1-activated-sludge-metagenome-genome-assembly--contig:-NODE-1342-length-27454-cov-7.883244_pt1 | contig 27454 bp, 18 predicted proteins | sample MGYA00238184_ERZ773361 | MGnify/ENA primary metagenome ERZ773361 (study PRJEB29100, sample SAMN05720205) | activated sludge metagenome | isolation source: anaerobic digester from wastewater... | reverse complement strand
TCGACGATGTGGAATACGAGTTCCAGGGACCAATGCACCTCATGAGAGAAAAATAATTGCATAAATTTTAAAAATGCTGCCAAAAAAATATGGCAGCATTTTTTTTATCAGACAACGTTTTATATGTTACGTTTGTCTTATTAATGCTACAGCAAAATTGGAAAACGAAAGGTTAATAAAGCAATGTCAGAAGAAGTCGAAAAAAGCTTTTGATGAATTGTACAGAACCTATTCAGGAATGATTTACGGTATTTGCATGAGGTACACAAAAAATTCGGCTGAAGCAGAAGATCTTTTACACGACTGTTTTATAAAGGTGATGAATAAAATTGGGGAATTTGAATTCAAGGGTTCGTTTGAAGGTTGGCTAAAAAGAATCGCAGTAAATTCAGCCATAAACAATATCAAGGCAAAAAAGCTGGTTTATGTCGATGATCTGGAAACTGAAACAAAAGAAACAAATTGCCCCGAATCGCTCGGAATTATACAGAGTATGGATTGCAAGCAAATAATCGAGCTTATCAACACCCTGCCCGTTGGCTATAAAACCGTATTTAACCTGTATGTTGTCGAGGGTTATAAGCATAAAGAAATTGGAGAAATGCTCGGATTTACCGAAAACACTTCGAAGACACAATTTTTGAAAGCCAGAAAGGCCCTTATGGAAATGTTGAGTAAACTGAAAGAAGAAGATGAAAGAAACATTTGAAGATATAATTAAAAAATCGCTGGAAAACTATTCTCCCGCAGCTCCGGAGCATCTCTTAAAAAAGCTTCAGACCAGCTATCCAAAGCCGGGGTTTCGCGATTTTGTTTCTTTACATTCAATACAAATTTCGGTGATTCTCGGAATCTTAATTTCAGGGATTATTGCATTGGTAATTTTCACAAACAATACTAAAAACAACTCTCCACAAACTGCGGATTCAAATAATTCTTCGAATAATGAAACAATCAACACCAATATTCGGGAACGAGACAATTCAATGAAGCCATCCCCTGTTGCAGTTTGGCCGAAAAAAAGCAACTCTGTAAACACATTTGTTCCGTCGGATAAAAACAAAACTGTTGATACCCGCATATTTACCTGCTCCGACACATCGGTTTGCGGTAATGAAATCACTATTAGCACAGTAGTTAGTGTGGATAAGCTTTTCATTGATCACTCCTGCAAAATTGAAGAAACAAATGCTAATTTATTCAGAATTACTGCCTCTATTCCAGGGGTTTATTATTTGAAACATCTTAATTCAGGCCATTCTACCGATTCTATGAGAATATGCTTTACAGGAACTGCTGAACCCAGGATCAAGATTGTAGAAAACGTTGTCTGCGCAGGGGAACCCTTAGTAGTAATGGTTGATAATGCAAACAGCCGGGAATTGTTTTGGGATATTGAAAATGCCACAGTTGAATCAGCCGGCAACAATTTGTACAAAATTGTTTTTAAATCATACGAAGGTCAAAAAGTTAAAATATCTGTTTCCGCAAGAAATGCTGGTTGTAGTTGTAACACATGTATCGAATATCAGTTACCCGAAAAATTGCAAGTAAAAACATCGGTTGAGCCTGAAATATGCAGTAACAGCAATGGGGTAATTCATATTAAAACCAACGCCACGGGAGCGCATTACCTTCTGAATAATACCAAAGAAAACAGTGATGGGACCTTCCGCAATCTTAAGCACGGCAACTACAATGTATCGGTGATATACAACAATGGTTGTTTTGAGAACTTCAATATTACTATCCCTGCAAATAAACAACTTAAGGCATCGTTCACTTACAACACCGACCCTGCAAATTCAAGCAGGTTATTAGTTACCAACACTACCAGCATCGATAACAAGGGTTATACACAATTTGGTGACATCGATTTCACGTGGATAGCCAATAACGAAACATATTATTCCGATAACCCCACACTGGAGTTTTCGAGCAGCGGGAAGCAGGAGGTTATTTTGGTTGCATCGTATGGAGAATCATGCAAAGATACATGCAGAACAGCAATTCAGATTTCGAATGATGAAGTGTTGATTCCTAATATTTTTTCACCAAACGGTGATGGCATTTCCGATATTTTCTTCGTAAAAGCTTCTAATGTTGTATCATTCCGCGGAATTATTACCAATATCCGTGGAGAGGTTGTATTCAACTGGGATAATATTTCAGAAGGATGGGATGGAAAAATAAACGGTAACAATCTAGCTTCGGAAGGTGTATATTACTACCTGATAGGCATTGAATTTACGAACGGAAATAAGGTGGAGAAAAAAGGCAGCCTGAATCTAATCAGAAAGTAATTTCAGTAACTCAGTCTGTCCTTATTCGCTTTTATTCAATTTCTCAAAGTTCTCCAGCCCTTTTTGCAAGAACTTCACAAATTCATCCGCATTTTTATCGTACGCTCTGGGTTCATTTAGAACAACTCCCTCAGGAGAAATCAGCACATAGTAGGGTTGTGAATTACGGTCGAAGTTTACAATTTGAATGTCGGCATTGGCATCGCCCAGTGTCTTCTTAACTTTCTTATCATTTTTCGAGACAAACCACTCGTCCTCGGGCAGCTCAATGGTTTTATCATCGACATACATAGCCAAAATTATATAATCGTTCCTAAGTAATTCAATCACCCTGGAATCACTCCACACAGCTGTTTCCATTTCTCGGCAATTCACACATCCATGGCCTGTGAAATCAATGAAAACTGGTTTATTTTGTTGCTTTGCGCAATCAAAAGCCTGTTTCCAATCGAAATACCCATGCAGTCCGAAAGGGAGGTGCAACTGTTCCTTATACTTGGGTTCTTCACATGTTTGATTCTCTTCCTCAATACCCATTTTTTGAAGCATCAACCTATTGTTGTCAGCAATGATCTGGGGTATATTGAAATAATGTGTTGTAATTGGAGGAAGATATCCTGACAATGCTTTAAGTGGTGCGCCCCACATACCGGGAATCATATATAAAACAAAAACAAATGTAACTATCGCGAGACTCAGCCTGCCGGTACTCAGATATTTGGGTTCATCATCGTGTTTAAACCGAAGTTTTCCCAGCAAATAAAATCCCATTAGTGCGAAAACAACAATCCAAATTGCAAGGTAAACCTGGCGGTCGAGCAAACCCCAATGATAGGTCTGATCGGCAATACTGAGAAATTTAAAACCAAGAGCTACTTCAATAAAGCCAAGAACTACCTTAACAGTGTTGAGCCAGCCTCCGGATTTTGGCATATTCTTCAGCCACCCTGGGAAGAGAGCAAAAAGTGTAAATGGGAGGGCAAAAGCCAGTGCAAAACCCAACATTCCAATAATAGGTTTTACAATACTACCTCCGAAAGATTCAACAAGTATGCTCCCGACAATGGGTCCAGTACAGGAAAACGAAACCAGAACCAGAGTAAGAGCCATAAAAAACGCACCAAGAACACCTCCTCTGTCGGCTTTGGAATCCGATTTATTCACAAGCCATGAGGGCATCACTATTTCGAATGCTCCAAAAAACGAAGCGGCAAATATCATAAAAATCAGGAAGAACAGTATGTTTGGAATCCAGTGTGTACTCAGCCAGTTTGCAATGGATGGTCCAAAAATAATTGCAAGTACCGATCCAATAAGTGTGTAAATAAGGATAATACTGATACCAAAAGCAAAAGCATTGAAACGAGCCTTCGACTTACTATTCTCCTTCATAAAGAATGAAATTGTCATCGGTATCATTGGGAAAACACAAGGTGTAAGAATTGCTGCCAATCCTGCAAGGAATGAAATCAGAAAAAACCAAAACAGGTTTTCCTTTTTTTCGGTATTCTTATAGGTATTTTCCGAAACAATGTCAGGTGTTTGCGGGAGGTCTTTTGATGCTATTGCTTCTGATGTGGAACCGCTTTCAGCATTTGCATCGGCTCCGTTTATCCCAAATTTAAAATCGGCATTCACAGGTACACACATACCATCATCCTGACAAGCCTGTCCGGCAAGGCTGCCTTCAATAATAAACTTCTCAGTGGAATTCACTTGTATTTTTTGTTTGAACACAACAATACCTTTGTAGTATTTCGTATTCAACATAAACACATCGTCGTATTCATCAATGGCTTTCCCAACTTCCAGAGTACTATCAACCGTGATGTAATTCTGATTTTTCTCGAAGCTTATCACCATTGGAATTGGACCACCATCATCGAAATACTGCGAATACAAATGCCACCCATTTTCTATTTTGGCTGTGAGAACGAGATATAGCTCCTTTTCGCTTACTTTCTCGGTACTGAATGTCCATGTAACAGGCTCAGTAATTTGAGAAAAAGAAAAGGATGCAATAAGGAGAAACAGTGAGCTCAGAAAAATTCTAAATCTATGCTTCATATGTTATAAATTCAATAAATAATTTCTTCGTCGAGATCATTAAAAAAATGATATTCCATGTAGGTATATTCCTGCATCGCTTCAACAACAAGTTTTTGTTTATATTGTTTACGCCATTTACTCACAATCGAAAACCACCCTTTGTTTAAATAGGTTGCAACAAATGGATGTGTTTTAATGCAAATTTTGCTGAATGAATATTTTTTTAGAATAAATTTCAGGTTGTTTTCAATCTCATCAACCAGATTAATGCTCGCACCAATTTTACCAGAACCTGAGCAAGTCGGGCAGGTTTCAGCAGTTTTAATGTACATCTCAGGGCGAACACGTTGCCTTGTAATTTCCATTAAACAGAACTTACTGAGTGGTAGAATATGAAACTTGGCCCGGTCGCCAGCCATACTGGCCTTCATCTTTTCGAGAATCTTGATTTTATTTGTGCCATCATGCATATCGATAAAATCGATAATAATAATGCCTCCCATGTCGCGCAACCGTAACTGACGGGCAATTTCTTCGGTTGCAAGAAGGTTTACCTCGGTTGCATTCATTTCCTGATTCTCGTCTGTACTGGAACGGTTTCCGCTATTCACGTCAATTACGTGAGCAGCTTCGGTGTGTTCAATAATGAGGTAAGCACCGTTTTTGAGCATCACTGTTTTCCCGAAAAGGGTTTTAATTTGCTTTTCGATTCCGAAATGGTCAAAAATCGGGGGTTTCTGATTATAAAATTTTACAATTTTTTGCTTCTCGGGAGCAATTTCACTGATAAAAGCCCTGATATCTTCGTAAGTGCCGGCTTCGTTAACGACAATCTGATTAAAAGAAGCATTTAAAATATCGCGCAAAATTACTGTAGCGCGGTCGTCTTCGCCAATGAGTAAACTTGGGGCTGCTGCCGTGGGAAGCTTGCTCAAAATCGTATCCCATCGTTGCACAAGCTGCCGCAATTCTCTGTCGAGGTTGGCTACTTTTTTTGTTTCGGCAACCGTTCTGACCACCATACCAAAATTTTTCGGTATAATACTCTGGATCAGTTGTTTTAAACGTTTGCGCTCCTCATTTGATTTGATTTTCTGGCTTACCGAAATTCTGTCGGAGAATGGAATAAGTACCAGATTACGACCTGCAATAGAAATTTCAGCGCTCAGTCTTGGTCCTTTCGACGAAATGGGTTCCTTGGCAATCTGCACCATGATGAATTGCCCGGGGTTAAGGATGTCTCCTATTTTTCCATTTTTATTGATATCGGCCTCCGGAACAAAACTTGCGAAAGTGGGTTTCTTCTGCTTTTTCGAAATAATTTGCTGTACAAATTTATTAAACGTTTGGAACTGTGGGCCAAGGTCGAGATAATGTAAAAAAGCATCTTTTTCGTATCCAACATCAATAAAAGCAGCATTCAATCCGGGCATAATGCGTTTCACTTTTCCCAGATAGATGTCGCCGACTGAAAATTTTGTGTTATTGACTTCCCGGTTGAGTTCGACCAGTTGTTTGTTTTGAAGTAATGCTATTGTGATTTCAGAAGGCCTGACATCAATATATAATTCGTTTTTTAATTCTTCGCTTTGCTTTTCCACGTTGGAATTTTTCATGTAACAAATCAAACCTTTAGGAATCCTAAAGGTTTGATTAAAAGATGCAGGATGCTATTTGTTTTTCTTCTTATGTCTGTTCTTGCGAAGACGTTTTTTTCTCTTGTGCGTCGACATCTTATGTCTCTTGCGTTTTTTTCCACTAGGCATGATACAATATTTTAGTTGTTTTCAGTAACTTGGTTAATAAAAGTTTTCGAAGGTTTGAAAGAAGGAACCCTGTGTGCGGGAATTGTAATTGTGGTATTCTTCGAAATATTGCGTGCTGTTTTTTCTGCTCTTTGTTTAATGATGAAACTTCCGAAACCTCTCAGATAAACATTGTTACCTTTTATAAGCGATTTTTTTAAACTTTCCATAAAAGCTTCAACAGTGTGCTGTACCATTTGTTTTTCGATACCTGTGTTTTTAGAAATTTCATTTACAATGTCCGACTTTGTCATTTCTCAGTGTTTTTTATAATATTAAAAATTAGATAAGTCAATTAAAAGAGGTGCAAATATAAGTAGTTTTTTTTATTTGCAAAACAAATAAATAGTAATGTTGTTAATTAATTAAAATCATTATATTGAAATTCAGGGATACACTATATCAATGGTACGAGTTGCACCGGCGCACTCTTCCATGGCGGGAAACAGACGATGCGTACCGAATCTGGATTTCGGAGATTGTGCTTCAGCAGACACGAGTAATTCAAGGTTTGGGATATTATGAGCGTCTTATTGCGTCTTATCCGGATGTATTTAGTTTAGCGGCCGCTAGCGAGGATGATGTGTATAAACATTGGGAAGGCCTGGGTTATTATAATCGCGCTGCATTGATGCTGAAAACAGCCCGGGAAATTGCAAATAACTACAATGGAGTATTTCCTACTACGTCTGCGGAGCTAATAAGGCTTAAAGGCATTGGAGAATATACTGCGGCAGCGATTGCATCGTTTGCCTTTGGTGAAGCGGTAATGTGTGTTGATGGAAATGTTAAAAGACTGATCTCGAGGTATTTTGGGATTGAATCGTTGTATGGATCTTCACGCTTTGAAACTGAAGTTTGTACCTCTTTGTCTGCAGTATTCGATAAAGAAAACCCTGCATTATTCAACCAGGCAATAATGGAATTTGGAGCCCTTCAATGCAAACCAAAAGCTGTTTGCCCAACCTGCCCCTTTTTGAACGAATGCTTTGCCAACATGCACGGGAAACAGAACAGTATCCCCGTTAAACCAATTAAGAAAACTGTTGCCACGCGATACTTCAATTATTTTGTTGTACTTAGTGATGATATGAAAACCCTAATAAAAAAAAGAACTGCTGATGACATATGGAAAAACATGTTTGAATTTCCGATGACTGAAACCATTGGACCAATAAGTGATAAAATTTTATTACCAACAGATATTAAGGCTGTTTGCAAGTCGACACAAGCATCTCTCCTTTTTGAAGCAGCCATTCACAAGCTCACTCACCAACAAATTGCAGCAAGATTTTACGTAATACGAACATCTGTTGTATTGCCAATTCGTAAAAAAACTGACTTACTGCTGGTTGATTCAGTTGATTTGGAGCAGTATGCAATGCCACGAATAATTACAAAATATTTGCCTCAAATCAGAGAAAGTATTTTTATCTGAAGGCAATTCCAGTAGTCAAGGAATAAGGCTCTATCCCCTTGTGATTAAGTGTTTTATTTTAAATCCCCTTGCCTTGAAATATGATTTTAACAGTGTAAATCATTATTTTAAAATCGACATATAGCGACATATTTTCGATGTATAATATATCGTATTTCAAGCGATCAACCATTTGATTAATGTTTTCGGCATACCCGTATTTCACCTGCCCCCATGATGTGATCCCGGGACGAACACTCAGCAGATGTACATAATGAGGCGCCACTTTTACAATCTGGTCAATAAAATATTTGCGTTCCGGCCGTGGGCCCACAATCGACATGTCACCTTTAAGTACGTTAAAAAACTGGGGCAATTCATCGAGGCGTGTTTTCCGCATGAATTTTCCAAAATTTGTAACCCGGTTGTCAGATTTATTGCTAAGCTCAGGTCCATTTTTCTCGGCATTCTTCTGCATCGACCTGAATTTATAAATAGTGAACGGCTTTCCGTTTTTACCAATTCGTTCATGGCTGTATATAACAGGTCCGGAAGAGGAAAGCTTAACACCGATGGCCAAGAACAAATATAACGGAGATAGCAAGAGCAAGGCAAGGCAACTAATGAAAACATCGATAAATCGTTTTGTATGCAACTGCCAAACAGGCATCAGGTTGTGCCTGATTTGTAAAAGGGGAACCCCCAGAATAGCACTCATCCTAACTTTACCAATAAGAATATCGTACATATCGGGAATTACCTGTATTTCGACCATTAAACCCTGCAACTGATTAATGATGTTTTTAATTGTGCCGTGCTCTTTCGATTCCAGTGCAATTACAACTTCTTCAATCTTGTTATCAGCAATAATCTGTTTTATGTCTTTAATCGTCCCAAGGTGAGGCAGATGCTTGTCCAACAATACCGTATCTTTTGAATCGATGCTTAGAAATCCTAAGAACTTAAATCCTATAGAAACTGCCTGATTTTCAATTTCTTGAAAAAGTTTTACTGCTTTACGTCCTGAACCGACAATAATCGTATTAAATCCCAGCTTACGGGTATGAATACGGTGATTGGTCCTGCTCGTAATCACAAGGCGGGGAATGTAGGTTGTGATAAACTGAAGCCCAAAATATACCGAGAAAGTAATGTAGTATTGCTTGTAATTGCCAACCCAATCGTCGAGAAGCAAAACAAAAAATAAAATCAGCATCCCAATCAGCGTTGTAAGAAAAGTCATCCACAATTCATGAAGGCGCGATTTGCGCAATGGGTTACGGTAATATCCGCTCAGTAAATGCAGAAATATCCAGAAAATGGGTATAAAAATTAACCCTATAATAAACTGTGTGCTGATTTCGAAAGGAATATCGTATCCGAATTTTGATGGCTCAATATACACCTTGCGAAACAAATAGAACAGGTAATACGATAAACCGGCAGCAAGCAAATCGAAACAAATGTACTTTATCAGCTGTTTTGCTTTGTTCATAGTTGCTGGTAAATTAGTTTTACATTGTCGATATATACTCTGGTAGTATCGTTTTCCTGATCATCAGAACGTGCACAGGTGTAATAAAGCCTGAAATCAAATGCGTCGGAATTATCGTTGATGCAATCGCTCAGGTCGATATAAATAGTTTTCCACTCCGAAGTTGGATTGAAAGTAATAATCGGGTCTCTTATCTCAATTGAAGACCCATTACTGTATTTGCGGGCAAATAATCCAAAAGTAAAATAATCGGTAGTTTTAAAACTCATTTCAAGATATACCGCCTTCGCAAGGGGTAGTTCAAATAATTCGGTAGAGCGGCACTCAAAAACATCACGCACCGAGTCGAGTGCAAAAAACATTGAATTGCCTTCCATGGCATCGGGACCAGTTACCAGCATTATTGAGGTGTCGCTTTGTTCGCTAACCTGAAACGCTATCCCCAAATCTTCAAAATCTTCGAGCAAAGCAAAAGTTACATCCTTATACGAAAAATGTGGTGTTATTTTCAATATTTCGGCTGGGGTAAGTTCCACATTATCCGAATAAAAGTTCATAAAGGGGTAAATGAGACGTTCAGCTGCAATTCCATTGTTTTTAATTCCCGGAAAAATTTCAATTTCACTTTGCCCTGAGGCCAAAACTGGAACGGTAAAAGGTATTTCGAAAACTCCGACGAGCTTGTCGTCGACATAAACCCATGCATCTGTAATATTTTCTACCCTACTGCCCTGGGTACTATAGTTAGTGTTAAGCACTACGCTGTCAACCGAAATGTAGGAGGGTATTTCCTCCGGAGGATTAATTATTTCGCACGACATTGCTGCAGCAAGCAAAATAAATGTAATGGCAACGTAGAACAACTTCATCAAACTTCCTTTCGCAGTAAAAACATACAACGATAAAATACACGGAATTATTGCCGGCAAAAATAAAATTTATAAGCAAATAATCAATGCGAAACTAACTTAAGTTTTTCCGCAATTATCTGCGCCGCTGAAAAAGTTCGCATCATCGATTCAAGGTTCACCTCTGGGCTCGTATTTTTAACAATAGCACTGGCAAATGCCTTTATGCTGCTGTATTTTTCATCGGTTGAAGGTATAAGTATAGGTTCGCATTGCAACTCTCCTTTGAGGGAACTGAAAAGTCCCAGATCGGTAAAAGGAGCGTTCTTCCTTACCAGCATGGCACTATTTGCCGAAAGGTTAGCGTAAACATAGTTGTTGTTATGATAGAAAGTGATTTCGTTTTTTTCTTCAAGGGCTACTCTTCCGGCATTAAACTGAGCAACACATTTATTATTGAACTCAATTCGTGCATTAATAGTATCCGGACTGGTATTATTAATGCTAACACCGGTTGCTGAAATGCTTTTGATTTCGGAATTCACCAGGCTGAGAACTAAATCAATATCATTCAATAATATATCAATCAATACTGAGGTGTTCCGTGTTTTGACATCGTACTGTACAAAATGGTTTGAAACAATTATTCTGGGGTTTTTAATAAATGGTCGTACTGCACGAAAAACCATATTGTACCTTTTGTCGAAACCGGGCTGTACTTTCACATCAGCTTCATCAATCATATTCATCAAGCGGCTGGCTTCCGATTTACTGAACAATTGCACCGGTTCAAAAAGAACATGCTTTGAATTTCGCACATAATTTTCGATATGCTCAGCCGATGACATAGGCGACAGGGCAATTACAGCATCAACTTCGTGAAGCAGAGAGTCGGATTCTGCGAAAGGTTTAACACCTGACAATTCTCTTATTGTTGAATCTGCAGCTGGGTCGAAAAAGCCAACAAGCCGCAGTTCGCCAATGTTGTTGATGCTTTCAACATAACCCTGCCATATTTGTTCGCTTCCGATTATGCCGGTACGTATCATTTGAACAGATTTTCCGATAAAAATAAATGTATTTATGCCGTGAAATAAGGCGATCCGTCGGAATATATTAACCCTGTCGTGTTAATAGCACTGATTATCATGTACATAGACATGTGTATTCAACAAAAACTTCATATATTTTTGAAGTTCACCAATGATTAACGGAGCTTCAGTGTCTGATTTCTGTTAGGACCAACAGACAATCCAACAACCGGAATTTTAAGTTCATTTTCAATAAACCGGATATATTCTTGTAATGCTTCCGGGACATGATTTGCATTTTTTAACGAGGTTATATCGCAATTCCATCCCTGAAGCTCTTTGTACACAGGTGTGATTTGCTCATTGATATCGTAGGGAATGTAATCGATTATCCTGTCATGTAACTTATATGCAACACAAACCTTAATACTATGCATTTCGTCGAGTACATCGGCTTTCATCATATGCAATTTTGTAACCCCATTGAGCATGGTCGAATATTTTAGTGCAACGAGGTCGAGCCATCCACACCGGCGAGGACGACCGGTGGTGGATCCATATTCACGCCCATTGTCACGCAGCTGTGCTCCTGTTTTATCAAACAACTCGGTAGGGAAAGGGCCACTTCCAACACGTGTGCAGTAGGCTTTAAAAACACCAATGACCTCCCCGATTGCAGAGGGTGGGATGCCTAGGCCTGAACATACACCGGAACAACATGTATTTGATGAAGTAACAAACGGGTAGGACCCGAAATCTACATCCAACAGACTTCCCTGTGCACCTTCGGCAAGTACAGTTTTACCATCTGCAAGGGCTTTATTAATAACGTATTCGCTATCGATGAATTTTATACGCTTCATATCTTCGATTGCGCTAAACCAATCGGTCTCTTCGCTTTCAATGGCATAATCAAATTTCATGGACTGCAACAAGGCCTGGTGATGGTCGCGAAGTCTGTTGTATTTCTCCCTGAAACCTGGAAGCTCAATATCGCCCACCCGTAGTCCAATACGTGCAGTTTTATCAGTATATGCAGGGCCAATGCCTTTAAGAGTACTCCCTATTTTATCGTTTCCTTTTAATTTCTCATTTGCAGCGTCAAGCATTCTATGGGTCGGTAAAATTAAATGCGCTTTTCTGCTGATAAACAAGTTTTCGTAAACAAATCCACCCTGTTTAGCTGTTGCCTGTAATTCACCCCTGAAACTTATCGGGTCGAGTACTACCCCATTGCCAATGATATTTACCTTATTTTCCCTGAAGATACCCGAGGGAATTGTATGCAATACATGCTTTATATTGTTAAATTCAAGAGTATGACCTGCATTGGGTCCTCCCTGAAAACGGGCAACAATATCGTAGTTTTCGGCTAGAACATCAATAATTTTTCCTTTACCCTCATCGCCCCACTGCAATCCTAACAAAACATCTGTTTTCATAAAAAAAATATAATTAGCAAAGATAGAACATTAAGCTCAAAATAAATATGTTAAAACACATGTAAGAGATCATTATTTATTGGCCTTTTGTATGCAATTCGAGCATGTGCCGTATATATAAAGACTATGATGCGAAACCCCGAATTGATAATTTTCGGAAATAGAATTCTTAATGTCCTCAATCCGCTGATCAGAAAACTCTGTCAGCTTTCCACATACAACGCAAATCATGTGGTCGTGTTTTGTATTGGAAAGTGCTTTCTCGTAGTAACTAACATTACTTCCGAACTGATGCCTGACGACAAGCTTTGTTTTCATCAGTAAATCAATGGTATTGTACAAGGTTGCACGGCTTACCCGATAGTTCTTGTTCTTCATCGAGATATACAAATTCTCTATGTCGAAGTGTCCGTTATTATTGTAGATTTCATCAAGAATTGCAAAACGTTCAGGGGTTTTTCTATGTCCGTTTTTTTCAAGATAATCAGCAAACATCTTCTTTACCGTATCATATACTACTTCTTTATGCATCGTTATTAAATTTAAGTCTAAATTAAAATAATTTTTTAAAAAAACAAAGTTTTTCAGAAAATTCCGTTTTATTTTCGGCAAAGTGTTTTGAGTTTTATATTCACGATACATCTTTTAAAGGAATATTGTTTATCTTGCTTTTTTTTAATAACATTGATTATGAAGTACCGTTTTTTATTAATTGCACTAATAGCAATTCCACTTACAGGATTTTCACAGGTTTATAGTGGTGCGGCTGCCGATAAATTGTATTCAGGTGCCAATCAGATACGCTTAAAGCCATTTACGCATGTTCCCGACTATATCTCGTTCTATGAAGCATTCAGGCCTGGCGCCGAGAAAGGAGAGGCAGTAATTGCAGCATTTTTTATCAACCCCAAGTTAAGTTTAAAAAAAATAGAGCAGTTCGGCGACAAGCTGGGTTGGGAGCACTTCAGGTATGCACAGACATACGACGGAACCGATATTGAATTCACACAATATATTGTTCATACCAAAAATGGGAAAGTGCTTTCGATGAATGGCAGTATTTTCTCAAATCCTGTTGTAAGTGGAAGTTTTATTATAAGCAATGACGATGCAGTAAATGCTGCACTTGATTATACAGGCGCAAAAAAATATATGTTCGAAACCGAAAAGACAGAGTTGCCTGAAGATTATACAAGTTACATAAAACCGGTTGCTGAAGCTGTTTATTTCCCTGAAAATGTTGAACTGGAAAAGAACCACATTATTGCCGCTTACCGGGTTGATGTATTTTCATTGGAGCCCTACGACAGAAAATGGGTTTATGTAAATGCTGAAAACGGAGAAATCATTACCAGTATATCACGTATACAAACTACCGATGTTCCCGGAACTGCACAGACCGCTTACAGTGGAAGTCAGACAATTACGACTGATTACACCGGCAGTTATTACAGGCTGCGCGAAACCGGAAGGGGTAATGGTGTAAGTACTTACAACTGCCAGTTAACCACCAGTTATAATTCCGCGATTGATTTTACCGACAATGATAACATTTGGAATAATGCGAATGCGAATCTGGATCAGTATGCCACTGATGCTCATTTTGCAACAGAAAGAACGTACGATTACTACTACAATGTTCATGGTCGCAACAGCATCAACAACTCCGGATTTCATCTGAAATCATATGTACATTTTAATCTTGTGGAAGCAGGGTATTCAAGTAATGTGAATGCATTCTGGAATGGTGAATGTATGACTTACGGAGATGGAGATGAAACCCGGACCCCGCTAACAACCATAGATATATGCGCTCATGAAATAACCCATGGATTGACCTCCTATACTGCAAATCTGGTATATCAGAATGAATCAGGAGCTCTAAACGAGGCCTTCAGCGACATTTTTGGCACCGTAGTTGAACACTATGCTGCCCCTGATTATTTCGACTGGACAATTGGAGAGGATATTGCTTACCCCTTCCGGTCACTTTCCAATCCTAATGAATACGGTTTACCCGATACTTATCAGGGCCTAAACTGGCACACTGATCCTGGCAGCGATAATGGCGGTGTACATCGGAATTGCGGACCTTTATCGTATTGGTTTTACTTAATATCGGAAGGGGGCTCTGGTACAAATGACCTAAATCATAATTATAATATTTCAGGTATTGGCATGAATGATGCTGCAGACATTTCATACCGATTGCTGACTGTTTACCTGACCAATACCTCTAATTATGCAGACGCACGTTATTATGGGATTCAGGCAGCTATCGACTATTTCGGCGCATGCTCTGAGGAAGTTGAAAAGGTTACAAATTCTTTTTACGCAATTGGTGTTGGCGACGCCTACGTTCCGGAGGTAATTGCCGGCTTCACATCCGATTACGCTGAAAACTGTTCAGCGCCATTCACAGTTCAGTTTTATAATACCAGCATGAATGCAAGCGATTTTCTGTGGAATTTCGGGGATGGCACTACCAGTACTGAAGTCAATCCAGAACACACATACAATAGCGCTGGTAACTTTAACGTAAGTCTGTCAGCTGACGGGGGTACCTGTGGTGATGATAATTCCACCATTACCGACTTTATTCGGATAGGACCGGAGTATCCTTGTTTGATTTTCATGCCTGAAAGCGGGAATGTAGCTACTAGTCAATGCTCCGGAATACTATATGATATTGGGGGACCTTCCAATCCATACTACGACAATACATTTGCAAGTTACACCATTCAACCTCCGGGTGCTTCTAAAATTATCCTGAATATCAATGAATTTGATATCGAACCCGGTTCAGGGAGCACATGCAACTACGATTATATAGCATTTTACGACGGAGTAAACACTTCGGCACCATTGATAAATAATACAACGTATTGCAACACCAACGGAAACCCAGGAACAATTGAATCAACCGGTGGGGCAATTACCATTGCTTTCTACTCTGACCCTGGTCTTAGCCTACAGGGCTTTGAAATCGAATGGAATTGCCTTCAGGACAATGGCAGCCCGCTGGCTGCATTTTCTGCAGTACCAACATCATCATGCAGCGGAATTATTCAGTTTACCAATGAATCGCTCAATGAACCGGATTCATTTTACTGGACTTTTGGTGATGGGAACAACTCGTCTGATGAAAATCCGACTCATTTGTACAGCAACGACGGCAACTACACAATTAGTTTAACTGTTTCGAACGATTTCGGTGAAAACACAAAGACAAAAACAGGCTATATTCAGGTTAGTCTGGCTGAACCACCGCCATATAGCGATACGATTATTTGCATCGACTCCGTTTTTACCTTAGGGAATGCCTCGGGAGAAGCAATACATTGGTATGCTGATGAAGGCTTTACTGACTTGGTTCATACCGGAGCAACATGGGAACATGAACCTATTTCCGAAGTAACCTCTTACTGGCTTCGTAGCTTCGATAACTCAGAAACCTATTATGTGGGTGAAACGCAAAGCAATGTAGGCGGAGGTCCTTTTGGCAATCCTTCGTATATTCATTATCTGGTGTTCGATGCTTATAAACCATTTACCCTTGTTTCAGTCGAAGTAAACGCTGACGGGAATGGAGAAAGACAAATTGCTCTTCGTGATGCACAAATGAATACCATTGAAACCAGAAATGTATATTGTTCCAATGGCATTCAAAGAATTGATATTAATTTCAATATTCCTGTAGGAGAGTCGCTGCAGCTTGTCGGACTTAATTCTCCAAATCTTTTCAGAACTAATGAAAGTGCCTATCTGAACTATCCTTACACAATCGAAGATGTTTGTTCAATTAAATATAGCAGTGCTTCGCAGAGCCCCACTGGCTACTACTATTACTTTTACGATTGGGAAATTTTAACTCAGGCATGTGAAAGTGAACCCAAGCATATTAACATCACTCCAATAGAGTGCACTTCTTCTGCAGGAACAAATTCAATTGAGCCCGATATTACAATTTATCCCCAACCTACATCAGAATTCGTTCATATTTCGGGATTGAAAGATACCGAAGAATACTTCGCGACCATTTTTGATGCAAGCGGTTTGGAAATTTCTAAAAAATTCATACTCAGCAATAATCGCATTGATTTAAGCTACTTTACTCCGGGCTTGTACATCATCAGAATTGAAACTGACTCATTCACAATCTACCGGAAACTTATTAAATCGTAAAAGCTATTTAATAACATAATGCTTGTTTTGTTCATCGAAATACGCTTATTTTGATAATAAACACGGCGTTTATGTTTCCATCGAATTTGCATACACACACCGATTTCAGCGATGGGACACATCCTCCCGAGGTTTATATTAATCAAGCAATTGCCTGTGGATTGCAAACTTACGGCTTTTCTGATCATGCCCCGCTGACATTTAGAAACTTTGGCTGGTGCCTGAAACCTGAAAAAGTAAATGCATATTGTAATGAAATTAAAAGGTTAAAAGCAGAATACTCCAACCATCTGAATATTTTATTGGGATTTGAAGTAGATTTCATACCTGGCGTTTCCGCGCCATCGGATGTTGAAAAATACAAACCTGATTTTATAATCGGCTCAATTCATTTTCTAAAAAAGCCCAATCGCGATTATATCATGGAAATTGACGGGGGTTACGAAAACTTCAGGGAAGGATTCAAGTATCTTTTTGCAGATAACCCAAAAGCACTGGCAGAGTTTTATTTCGATACTGTTAGCAAAATGGTTCAGGCAGGAGGGTTTCAAATAATTGGCCATGTCGATAAAATTAAAATGTACCTGAACCGGTGCTTTCCGGGAATTTATCAGGAGCCATGGTATAAAAACCTGGAAAATGAATATGCAATATTTCTTGGAAAATCAGAAATTATTGTTGAGATAAACACCCGTTCAATTTACAAGAAACATTTTACAGAACCTTATCCCTCCTGGGATATGATTAAAACTATATGGGAAGCTGGAGGGAAACTGACTTTGAGCGGTGATACCCACGACCCTCATGGTGTTAGCGCTTACTTTAAATATTGTTCTGATGTTTTAAAAAAAATGGGAATCACCCATCTCCAAGCTCACAATGGTACCTCATGGTTCGATTATAAATTATAGTTCGCTTTCCAACAATTCACCCAACATAGCAACGACTCCTTTCAAATTATAGTTATAAGTTCCCCTGTTTAATCCGTATAACTTTTGGATAAATCAAAAAAATATGTAACATTTGAACCGTAATGAAAATAATTTCGAAATAGAATCCGGTAATTAAACAAGATTAGTAAAAATGCTTTATTACAATATTTCCGAAAAAAAAGGGTTATAATTAAGGGTATTTTCTAAACTGGACATTATGAAGAGTATTCAGAATATTATTGAACGCATAAATGTAAGATATGAGGAACTTGGCGAGAGTTTCAATATAAATCAGTTACGATCTATTATTCGTGATCAGGAAACTCCCATAGAGGATATTGAGATACCCGATGTACCGGGAGAAATGTACCCTTATTCCAGAAAAATAATCACAAGCACCGAAATTGTTGAAATTACTGTGCTGCGATGGAATATTAACGGGCAAAGCATGATACACGATTACGGTGAATCGTATGGTATTGTTCGTGTATTATCGGGACATCTGAATTTCACCTTATTTAATTCTGAGTTGAACGAAATTGGACAGGGTAGCGTTCCTGCTATCGACACTTTTGATCTGCCTGGTAAACTTATTCATAAAATGTACAACCCAAGCAATTATCAGGAAACCATAAGCCTGCACTTCTATTGCCCAAAACTAAATGGGATTAACATTTACCTGCCCGACGAAAACCGAAAGATTGCATTAAAAGGAGGCATTGGTGCCTGGTATCCACAAACTTCCGACATTATTTCGGAAGGCAAATTACATTCCAGTTAAAGTTATATCAAGCAATCATTTTTCGCGACTTGGGTCGTTAACATTACCTCGATTACACAGAAACAGTTACGCATTTATTTTTCCAATGGGTACCCAACGCATTGAGTCAGCATAATTTTTTTTCCGGAATCAAGATTTATCGATTTTGCTGCACTATCGCGTGACACCATCCCAAGAACAACTGTTGCCAGACCTTCGGAAGCACAAAACAAATACACATTTTGACTAACAAAACCAACGTCGGTTGCAGCATAAAAATCTTTATCTTCTTTCGACATCAGGCTGCTCATCTTTTTGTAATCGGCAACATAAATTAATATAACTGGAGCATCCTTTACAAAGCCCTGAATACCAAATTTTCCCCGTAAATCGCCCGATTCAACCAACTCAATAGCATGTTCTTCAGGCAGATAGACATATACTCCATCTTTATTAGCAAGGTAAACTTCTATTTCCTGATCGTTCATAGCAGTAGGCGCAGTACGCTTTTTGGAGTCAGGGCGATTTATACCATTTGCAGCCCAAAGTAAATTAGAAATGCTCTGAAGTGTGAGTTCTTGATTAGAAAAACTTCGTTGCGAGCAGCGACTTTTAAAAACATCCATCAAGGGTTTGCCACCCGACATAACCGGTTCTGGCAAATCAATACGGGTTACCTCCTGAGCTATTACATTGCTTAACATAACCGTACCAAACAGTACTATAAAAATCAGGGTTTTAATTTTTCTATTCATTTTTTATTTGTGTTATTGAGTTTAAAACAGCTTCGGGTGTCATTGGGATACGTATTTCGGGCTCTAACTGATTATTGCAGATCGAGGCAATAGCGTCTTTAATTGCCAGCCAAACCGAAAATGCAAGCATGAAGGGCGGCTCGCCCACTGCTTTGCTGCGACGGATTGTACCTTCATTCGGAACATTCTTTAAAAGCTCAACCCGAAAATCGCTGGGAATGTCAGCAATTGCAGGTATTTTATAGGTATCGGGCGAATGAGTGAGCAGGTTGCCCTTTTTGTCCCATTTTAACTCTTCGGTTGTCACCCAACCCACTCCCTGAATAAAAGCCCCCTGAACCTGACCAATATCGATGCTTTCGTTAATTGAACTACCGGAATCGTTAATAATATCGGTGCGTATTAAAGAATACTGCCCTGTAAGTACATCAATTTCAACCTCCGACACAGCCATGCCATACGAAAAATAATAGAATGGTTTCCCTTCTCCTTTTTGACGGTCGAAATAAATACCCGGCGTTTTATAAAAACCCGTTGAACTGAGACTTACTTGCTTCAAATGAGCTTTTGCTGCTATTTCATTAAACGGAATTGCCAATGCAGGGCATAGCGCACAAACAAGCTTATTATCTGCGAAAATTATATCTCCTGTACAAATTTTCATATCCGGGCAAACCGTTAAAAATTCCTCCACTGCAACGTGGCAAAGTCTTTCTTTCAACACATCAATAGCATTTTTCACTGCCATTCCGTTTATATCGCTTCCCGATGATGCTGCAGTCGGGGATGTGTTAGGTACTTTTGACGTATTGGTGGCATTTACTTTTACCCTTTCAGTATCAATACCCAACTCAAGAGCTGCAATTTGTTTAATTTTTGTGTGCAACCCCTGTCCCATTTCAGTTCCTCCATGGTTCACAAGCACGGTTCCATCGTTGTAGATATTCACTAAAGCTCCCGCCTGGTTCAGGAAAGATGTTGTAAACGATATTCCAAACTTAACAGGAGTAAGCGCCATACCTCTTTTTGAAAACTCATGCGACATGTTATAATCGGTAATTTTTCTACGTCGTCCTAAGTATTCCGAAGAAATGATCAATTGATCGTAGATTTGATGCAGGCGATTGTTTTCGATTATTTGACCATATGGGGCAATGTTATTCTTACTAATACCATAAAAATTCAGCTTTCTGACTTCTGCAGCTTCTTTTTGAAGGAACCGTGCAATACGGTCGATAGCATTTTCGATAACGGCCATACCCTGTGGTCCCCCAAACCCGCGAAATGCAGTATTAGAAGGAAGATTCGTTTTATAAGCTCTGCCAATAATTTCGGTGGCCGGGATAAAATAGGAATTTTCGGCATGAAGCATAGCCCTTTCGAGAATTGCCATGCTCAGGTCGGTAGCTGCACCGGCATTAATATGTATTTTAACTTTATAACCCAGTATTTTCCCATCATTGTCGAATCCAACCTCATATTTCGAATATGCCGGATGGCGTTTTCCTGTCATTATCTGATCGTCGTCGCGGAAAAGATGCATTTTTACCGGTTTACCCGTAGCATATGCAAGCAACGAAGCCCATGCAGCAACGTGATTACCCTGTGTTTCTTTACCACCAAAACCACCACCCATACGTTTTACCTCAACTTCCACCTTGTTTTTTGGCAATCCCAATACCTCTGCAACAATCGCCTGTGTTTCACTGGGGTTTTGAGATGATGCATAAACAAACATATCACGATTTTCTCCGGGAACTGCCAACGCTGATTGCGTTTCGAGATACCAGTGTTCCTGTCCGTTTGTATGCAATTCGCCGACAAGTGAGTTGGGAGCATTTTTTATAGCTTCAGTTGCATTACCACGCACAATGGTTCTTGGTGGTGCAATAAGTGTGTTTCTTTCAATAGCTTCATCTAAAGTAACAACAGCTTCCAATAATTCATACTCGATATGAATTGCCATTTCCGCTGCATGCAATGCGTCCCTGTCGATTGCAGCAATTAATGCTATAGCCTGCCCGATAAAACAGACTTCGGTGTCGGCAAGGCACAATTCATCGTGAACAACCGGACCCATTTGATTTGTACCGGGAATATCCGCAGCCAGCATGATAGTCTTAACACCCTGAATTTTCAGAGCGCCAGTAATATCAATGCTTGTTATTTTTGCATGGGCATGCTTACTGAACAATACTTTTCCGAGAAGCATACCCTCACCTGCATCAATATCATTTACATAGACCGATTTACCTGTTACATGGAGTTCAGCACTGTCGTGATGTATTTCTTTATTCATAAAAAAGAAATTTGTTATTTGGCACCATACGGGGTACTGATAAAAAACTTGAGCAGCAGGTTCGCAGCAACATTTTTTCTATAATTGGCATCGGCACGTGCATCCGAAATTGGAGTAAACTCCTCGCTCAGAATTTGTATCGCCTGCTCAATATATTTACGATTCCACTCCCTGCTATTCAAAAACGACTGGGTTTTTACAGCAAAGCTGGTAACAGCAGCCATCCCCCCAAAAGCAATACGAATTTCCTCAACATTACCGTCTTGTAGTTTCACTAGAAAAGCTGCACTTAGAGTTGAAATATCAAGACTTTTTCTTTTCGACACCTTATATGAGGCTGTCAAATACGATGCATCATATTTTGGAATCATTATTTCGGTAAGTATTTCTCCAAAATCCATTACCGTTTTTCGGTAGCCGGTTATAAAATCTTCGACCGGTATTTGCCTGTCGGAAATTATAGATTTAAGCCTAACATGTGCCCCGAGTACAAACAGCACGGGTGTTGTATCTCCTATGGGTGATGCAGAGCTAAGGTTACCGCCAATCGTAGCAATATTTCGTATCTGAAGAGAGCCAAATTGCGCCAGCATGGTTTCGAGTGCAGGAATTTTTCCAGATGACTGCTTCAATACCGTTTCGATGGTAGTGCCCGCTCCGAATATATATTGATTATCGTCCTCGTAAAAACCATTCAATTCGGACACATCCGAAATATCAATTATTTGCCGGATCAGTTCCTTTTTTTTGGTCTGGCGCAACGCAATATCGGTCGATCCGTTTACAATCGTCGCCAAGGGGAATTCATTTCGCAAACGCAATGCCTCGTGCAGGAGTAGTGGTTTAAAATACAACTGAGAAGTATTTTTCAGCTCAATGGTTGTGGTATCAATCAATATTTCGTTCAATAACGCAACAACTTTTTTCTCATCATCAGAAAAGTGATCTATACCATTATAGACACAAGCTTTTTTAGCAGCATCGATTATTGGTTGGTAACCAGTACAGCGACATAAATTTCCCGATAAAGCATTTACAATTTCCTGTTCAGTAGGATTGTTATTGTTTTTAAACAAGGCAAAAACTGACATAACAAAACCGGGAGTGCAATAACCACATTGTGTTGCATCACTTTCAACCATACATTGCTGCACGGGGTGAAGCTGTTGCCTGCCATTCTCCGCTAAAACAAGATCTTCTACGCAAATTAATTGCTTACCATGAATCATAGGTAAAAACATCAAACATGAGTCGACGGCTTTGTAATGCAATCTGCCGTTTTTATCAGTCTCAGCAATCACCACAGTGCATGCGCCACAATCACCTTCAGCACAGCCTTCTTTGACTCCTTTTGAATTTCCGGTTAAACGGAGATAATCCAATAGAGTGATGCTTGGGTTAAAGCACTGATTCTTTTCAAAATCAATCTCAACGGTTTTGTTCTTAAAAACAAATTTTATAACGCTATTCATGTGCATTATTTCTTGACAAAAATACTATACCGTATACATCAGGCATTATTACAAGATATCCAAATAAGTCTTATTCTACAACCATTTTCGTCGTGTAACTACCTTCCGAATTACTAATTTTCACAAAATACATTCCCGGTAACAGCTTACTGGTAAAATTGATAGTATTCCCAGTAAATTCACAAATTTCATTTGATTCGTACATTATTTTACCGTTAATGCTATAAATCACTATCTTTATGGGAAGTGCTGTTTTATTCAATGATATTGAGAAGATCCCATTGTTTGGATTCGGGGATAAATGAAACCATCCCGTGCTTTGTGTATTAGAAAATACACCCTGAGTTACGGTAATTCCAAATAAACAGAAGTCAAAACAACCTGTCTCTGGATCGTAATAATTATATGTAACATCGTAGTAATCTGGTTCATACAAGGCAGGATCAAATTCTGTTGCTGAAATCCATCCAACTATATACCAACCACCCTCAGGCATACCGCCTGTAAGCGTTATAGGATCATCATCCTGCGATAATGTAATGTCGAGAGGACAGATAACCTCCGGAAGCCCGTTCACAGTAATGGTAAATTGACAGCTAGCGTCATTATACACATATTCAACCACATGTTCATCAATACCCCAATAACTTGGATCGAAAACTGAAACTATTTCGGAATAAAGATAATATGTACCTCCGGGAGGAGTAGCACCTTCAAGGTCGAAAGGACTATCACCAATACACACACCAAAATCTTCGGGACATGTTACCTGAGTATCGGAATAAACAAAAATGAAAAATGAACAAACTCCCTGACAGTTGCTTTGGGGAGTTATGTATTTATAAAATATCTCAAAATTTCCGACTCCGAAAGCCGCAGGGTCAAACACTGTAATCTGTTCATCATTATAATAAAACTGACCCCCTGAGGGATATGCTTCCATCAGAGTAAAGGCATCATCATTAATTGTAATATAAATATTGTCAGGGCAATCCATCACAGGCAACGGGTTCACTGAAACAATAAAGCTGCACGATTGAGAACCGAGTGAGTAGTATATTAAGTATTCCCCGACACCTGCAGAGGCCGGATTGAAAAAACCCCCTGAAACATTTATTCCGCTATAGCTTCCTCCAGCAGGGCTTGCACCACTCAATGCAAATGGTGCCGCATCGGCACAAACCGAAATATCATCGGGGCAAACGGGTACAACAATCGCCTTTACGCCATCCGAAACAGAAACATCACTATACAGCCCTGCCCCATTTAACGCCTTTACGCTGATATAGTATGTGGTTTCGGGCACAAGGCTCAGACCCGTTTTTGTAAATGAAGTGTTCGTACCATTCGCTGTCCAGTTCACCAATTGCGTACCACCCGGACTGGTCCCGATTGCATAATAATAAGCTGTAATTCCTGAGTTCACATCGGTTGAGGCAGACCAATTCGCCGATAACTGGGTGAGGTTTTGCGTCAGGTCAATATCGGCAGCAGAGCCATCGCAAAGATTTCCAACTGCCGCCGGGGCTGTCCAGTCAATTTTCATGGACTGCTGTTCGTGCTCCGAAATGTTTTTGGCGGAATCCATTGCAACCGAATACAGGCTGGCTGCATATAATCCAGGAGCCGTATTCTGGTAGCGGATATCGTCCGAAGAGCTGCCAACACTAATGGTTACATCAGAGTAACGACTTCGCGACACCCTCAGGTTCTGCAATGAAAGCTGTGCATTACCGCTCCTAAACGAAATATAGTTACCCGAAGCATACGGTTCAGGGTCTTTGTATTCTCCAACCAGGGAGTAATTCATGTACACATAGGTTTCGCCGGTAATACGGTCATAAACAATGCTTATGTGATACCATTGACCCGCTACAATATTTATATCGTAGTATTTTTCAAGCGAAAAAACATCGTCGGTTACTTTATAAAACTCAAGGTCCTGACTTTGCAGGCGGAACCAGACGAAATAGCCGTTGCCTCGGTTTGGCAAGCTTGGATTATCACTGAAAAAGTGAAATCCTACCCGTTTATTTGCATTGGAACCATCTATTTTCATGTCGAATTCATACAGGTAACGGTTCGACAAATCGTGGCGGATATAGGCCCATAAGTTGGTATTACTCAATGTTTCATCGGTTTGAGTCAAAGCACCCGACTGAATCGACCAACTACCGGTCTGCTGCGTCCATTCGGTGCCGAGGGTCTGATCGAAGCTATTCGAAACAAACCCCCTTTCGGGATTCGAACCCCAGCGTGTTCCATCAAAATCAGACACCGAATAAAAACCTTTTTCTACTCCGCTCAGGTTATCAAGATCGTTTATGTTTACCTGAAAATCATCAGTATACCAGGGTTCGGGTGCAGGGAGTTCGCTTGCAGGCATATCCCAATCGACAAATACGTTTTTCGAAACACTTTCCGACCAGTTCCCTGCATTGTCAACCAACAAACTGCGAATCCTACCCGCTTCCTGGGAGTGCGACGGGCTTTGATAGCGGATGTCGGCATTCGCGGTATTGGCCGGAACCACCGTAACGGAATTACCCCGCGAAGTGTACACTTTCACATCGTCGTATTCGGTTTGGCAACCGCCTGTGCGTAACGAAATGGCAGTTCCCGAGGCCAAAGGGGACGCATCGGTTGCCGAAGCGGCAAGGGTATCATTAACATAAACCGAAATCTCACCGGTAATGGTATTGAGAATAACTTTTACATCATACCAGATGTCCGGATCAATTATAAAATCCTCGGTAATATACCATGCACCGGCTGCCGAATAAGAGTTGTCGATATATTTGTAAATCTGCACTGTATTGGCATCTGCCCGCAGATATACCATATAGGAATTTCCTCGCCCGGTACCCGTGGGGTCACTGCAAAAAAAGTGCATACCCGAACGGCGGTCGCTGCCACTTCCCGAGATTTTCTGCTGCCAGTGATACAGATATATGTTTCCTGATTGCTGGCTAAGGCTGGCATATAAGTTTGTATTTGTGCTGGTTTCATTCGATTGTTTCAGGTGACCGGAGTTGATTGCCCAGGTGCCTGAATTATTTGTCCAGTCAGGGTGAATGGCCGTTGAAAAGTTATCGTTGAAGAAACCCGTCGATGCATTGGCACGCCATTCGGTTCCGTTATAGTCCATTATTTGATAAAAACTGTATTTCACTCCGGTTCCGCCCGGATTATCGGCATCGGAAAACGCAGCCTGAAAGCTGCTGTTGTACCATAACCTATCGGTTGTGATTGCAGTTGATGGGGGATCCTGATCGGTTGGCGTTGTGCAGTCGGTAATAACCTGATTTGTCCGGGTTCTGATTTCAGGTAGCAGAGCATATAACGTGTTCCCCGGACAGGTTGTCCCTCCAGGGTTAACATCCTTGTGCCCACAAATCCGGGGCAAGGTAATCCATTCGGTTCCGGCCTGATTGAGAATACTTGCTGAACTCAGCGGATCAAAGCCTTTGTAATCGTACCACCAGGCCAGAAATTCACAGCACTTCTGAATCTGCGGCTCAGTCGGGGCAGTGTTTACCGCATCGGAGTTACCTAAAAAGTTCAACCCGATGGAATAGGTATTGGCATAACCTGCATGGGCAGCATGGACATCCTGATTCGGCAGGTTCGGGTTGTGCCTTCCTTGAAAGAAGTTACCATATTTATCAAACAAATAGTTATAACCAATATCAGACCACCCATTGGTGTTCACATGATAGTTCCAGTAACTTCGTACAATAGCATATCCATCAGTGTATGAATCGGGGCTGGCTCCGTGGTGAACCACCGTATGTGTGGGTGTGCGGTAAACAACCGTGTAGGTCGGGTTATGACATTCTTCATACGATCCGCACCACTCGGAACGGGGAATGATATCAGGAAATTCAGGACATGTTTTTGCTTCCGAAGTTATGGGGTGCATTTCGTCATCAGGTCGTATGGAACTACTTATATCCATTAACACCAATTGCATTTCGGTTATGGTTTCCCCTTCGGGTGGATGAACATAGAATTCAATAGAATCGTGAAGCCATTCGTCGAAACCAAAAAGTAAATCAGTAAAATACGCTCCGGTGGCGGTTTCTCCCGGTCGTGTGTAACCATCATCGGTTTTCCATTGCGACCAACCCAAACCAGGTTTATGAACCTTGTACACAATAGTATATGTGTGTGCCGGATAATTATTGGTACCCGCCTGCCAGCCTATCGAAAACGAGGTAAAAGGGATGGCCGTCTTTAGGTTATAACCGTAACCACCTTCGGGATTTTGTAAAAGCGGTTCGTCAATCCGAATTCGTATTAAAGATGTTTCATCTTCGAAATGCTCGCTGAGCCGGGTGTAATTCGTCTGCCCCATGACGGCTTTCATTATTAAAGCCATGCATAACAAAGCAAAGAGCTTTTTCATAGTCCATATAATTTACAATGCAATTTACGAAATTAGAATTGAATTTCAAAAGTCTTTCACCAAAAGTCCTCGTTTGCAACGAGGACTTAATTATCGGTGCATTTTTATGCACTGTATTCATCGCATTGCAAATGCCAAGTGTAAACCCGACCTCGTTGCAAACGAGGTCGAGGTGTAGTTATATTAGTAGAAAAATGTACATTTCTTTCTATCTTTATCCAAAATTTTATCGTCATGCCTGTACTTGTCGAAG
>ENA-UPTA01001336-UPTA01001336.1-activated-sludge-metagenome-genome-assembly--contig:-NODE-1336-length-27520-cov-53.025123_pt1 | contig 27520 bp, 16 predicted proteins | sample MGYA00238184_ERZ773361 | MGnify/ENA primary metagenome ERZ773361 (study PRJEB29100, sample SAMN05720205) | activated sludge metagenome | isolation source: anaerobic digester from wastewater... | reverse complement strand
CCATGGTTGAATTATACCACTTTTCAACTCAATGCATAATGCATGGCCTGACCCCATTTTCTCGAGATACGGTCGTTTTGCGTTTTCCCGGCATTCCTTTTGGCCTCATTCGATCCTGCTCCAAATGACGGAGCCGTTGGCTGTCAGGCTCTTTCCCCATATACCGCCATGGCCTTTCACGCTTCCGTTGACGATCACTGTCGAGAGCGGCGCGTATAATTGCAGGTTCGTTTTGGCTCCACCGTTGATCATGACAGCACCGCTTGAAGATGAGACCATTAGCAGGTTGCCGGGAATGCCGTTGTTGTTGACCGAACAGCCTCCGTTAATTGTCAACGCCCCGGTTATCACCATCACGACCTTTCCCTGCGCGATCAACTTCGCGCTGCCGTTGATCGTAAGGGAGGAAACGATGTAAGTCCCCGAAGTGAGTGAGCAGGTCCTGCTGCCGTTTATCACCATGTTCCCCAGTTGATCCATGAACTGTGTCGGGATCTGCGAATTATTGTTGTTCGCCTGGGCGTATTCGACCCATTCCGAAAGAGGTCCCTCTTCGCAGGGATGAACCGCGTCGGCGGGGTTTTTGGATCCCTGCACCTGGTTTTGATTTCCCGTTATAAAGACCGAATGACCCGGGCCGGGCGCCGCGTCGCCGTTTATGAAGTTCGCGCCGGAGACCTTTATGTCACCGTTCGAACCGACATGCCCGCCGAACCCCTGAGACCCGCCGACCGATGGAACGCCATACGTTTTTACGCTTCCGTTCGCCGTCATCGAATCGCATCCAAAGAAAGCGAAATCACCGATCATTTCTGGCATCTCGGGACCGGCAGTCTCTCCCTCGACTGTAAAGTTCCGCGTGATCTCAGAACTGGTATTTCCGCAATCGTCCGAAGCGGACGCTGTCAGCGCGTGCTGTCCTTCGGAATAGATCGGAGTTCCCGGCGCGTACTCCTGGCCGTCAAGAAGAATTGCGAGAGTGTCGTTTTCAGGATCCGAACTGATGACGACGGGCACAAATCCGGGTTCAACGGTTTCTCCTTCCACGGGGCTGGCTATTTCGACGGAAGGAGCCGAATGATCTATCGTGAAGTTCCTTTCGAGAGAGAAAGACGCCCCCTCGATGTTTGACGCTGTAACCGAGAGCAAATGTTCGCCTTCCCCCGCGACACTCGATCCCAGTTCGAAAGGTTCTCCATCCATAGTCATCGAAATGGAGTATCCCTCCGGCGTTACCGTAACGGAGGGGGTCACTTCTTCGCTGGAGCAGCTTCCCTCTTCGGGAGTCACTGTAATTGCGGGAGCGGCGAATATCGTCAATGCGGCATTGTCGAAGTTGTTAGTCTCATCCCATTCCCTTACTTCTTCCAAGGTATCTATAACGCAGTAAACGAAAACTTCCCCGGTTCTCCCGGCGACATCCCAGTCGTAGATCGAAGAATCCGTTCCTCCTGCCTCTATCGCGGGCATCAGCACGTTGCCCATCAGGACTCCGCCGCCTTGCGGATCTCCTTCATAAAGAGCCACCCGGAAAGCGGACGATTCCGAGATCCCCTTGTTCTGCACGATGCAGGCCAGCCTTAATAAATCGCCGTTTTGCCCGCCAGTTGAGACAAAACCCGTCAGGTCGGGCAGCTTGGAACCGTAAATGAAACTTGTGTACGCCTTTGATTCCTGGCCGAAGCTGTCAGTCAACACCGCTTTTATCGTATGGGTTTTCGGTCCCACGGCTCCAAGAGAGTATAAATCGGTCTGGGTTCCATCAAGGTCGATCTGCTGCTGGTTGACGAGCGTGCCGTCCATGAAAATTGAAATGGCGGCGCTTCCCGTTCCCGTAGCTTTTACTATGGCCTCAACCTGTTCCGATCCTTCGGGATAATCGGCTTTCTCTGTGGAAAGCGAGACCAGAGTGGCCTTTCCGGAACTGAACGGAAGGGCCCCTTCGACATAGATCTCCCTGGACGCTCCGACGAACATGAAGCCGATGTTGTGGTTTCCCGACGTTGTCGAGACGAACGGGAAGGAAAATTGCCGACGGGACGGCGCTCCGGATGAAACGGTTATATTTTCTTTCCCGAGGAATATCCAATCCCCGTCCGGGTAAGTGAGAAAATACTCCAGGCTCCCCGCCAGATCGCGGTCGGAGCGGATCACCAGCTGGCCTGAAACCTCCTCGCCCGAGTGATAGACCGCTTTCGAGAGCCTTGATTCTCCTGCCGTCGCCACTACCCCGTGCACATCTATAGCGATGGAGCCAGAAGCCGGAGCGTAGGCGGGATCTTCAGGCGTGTATTCGTAGTACAGGAGGTAGGAATCCTCTCTCGCGTCTAAGGGCGTCGTGAACGACTGTGTTAGAGAACCGTTACCTGATAGTGTAACCTCCTGGTCCCTGAAGGTAAGCTCGAGGGAACCCTGCGCCGGGAGATGAGCCGCAACTACAACATCCTCACCCGCATCATAGACCGTTTCTACGGGATGTATGGAAAAACCTGCGGTCAAAGGATAAATGCGGAACCTGTTGATGTAGATGGATCTGCCGGTCGGCAGGGTCACATCCACCGATACGCTGTCGGTATTTTCATCTATCGGCACCTGGAATGTTTCAGACCTGGCTCCGGCAACCGTTATGACCTCTTCGGTTTCATAAGGACCGGCTGAGACCTTTGCGACTACGGTCATCGGATCAGAGGCCGGCGGATCAAGAGAAAAGTTAACGGTCATCGTCGCGGTCGTTCCCGGATCATAAGCGGCGCCGTCTATTGAAGCCGACACATGGACGCGCGGCCCTTCGACAAGAGCGGCGAGATCGCCTTCGGAAAGGATCTCCCCGCTGCCGTTGTCTCTTACGGCGTAGCGGGCTTCAGCCTTTCCGCCCGGGATATCCGCCGCGAGCGGTATGTTCACCGCGACAGGGACGGAGCTGTGACCGGGAATTATCGCCGCCTTCGCGAAGCGTTCCGCCTCGCCGTCCGCGATCTCCACTTCCACCGATACATCTGCAGACAAGTCCCCGGAATTCGACAAGGTGAATGTGAGAGGCGAAACCTGTCCGGGTATGATCGTTATCGGAGCGGGAGGAATCGCGACGATCATCTGCGGAGATTCGAATTGCAGGGAAGCTTCTTTTTCTATGATGGAGCCGTCCGGCAGATGAAGACCCGCCTGCACAAGCGCCGATGAACCACCATAACTTTCCGGGTTTATCGTTATCTCGACCGAAGCTGCTCCGCCGCTATCAAGACTGATCAGACGAGACTCGACTGTCCCGCCAATAAAGACCAGCCTCGCGTCGAACGCTTCATATCCCTTGTTGATGACATTCGCTTTCAAGACCGGGAGAGCATCGGGCGACATGACCGGCTCAAGCAAAAGTTCTGCGGAGAACCTGTCAACGACTTCCAGTTGCCCCGAGGCGACTGCCACTCCGTTGAGAAGAACGGTAAGGGTGGTCGATTGGGAGGGGAACACGGCCGAAAGGGATCCTTCGGCAACACCCAGCGGCTCAACGACGATGGTCTCCTGTGCAATCGGGACCGGCCCGGCCTCGCCGGAAACAAGAGCGATGGTGAACGATCCTTCAGCCGCGATGCTGTTTCTTACAATATATGGCAACGAAACGAGGCCTTCTCCCGCAATTTGAGGAAGAGTTATTTCCAGAGACCCGGTACCTTTATCATAGATTGCGAGCTCTATTTGAACCGCCGAAGAAGTTGACGACGCGCTGACTGCAAGAGTAGCGCTGCCCGCAAACTCAGCGGACAAGACCATGGTCTCGCTCTTCGTCTCTCCCGGGCCGACCCGGACGGGAAAGGCGAAAACCTGAGAACCCTCTGATTGAGTTGTCAATGTCGCTACCAGAGAGCCTGAATATGTAGCCGGCCCGTCCTGATGGATCTGGACCGGCACCTGAATTATGCCTTTAGCGAGCGGCGGCAGTTCGGGGATCTTAAGTTCAATATCGTATCCGAAGGGTATGAAAACAGGGACGGATCTCTCCGCGTCTCCCCGCATGAAGAGCGTCGAGCTGTAATCCGAACCCGCCTGTCTCGCGAATGACACGGCGGCACTTTGGTAGGGAGGCAGTTGGAGATCAAAGACCTCGGAAGGATCATCCGACAGGGCGACTTCGATCGATGCAGGCGTCTCGCCTCTGTTGACGATAGCGGCGCCTATCTCCATCATCTCCCCAAGATGATATTCCGGCGCCGAAACGAGGATGTCCAGCGGGGGAACTATGGAGAAAAATGATGATGAAACAGTATCAAGTACGTTTCCGTTCTTTTCCACGTGCGCGTCGATCTTGTGTTTTCCCTGGCTGGCCGGCGGGATCGAATAATTGAATATCCTTTCTGCCCCGGGCTGAAGGGGGCCAGGCTGCCACGAATCATATTCCTGATCATCGACGCTCAGGACGATATTCAATCCTTCCTCTTCCGCGGTTCCCATGTTTGCAACTGTAATGGAACCCTCATAACTCTCGACGGTCCTGACCGACTTTCCCGCTTCGGGAGACAAAGAAAGCCCCAGTGTCTCCTCTACCACCGTGAAGCTCTTGTACCCGGAGTCAAGGAACTGGCCGTTCTCAGTGTCCACAAAACATGCCGTCCTGAAGAATCCAGGCGAGGCTATCGTTCCCGCGTCGTAATCCATGTTTACCGTGTCCCGCCCGTTCTGGTCTATCGATTCGTAATTCTCCCAGACCGTCTCCCAATCCTGACAGGCTCCCGCCGTGCCGTCGTCGTTGTCGCATCCCCTGAGAAGCATGGTTCCGTAAAGCACGAACTCGCTAACTCCGTCGCCGTTGAAATCCCCCGCGAGACAGGAATCCGACACAAAGGGGAAATTTTCAATGAACTGCTCCAGGGTTCCCGTTGATGCGTCAAGCAGGCAAGCGTGTCCGTGGTAGTCTTCGCCACGTTCAGGATAATGGAGGATCTTAATTTCATCGGAGGAGTTTTTATAGAATACCGGAGTTCCCTCCCCCTCCTGCTCCCGGGTCCAGAAAACCTGGGATGTCATCAGGTCGGCGGCAGTAAGACTCGTCACGCAGCCGCCGTCTGAACAATCGATAATTTTCGAATATACGATATCCTTTCTTCCGTCGCCGCTGATGTCGTATAACCCGAAACGGCCCATGCTGTTCAGCGGAAAAACCTGAAAGGTTTCTTCTTCGGCATCGAAAAGGTAGATCTGATTGTCGGTGCAGCCGAGGACCGCCTCGTCATCTCCGTCGCCGTCAACATCGCCGGTTGACATGTGCGTATAACCTGAAGGGACATCATATTGACGGATCATGATCCCCGACGAGTCGATGAGAAGGACCTTGTCGCCGTTTTCGTCACAGGTAAAAGTCCAGATCATCGGACCGCTTGCCGAGTCACCCACCGTGAGTCCGAACAGATAACTCGTGATCTCGTCCATCTGCCACAGGGTTTCACCTGTCGATCCGTTCAACGCTGTAAAGATATTCCCGACAAGGAGGATTATATCCCCGGCCCCGTCCCGGTTCAGGTCGGCGACCCCGAAGCTTGAGATGTCATACGGATAAGAGAGCTGGTAATCCCTTCTCCACAGCAACGAGCCGCCTATGTTTACACAAAGAACGGCGGCGTTCATGGCTGTGGGATCATACATCCCTATTATCAGCGGATCGCTTCCTGATCCGGCCTCATCCCTGAAAGCAAGCATGAAACAGCGAGTCCATTCATCTTCAGGATCTCCCCATTCCCGGTCGACTCTTATGGAAAGGAAAGATTCCTTTAAGCCTTCGTGCCTACTTCCGGCATGATCCTTCTTTGCTCTTTCATTTCTGATCCCTGAAGCCCCGGCCTCAAGAGCTCGATAAGATGAAACGCGCAGAATTCCCTCTTTGCAAGACACCACGTCGTCCATCCCGTCATTATCGAGATCGAGCGCGACAGGAACGACATCGCTTCCCTCATACAAATCGTCTCCGTCGACCGCGTAAGCCGACATTCCGGCGATTGGATCGACGAACCATTCGCTTGGCTTGACGACGGAGTTTCCCGTAATTCCGCCGCCGGGAACGCTCCAAGATGTGCCGGGTGGTCCGTATGGCCCCGGCGGTTCTCCCTTTCCGATATATCTCTCTATGAAAGTATAGACTCCGAAGCTTCCGCAGATATGCTGAGGATCATGGAGAAGCGCCGAAAGGTTAACGCTGTCGGCGGTGCCATATATTTTTCTGTTGTGGGAAAGCGTCAACGACGGAGCTGTTCCTCCGACCTCGACAGTTTTTGAAAAAGTGTGGCTTTTCTCTGTCGTTTTGTCCCATACGTCAAGCCTTACCTCATAATCGCCCGGCAGGACATTCGGGACGATAGCGTCAAGAACGACCGATCCTTCTATCGGAATCAAGTAAGATCCTGAATCCTGAAAGACAGCCTGGCCATATGGATCGGTAAGAACCAGATCAACATCGCAGTCGCCTTCAAAAGCGCCTTCGTTGAAAAGTTCGCAATTGATCGTCCCGGAAGGGTTCGTGGAATCGGGAACGAAAGAAGCTGCGAGCTTCGAGCCACCGAGAACATAGCCGCCATGAAAAGCGAAGGAAGAGCTTCCCTGCTCGATGTGGATGGTAATATTGACACCGAACGGTCCGGGCGAATCTATCCCGCTGACGGGAATGTTCAAAGCGAGCAAGGACGGCTGCTCCGGTTCCAGAAGCAGTTGTTCTCCCGATGTTATCTCGATCGACCCGCCTTCCCAGTCAAGAGTCGCGTTCAAGGTCGCCCGGACCGTCGAAGCCGATCCGGAAACGGAGATCTTGACGGGAAGCTCCGCATCCCGGTCGTGCCTGAAAAGAGGCGCTTCTTCAGGGAACAGGAGCGTGACGACAGGAGCAGAAACGCGGATGACGCCCTGTCCGATGATATCGGTTTGAGTTTCCTGAGAAGAGAATGTCATCTGGACCGGATAAAGGCCTGATGCTAAGGAGTCGGGCCTCGCGACGGACAGCGTTATCGGGCGAGTACTTTTCGGGGCGACGAGTATTTCCTGCGACGGGATATCCCCGAGAGCGGGGCAGAGGTAAGATAACTGTCCTCTCCAGAACAGGTCACCGTTGTTGAGTATCTCGCCGTTTATCAGGATCGAAGACTCGCCTCCCCCCGACGACCCGGTCACGGCCCTCAGATAAGGGAGCTTGATGTCATAGTCGCGGTACTGAAAAGCGCCTGCGAACCCTGAGCCGAGATGTTCGCAATTCAGAGAGAACGAAACCCTGTATTTTTTCCAGGCTTCCGGCTGCCAGGCGCTCCAGGCGACAGCCACATCCTCGTTCACGCCCGGGTCGAGAGGGCTGACCTGAAATTCATGCTCTTCTATCAAGGTGGGCGATCCCTGCGGGGAGAGCGTTTCTACTCTGGCTTTGAGAACGCATTCAGCCTGACAGTTGGAGCCCGCCGCGCTGTTGAGAACATTGACCGTGATCGTACCAAGGTCGCCAAGTTCCGCTTCCTCGGGCCATTCGGGAGTCATTATCGGTTTCGGGAGGCATGATTCCACGGCAATGCTTCTTGTCCTCGAGCCCATGAATATCGCTCCGAAGAACACCTCCGCCTTGACCTTGGCTGATTTGAAATAGCCCTCCATCCCTGCCATTGAAAGGTCGAATGCCGCCTCACCGGTGGCGCCCGGCTCCAGGTGCACGGTGCTGGTCGAAGAAACCGTCTGATCGAGCGCCCCGATAGTGAAAACCACTGTCATGTCGGTCGGAACGCCCATCCTGCTCTCCAGGGTCAGGGAGCCTGTCACAGGTTCATCCTTGTCGTATCGGCCGGCCTTTAGCCCATAAAGCGGGCTGATCCTCATGAGGAGGTCGTTGGAATTGTTCACCAGAAGAAGCGTCCCGATGCCCGCGATATTCCACGGATCGTTTCCCCACAGACGGGTATAATTCCCCCCGAGGAAGCTTTGCGAGGGGATCCCGTAATTCTGGTCCATCAGGAAATATCTGTATGTCCCGGGATTTGTAAAGTCGTCGGTAATATCAAATGTAATGTCTCCCCCTGCGGGAAGGTTTATCGTCTGGAGAAGCCGCCCCGCTTCGTGGTTCCACGCGCCCCAGATATGGAAAGTCCTCGCGGTCCCGGTTCCGTCCTTCAAGTGGAAATGGACGGGGGTCTGTGGATTTCCCGCGTAATCGCTGTCAGACGAAACCGAGAATACCGTGTCGGAGAGCCCCGCCACCGCTTCGTCAGGCTTTTTCACGATGAAGCGGCCCGTCGGAGTCTCCCCCTGAGGCTGGATCTCCTCTTCGTTTCCCGTGAGGGGGTTCAGCGCGAGCAGCCTGTAATCGGCGTGAAAGATCCCGTATTTCGGCGCGTACGAGGAATAATACTCAGAGAGATCAAGATCCCTGTGAATGACGGTCGAGGATCCTGCAGGAACAGAAATGGACAGGGTTTCGCTTTTCACGATTTTTCCGCGGTCCGGCGTTGTCACGATCACCTCGACCTGGTCGGCGGGGATCGACGACAGGTTCCTTATGGTGAGGTCCAGCGGTATCAGGGAAGGATTCCCTCCTTCTGAAATATCGACCGAAGGCATATCGGAAAGAGGCTCTTTCGCCCACGAGATGGCGTTGGCGATTATCGATTTTGCGTCGTTCGTGATGTTCCCGTTCGAATAACCCCAGTCGGCGAACATGGTAGTGACTATCACATGTCCCTGGCCCACCGGGTAAAGGACGAAACAGGGTTCCCCCGTGGCGGTTCTCCTGAGAAGGACCTCCGCATCGGACGGAACCTTCCTGAAGAAGCCGTCGAAACCGGCCGTTATACCCGGCCGGAACACGCACTGCCCGGCGCTGCATCCCATCCTCAGCGTCGTGATGCCGGACAGGATGGGATGGTCCGTCACAGGATAGGCCGATCCTGAAAAACACGAAACGTCCTGCTTGTACCCTGCCGCGAGGAGCTCTTCGCCCTCAGGCACGGGAAGCGCCGTGAAATCGTCCCCGTAAGCCTGAGTGAAGCAGATGATTATCCCTCCCTGTTCAGCATAGCTTTGCAGCGCCGCGCGCTCGAGGGAATCCTTCCTCAGGCCGAAAAGCGACCCGGTGGGAAGAATCAGTATCTTCTGCTTCGAAGGGTCCGCTTCAAGGATGCCGCGCCTCGGAGGGATGATGGATAGAGATTCCTCGTCGTTCAGCACTCTTTCACTCGGCTCTTCAAGTATCTTTAACGGCTCTCCGAGGTAATTGATCAGAGCTTCCGCCGAATCGGGAAAGCCCCTTCCAGCGATCGCAACGAATGGCGCCTCTTTGGCTTCAATCGGCATAGTATTCTGCGGCCCCGAATACTTCTGCATGAACCAGTCGAGCTTGTCATAGAGAGCCTGGGCCGTTTCCGGATCGGAATTCTCGTCCATCGCGGAAAGCTGGTCCATGACGTCTGATGAGACCCCGTAATCCGCCATGGTCGAGAGCCCCTTGCCGATGCCCACCCTGCAGATAGTTCTCCAGTCATCCGTCTTGGGATTCTGCCCGCTTTCAACCGTCGAGGATTTAACGAAAACCGAATCGTCCGGCATGTCCCCCGCCGGCGTTGGTATCACCGGCGGCCCGCCGCAGGTGGGGCATATCCCGCTGTCTTCTGAGAGCAAGCCTCCGTTTGAACCGCAGGGCTTTGGATCCTTCACCTCGTTCCAGAAGGCTACGATTAACGCAGCAGAATTACTGACTGCAGGGGAAAGTAAATATGCGGAGAAGCTGTTTTCAAATCTTCCAGGTTCTATGGAGTTGTCATAATCTCTTATAATTTTCATAGCTAAATCGACTCGCATATAAGTTGCGGAATCCGGACTCACCCACAACCATTCATATTTTGGTTTATAAGATATCGCGCCGCATCGTGGATCAGAGAATTGAAATGGCAACACTAGAGACATGCAATTACCACTAGAATCACAGGGAATTCTTCGCCCATAGCCATATGCAGAAGCTAATTTTTCAGATGAGAAATTACTCCGCAAGTATATATTACCAACAGACATTCCTTTCTCTTCCATATTTGATTCGGTGAGCATCCATATCCCTACCGGATTGTATTCAGAAATATTACTAATTAATGTTGCATATTCATATTGAGAATTCTCGCAAAAATCACCAGAATTGCTAGTAAGGTTGGCTTCTACGTTATGCTCAATATAACTGGGGTTTTGCAACTTAAGTGATGGAGTGCCATCAATAAAGCAGTGCCATTCATCCATCGCATGCTGTGGTTGCGCCATATCTTGAATCATATGGCATGCTCTCCCAAGGATGAACGTCGCATCTTCCTTATTGCCGTTTTTCCATAAATCAATGGCATCTTGGTAAAATTCTCTAAATTTATTAAATGCAGGAGATCCCCAAAGAAGTCCGCTCTTGAAATGAGATAGAACTTCAGCAGGATAGTACTGCCTAAACACTCGTTTTCTAAATCCACATGTTGGATCTAAATCTATCCAATAAGTCGTATAATCTTCACCGTAGTCACTCCCAGCTCCATCGATCAGTGCAATCTGTTGTTCCGCTGTAAAAAAATTAGATGGTATGCCACCTTTTTGTATTGAAATTATAATTGCCTGATTTGATAATTTTTGATGAGTCATGTTTTCATAACTATTAATTGGAACCAACCATAACATGCATATCAGAGATAATACAAATTTGTCACAACGATGATTATTCATCGTTTTCTCTCCCATTAATATTCATTTTTAATAGCTCTTTTTTTAATTCATTTAGGCGCATATCATATTCAACACTGAGACTCCATGGCTCTTTAGGTGATTTAACTTTTTCCGATAGATGAAGGAGAATACTGGCTTCGTTAACAAATTTTGTTTTGTCCGCTTTCGTAAGTTTTTTCTTTCTTTCGTGGCGAACAAGACTTGAAGAAATAGCTTTACATAAATATTCTCCCGCTTTCTCTCCTTCCGGGAATCTTTCCAAGTATCCAACAATATCATCAAATAGCCACTTTTCGGTTAGATCGATTTTGACACAGCCTTCATTAATGCCAAGAACACATTCACATTTCTTTCGCCAATCTTCTTCAGATCTCGCCTTAACTAAATGCACAATAAATTCATATCCGCCGAAAAGCCAACACCTTCTCCTTTCATAATACCCCTTGCCATAAGACGGCTTGCTTTTTTCCCATCCTTCATGTGTTTCGATGTAAGCTCTACGACCACTGACATCCCCAGGCAAAGTCCTAGCATAAGGGCTCTTTGAGCATATATAATCTGGATAATTAGCACACAAGATGATTTCGTCGATCCATGCCGCAGGAGCTAGCACGATTAAGCCGCTGCGCTCTCTAACTGTTCCTCTTATTTTAAAAAATCCATTACAATCAGTCTTGGCATCGTTTGCATCGCTTACAAATGCACCTACTTTCTCTGTAGGAAAGATCGTGCCTCCTTGTCCCTGCCTTATTATCTCCACTCCTTCTATCGGCTTGCCCGTCTCGGCATCGACAACTATCCCTCTTACAGACGGTGTCCACTGCGCCCACAATGTCAGCAATACGTATGCTATTCCAATGACCAAAAGCCACAGAAGGCAACCTTTTCTTTTCTTTGCCTTCTCTTTCAGAAGGACTCCGTCGTTCTGAATTGAATTCATTCCGTTATCCATATCTTCACCTCATTCCTGCCGAAACGTAAACGCCAAAGACGAATCCGTCGTTAAAACTGCTTTATAGTTTGTCCCTTCTTTTCCAAGATTTGATGTGTTCCAGCCGATATTCCCGAAAACAACCCTTCCACGCTTCACACCCCCCAAAGACCTCGACTCGGTTGCCAAAAAAATTGTCAGATTCAAAGATAAATCACCTTTTTTTAAAAAAGCAAGCTTTTTGGGGGTCAGGTCTTGAATTAAGAATTTTCCGGGTGCTATAATCCGGTCCATGGCAAGGCCCCTGAGGCTTGAATTCGTCGGCGCGCTTCATCACGTGACATCACGCGGGAACGAATGAGGACCGGTCTTTCCAGAAATTGCATAAAGCATGGCCTGACCCCTATTTTCTAGTCTTGGGATTCTGCCCGCTTTCAACCGTCGAGGATTTAACGAAAACCGAATCGTCCGGCATGTCCCCCGCCGGCGTTGGTATCACCGGCGGCCCGCCGCAGGTGGGGCATATCCCGCTGTCTTCTGAGAGCAAGCCTCCGTTTGAACCGCAGGGCTTTGGATCCTTCACCTCGTTCCAGAAGGCTACGATTACACCGGCCGTGTAACCAATGGCTGGTTTTAAAAGTTTGTTATAATGTTCTTGACCGAAGGTACCGGGGGTAATTTCATCGAGTCGAGCTTGGTTAAGTTTCATTGCTAAGTCAACACGAACTGCCCGCGCAGTGTTTGACTTACCCTTAAATAGACAGTCAGCCAAACTAGTTGTGTAATCTCCTTGAATACCAAATTCAGTTCCGGAATTCCCCTCGCTTCTCGTGTAGTAATAGGGCTTTAATCCACATTGCGGATTTGAATATTGAAATGGAGTGGCAAAGTCCTTACATTTGCAGATAGTTGCTGATCTTGTGCACAAGTCTCCACTGATGATGGGAGGCGGATCGAAAAGTTTGTTGATTAATTCTGTATTGAAAGCTCCGTCATTAAGATAGGCAAAACCTGCCTCTTCTCCGGCAATTTGCATATATTTTAGATTTTCGACAGGATCTCCCTCTGGAATCATTATTACAACACTCACACTGTTAATTTTAGAAAGATAGTTAAAGTACGAATTGGGACAAAAGCCTGTTGCGCTGTTAAATGGAGCCTCTGTAAATTCCTCCAAGAAGCTGATGTTCTCGATTGGCGCACCCAAATAATTCTTATTACAATGTGACTCGTCCATCGCATGCTGTGGTTGGGCCATGTCCTCTATCAGATGGCATGCACGGCCTAAAATAAAAGCCGCGTCGCTTTTGTTCCCTTTTTTCCATAGTTTGACTGCATCATCCCAGAATTTTTCAAATTTATCTTTTGCCGGCCCTCCAGAAAGGATACCGCTTTTGAAGTGATTTAGTGGCTCTGTTGTGCTGGCCGGGATATACTTCAATTTCGTCTTTTCTATTTCACATTTTGCCGTTTTCCAATCAATGTCATAAGTCGTATAGTCTTCTCCATCCTGAGATCCTGCACCTGCTATCACAGCTGTTCTAAGTTCATTATTGCTGTAAAGTTCACCAATGCTATCCTTAGCGATTTCAAGTGCTCTTGTCGTCAACGACTTATGAGTATTATCCTCATAGGCAACCATCAGACAGAGCTGAGAAAATAAGAACACCACAAATACTATAATAGCTTTTGCCTTCATTTGCCCCCTACCTCCTTTAACTTTCCAATTTATTCAGACAAATCAAAGCTTCTTTCATACCTCTTATCGTCTTTTCCATGTTAAATCTCATATTTAGCTTGTATATCGTGATATGATCAGCATGATCTATCGCCAACAACGTGAATGCAAGAAGTTTTATCATCTTTTTTCTTTGGACTTGAGTTTGATTCTTCATATCATCGTAACAAGCTGTATCACAGTGCTCAATTAAACTACCTATATACTCCCCCGCCTTTTCTCCATTCGGATATCTTTCTAGATATCCCACAAGATCATTGAATCGAAAAGATTCATCGGGCTCCCCTGATATGTCTGTGTGTAAAAGTGTCAACCTGCACTTTTCTTCCCAGTCTTTTTCCGTAACTGCTTTTTTTACTTGAACCGTGTAATCAAACCCTTTTTTAATATTCTTTTCTCTAGTAATCCAAATTAACTGCTTTCCATCTTCTCCCTTGAAACCATCATAAAAAAAGGAATCTTCTTTCCATTCAAACCCACCCGTCTCACTCGGAACTGTGATGTAATCCTTTGAAAACACACAGACTCCTATTGCTGCTTGCGGGGGCGGACCGAGAAATAGATAATATGGCAGCGAAACCCTCATATTTTCAAAAGACAATTCTTGAGAAGGAAAACTGAACTTACCGTTTTTATCGGTTTTTAGCAGCCCTTCCGCGACACTCAACCTTGCTGTTTTATCGACGTAGTTCGGGAAATCCGCTAAAATTTCGATGCGGACATCCGCCCCTTTTATCGGTTCCCCCGTCTCTATATCAACGACTTTTCCCGAAACCGCCGGCGTTCTTCTCGCCTTGTAGTAGTGGACCTGGCACGCGGTGATTCCGCAGAGCAATATAGCAACGAATCCAAACAATATCCTTGTGACGACTTTCATACGATCCTTCCTCCCATCATTCCTCGGGAAAGTATTTCTTTGTCAAAGATTGAAATATTTTCGAAAAAAGAAATCGGAAAAACCCTTCCACGCTTCACACCCCCCAAAGACCTCGACCCGGTTGCCCCAAAAATTGTCAGATTCAAAGATAAATCACCTTTTTTTAAAAAAGCAAGCTTTTTGGGGGTCAGGTCTTGAATTAAGAATTTTCCGGGTGCTATAATCCGGTCCATGGCAAGGCCCCTGAGGCTTGAATTCGTCGGCGCGCTTCATCACGTGACATCACGCGGGAACGAAAGAGGGACGGTCTTTCCAGAAATTGCATAAAGCATGGCCTGACCCCTATTTTCTTTTATGAGCTCGTGGGATGGAGTCCCTCCGCCAAAGGCGGACGAGCTTGCTCGCGACAGAGAAAACCCCGGGCGTAAGCCCGTGGGAAGTTTATAAAAGCAAGCTTTTTGGGGGTCAGGTCTTGAATTAAGAATTTTCCGGGTGCTATAATCCGGTCCATGGCAAGGCCCCTGAGGCTTGAATTCGTCGGCGCGCTTCATCACGTGACATCACGCGGGAACGAAAGAGGGACGGTCTTCCTTGACGATACCGACAGGGATCTTTTTCTGGAGATGCTCTCGTCCGTGGTTGAGAAATACAAGTGGACCTGTCACGCATACTGCCTGATGGACAACCATTATCACCTCCTGATCGAAACCCCCTTCGCCAACCTCGCCGTCGGAATGAGGCAGCTTAACGGGGTATTCACCCAGAAATACAACAAGAAGCACGAGCGGACGGGCCACCTTTTCGAGGGAAGGTACAAGGCGATCCTCGTCGAGAAGGAGAGCCATCTCCTGCAAACCGCGCGGTACATCGTGCTGAATCCCGTCCGGGCGTACATTGTCGGGGATCCTGCGGATTGGAAGTGGAGCAGCTTCAACGCAACCGTCGGCGCGACGAGGAAGCCCGATCTTCTATCCGTCGACTGGCTTCTGGGGAGGTTCGGGCAGAGGCGGGACATCTCCGCGACCCGTTACGCGGATTTCGTCAGGAAAGGCGTCAAGACCGAAAGCATCTGGAAGGACCTCAAGGGGCAAAGCGTTCTTGGGAACGAAGGTTTCGCGGACGGATTCAAGGATTTCCTGAACGGCAGGAGGGACCTGACAGACATCCCGAAGGTCCAGAGATTCCTTGACAGGCCCGCGCTTGGCGAGCTTTGCGGCGGCATCGACCTCAAGAACAAGGAGCTCAGGAACAGGGTGATAAGAAGAGCGGTTATAGATTACGGCTACAGCCAGGTCGAGGTGGCCGGATTTCTGAAATTGCACCAGACGACGGTCAGCAAGATACTGCTTCCGAGACGGCAAAATTCTTAATTCAAGACCTGACCCCAAGGGAGAACAGATGGAACGCAAGTTCAGCAAATTCAAAAAGTTATCGAATAAGCCGCGCACGGAGCGGAAAGAAGAAGTTAAAAGGATCGACGCCGAGATAGAATCGCTGGTCTGGGGCGGAAAAGGCCTCGCCCGGGTGGACGGGAAGGTCTTCTTCGTGGCGAAGTCCGCGCCGCTCGACAAGGTGCGGATAGCGGTCACAAAGGAAAAGAGCGACTACGGCGAGGGGGAGATCGAGAAGATCATCTATCCTTCGCCTTTCAGGATGGCGCCCGTCTGCCCGCACTTCAGCAAGTGCGGCGGGTGCCAGTTCCTGCACATAAACTACAGGAAGCAGCTCGAGGAAAAGGAGCGGATCACGAAGGAGATCCTGAGGCGCTGGACGGAAGAGGCCAGGTTCGAGCCGATCGTCCCTTCGCCGATGCCCATCGGGTACAGGCACAGCGGCGATTTCCACCTCTTCCTCGACAGGGGCGCGCTGAAGCTGGGATTCTACGAACCGGAAAGCCACAGGATCGTTCCTTTCGACCACTGCCACCTTTTTTCTGACGCCTTCAACGACAAGCTCCGGGAGATTAAATCTGTCATGGAAGGATTCAGGATGAAGGAGAAGCTCTTCAAGCTGAACCTCTCATCGGACGAGAACGACAGGGACATGGTGCTGGCGGTATCGCTGAAGGAAATGAGCGAACAGGCCTGCAGGTTCCTGCTGGACGAGCTGAACGCTTCGGGGCTCAAGGGGACGCTGTTCGTCGGAACGAGGGAGAACGAGGAGATCCTCAGGTCCGGCGATGTTTCTCTCTCCTACGCGCTGGCCTCGGAAAAGGGCTTCTTCCCCGGCGGGATAAAACTGAAATACGACACGCGGAGCTTCACGCAGGCCGATTACAGGATGAACAGGACGATCGTGGACGACGTACTTTCGATGATGAACCTGTCGCGCCACGAAAAGGTCCTGGAGCTTTACTCCGGCATCGGCAACTTCACCCTTCCGATCGCCTCATGCTGCAAAGAGGTGACCGCCGTGGAGTCCTCCCGTTTCGCCGTGGCGGACGCCAAGGACAACGCGGCTGCCAACGGCTGCGAGAACATCCAGCATCTTGAAGGGAGCGTCGTGGAGTGGATCGTCAAGCTGATAGGAAGGAGCGCGAGATTCGACGCCGTCCTTCTCGACCCGCCGAGGACCGGTGCCTTCGAAGTGCTCGCGCACCTGCCCTCCCTCTCGCCCAGGAGGGTGGTCTATGTCTCGTGCAGCCTGCCGACGCTGGACAGGGACCTCCGGAGGCTCTCGGATTTCGGCTTCAGGCCGAAGCTGATAAGGACATACGACCTCTTCCCGCAGACCTACGGCATCGAGACGGCGGTCCTTCTGGAGGCCGTAAAATGAGCAGGATAAGGGCGGTCCTGTTCGATCTCGACGGCACTCTCCTGAACACGGTCGAAGACATCATGGATTCCTGCAACGCGGGGCTCGCATCTTTCGGATTCCCGCCGCACGGCCTAAAGGAATACAACCTCTTCATCGGCGACGGCATAGAGGAGCTGGTCAGGCGGGCGCTTCCGGAAGATCAGAGGCATGACGCGATGGTCTCGGACTGCCTCGCCGCCGTGAGGGCCGAATACAAGAAGAGGTGGCACGACAAGACGAGGCCCTACGAAGGAGTTTCCGAAATGCTCGCCGGGATTTCGGCCATGGATATGCCGATGGCGATCTTTTCGAACAAGCCGCACGATTTCACAGAGGACACTGTCAATTTTTACTTCCCGGATGTCCCTTTCGCTTTCGTGCTCGGAGCGAAGGACGAGAATCCCAAGAAGCCCGACCCGTGGGGCGCCCTGAATATCGCGGAGAAACTGGGGATCCATCCATCCGATTTCGCCTACCTCGGCGACACCCACACCGACATCGAGACCGCGAAGGCCGCTTCCATGCTGGCCGTCGGGGCGGAGTGGGGATTCAGGGGAAAAGAAGAGCTGACGGACGCGGGCGCGGACATCATCATCTCAGACCCGAAGGATCTCCTGAAGATAGTCATTTTCTGAAAACGCCCTTCCCGTTTTCTTTCCCCTCGACTTGCATTTTTTAAAAAAGCTCCGATAATAAAACCGTAAACGAAAAGATAAAGGAGGCTTCACATGAGAAAGCGCGGAACTCTTTCCATCCTTTCGGCTTTCCTCTTCCTTATTATGATATCTTCGGTGATCCTCTACGCGGGAGAGGTGAACATCCCCAAGACCGGGCAAATTAATTCTTACGCTGCGGGCGACGACGGCGATCTCGAAATGGGGCTGGCCTGGCCCAGCCCGAGGTTCACCGATAACGGCGACGGCACTGTCACGGACAACCTAACAGCTCTGGTGTGGCTCAAGAACATGAACTGCTTCGGCCAGCAGACCTGGGCAGACGCGCTTGCCTCGGCCGCCACCCTGAACAGCGGGGAGTGCGGTCTTTCCGACGGCTCCGTGGAGGGTGACTGGCGGCTGCCTAGCATAACGGAGCTCTACAGCCTTATAGATACCGGAAGATCGTCCCCGGCTCTCCCGATAGATCATCCTTTTACCGGGGTGCAGTTTGGTTACTACTGGTCGTCGACGACCTACCCCGAAATGACATCCTACTGCTGGAGCCTCAGCCTGGGTGCAGGTTCGGACAAGCTCGACGACAAAGTTTACAATCCGAACTACGCGGTGATGGTCCGATCCTCGTCAGCCTTCCCGGCGGAGGTTTGCAGGACGGGCCAGACGGTCTCATACGCTTCCGGGGACGACGGGGCGCTTCAAGCGGGCCACGCGTGGCCGGTCCCCAGGTTCACCGACAACGGGAACGGAACGGTGACCGACAACCTTACCGGCCTGATCTGGCTTAAGAACGCCAACTGCTTCGGCACTCAGACATGGGCGAACGCTATCTCCGGCTCCAACACGCTCAACAGCGGCGAATGCGGTCTTTCCGACGGCTCGGCGGAAGGGGATTGGCGCCTTCCGAACAAGAACGAACTGCGATCCCTTATCGATAATGGAAGGTACAGTCCCGCCCTGCCGCCAGATCATCTCTTCACGGGAATACAGACAGGCTATTACTGGTCGTCATCCGCGTATAAGGGCAGCAGCTCACAGGTATGGTGCGGCTATTTTTGGTACGGCGGCGTTCCCATCGGAACTAAAACGTCCAGCTACAATTTTTTGCCGGTGCACTCCCCGGCCTTTTTCAGCTTGTATGTTTCAACGGCAGGAACAGGCAGCGGCACGGTAACCAGCAGCCCGGCGGGGATAGACTGCGGCGCGACATGCTCCGTTTCTTTCGCGAAAAATCAGATCGTTACGCTTAGCGCTGAACCCGGGCCAGATTCTTCTTTCGCCGGATGGAGCGGCGACTGCAATTCGGTCGGACAGGTGACGATGGACTCGGTCAAGCACTGCACCGCAACCTTCAACTCGCCTCCCCGGACGCTGACAGTGACCAAATCAGGAACGGGAACCGGGACTGTCACCGCCGATGGCTGCACGCTGGAATGGACGGGCAACGTCGGCACCTGCACCGTGCAGAACGGAACGATGGTCACGCTGCACGCCTCCCCGGATTACGGCTCGGAATGGGACGGATGGTCGGGAGGCTACGGCTCCGCCTCGGGATGTACCGGCACGGAAGCATGCCCTTTCGACATGACGCAGGATTCGGGAGTGATTGCCGACTTCTCACTTAGCGCCGTCGCCCCGGAGGTCTCGGGAGAAGATCCATATTTCATGATGATCGCAAAGAACGAAACGAACCCCAACAACCTCGACCTTACCATCCAGGATGTGGGGACCGCCAATTACAACATTTATGTGTCGAACTCCCCGGCGACGCACCCTTTCCAGGTTTCCTCCGCTTCATTCGGAAAGATAGAGTGCGCCGCGACGATCGACGACGACCTGGGCGAAATGCTGGAAATCCTGGATTTCGACCTTGAAAGCGGCATAACCGGAGATACCTCCCTGCTCTTCATCCTGGTCACAGCCGATCGGGGATCGGCCGGGACGGAGGGAACCGCCGGTCATGACAGCGACGATCTCGAACGGAGCGCGGATTCAACCTGTTTTTAAGCGGACCGCCCGCCGAGCCGTCGAGCGGGGATCACCTGTCCGTTCCCAGCAGTCCCCGCTGTTCGAGAAGGGGTTCGACCTTCGGCTCGCGTCCTCGGAATTTCTTGTAAAGGGTCATCGTGTCCTCCGTCCCGAGGGAGGCGAGGATGTTCTTCCTGAACGAAAGAGCCGTCTTCCTGTCGAAGAGCGACCTCTCCTTGAAAGCCCCGAAGGCGTCGGCGTCCAGCACCGCCGCCCAGATGTAGGCGTAATAACCGGCGGTGTAGCCTCCTATCATGTGCGAGAAATGGACCGACCTGTATCTCGGAAGAATTTCCGGGATAAGCCCTATTTCTTTCATCACATTCTCTTCGAACTTCGTCACGTTCCTGTCCTTCGGGTCGCCTTTCGAGTGCCACGCGATGTCCAGGTAAGCGGCCGCGAGGTACTCCACGTTCTGGAACCCCTGATTGAAAAGCCTGCTTTTCCTCAGCTTTTCGATCAGCGCCTGAGGCATCGGCTCGCCCGTCCTGTAATGCCTGGCGTATGAGCGGAGAAGCTCAGGTTTGAGAGCCCAGTTCTCCATGATCTGGGAGGGCAGTTCGACCGAATCGAGGGGCGCGAAGGTCCTGCGGTACCTTCCTTCGAACAACAGAGTGTTGAGTGCGTGGCCGAACTCGTGGAAAAAAGTGGTCACCTCGTCGACGCTCAGGAGCGACGGATCTCCGGCCGCGGGCCTCGTGAAGTTGCAGACTATCGTCGAAAGCGGGATTACCCGCTTACCGTCCTCGAGCCAGGAATCCCGGAAACCTCCCGACCACGCTCCCGCCCTCTTCGAATCCCTCGGGAAGAAATCCGTGTAGAGCAGGCCGAGAGTTTCTCCTCCCGCATCCTTCACTTCGTAAACCTTCACCTCGGGATGGTAAACGGGGATGTCCTTCCTTTCGATGAACTTCAGCCCGAAGAGCCTCTCGCCGAGGCCGAACACGCCGGCGCTCACGGAGTCCAGTGAGAAGTAGGGGCGCAGTTCCGACTCGTCCAGGTCGTAGTTCTCTTTCCTGAGCTTTTCGGCGTAGTACCACCAATCCCAGGGAGCGAGTCTGAACCCGCCCTTTTCCCTGTCGATCAGCGCCTGCATCGCCCTGGCTTCCGCCCCCGCCCTCTCGAGCGCGGGCTTCCAGAGGCGGTCGAGGAAGGAGGTCACGGCTTTCGGCTCCTTCGCCATGCGGTTCTCGAGATGGTAGCCCGCGGGGTCGGAGTACCCGAGCAGGGCCGCACGCTCGTACCTCAACGAAACGAGCTTCTGCAGTACCTGCTTGTTGTCTCTTTCGTTGTCCCTGTCGCACCTCATGACGTAAGCCTTGTAAAGCTCTTCTCTCAGCTTCCTGTCCGAGGCGTACTGCAGGACCGGCGTCCAGCTCGGCCTCTGCGCGGTGAAGACCCACTTGCCTTCCATCTTCATTTCCCTGGCCGTTTCGGCTCCCATGGCGACTACGCTCTCCGGAAGGCCTGCAAGGCTGGAGGCGTCATCCACCACAACGAAAGAACCGTTCGTCTCCGAGAGGACGTTCTCGGCGAACTTCAGGGAAAGGAGCGACAGTTCTCTGTTTATCTCCCTGAGCCTGGCGCGCTTTTCGGGGCCGAGAAGGGAGCCTCCCCGGACGAACTCCCCGTAGATGTTCTCCAGGAGGTAAAGGCTGTCGGGAGCGAGCTTCGCCTTCTCCCTGGAATCGTATACCGCTTTGACCCTGGCGAAGAGCCTGTCGTTCAGCATGACGTCGTCGTTGTGAGAGGAGAGCAGAGGCGAGATCTCCCTCGCGGCGGCCATCAGCTCGTCGCTGCTGCAAGCTCCCGTCTGGCTGTAAAAGACGGCTCTCACCGTTTCCAGTAGCTTTCCCGAAGTGTCGAGCGCTTCGACGGTGTTTCCGAAATCTGCGGGCGCGGGGTTCGCGGTTATCGCTTCTATCTCGGAGTTGTGGATCCTGATCCCCTCCCTTACCGCGGGAAGGTAGTGGCCGGTCTCGATCCTGTCGAACGGCGGCACCTCGAAGGGCGTTCCGAAAGGCTTCAACAATGGGTTCTCTCCCGCCGCGCCCCCCAGGCACGGAAGAACTAAAAACGCTAAAACCAAGGCGACAGATCCGAGTTTCATTTTTCCTCCACGAGAATGTTCAACATCGAAAAAAGAGCGGTTATTCTTCCCCCCGCTCAGAAGACAAGGATAACACACGGCGCGGGAGCTTGATTTGACGGGCCTGCCGGCTGGACCTAGCCCAGGGTGTGCTGGACGAGGATCTTCACTCCGATGCCTATGAGAAGTATCCCCGCGGCCATTTCGACCTTCGATTCCAGCATGTGGCCGAATATGGACCCGACATAGGTTCCCGCGAAAGACATCGCGAAGGTCACGCAGCCTATTATGATCACCGGCAGAACTATGTTGACTCCCGCGAAGGAAAGGGCTATCCCCACCGCGAGCGCATCTATGCTTGTCGCGATGGCGAGGATGAACAGGACATAGATGTTCAGCGGGTCGAACGGCTTCTCGTCCGCGTCCTTCTTCAACGAATCCCAGATCATCTTCACGCCCACTGCCAGAAGCAGGATGAAAGCCGCCCAGTGGTCGTAATTCATCAGGATCCGCCTGAGGCCGCGCCCGGCCTCCCAACCAAGAAAAGGCATGACCGCCTGGAACACCCCGAAGAACGAGGCGATGAGCAGGGCGTGACGGACACGCATCTTCCCGATGACGATCCCGCTGGAGATAGACACCGCGAACGCGTCCATCGAGAGGGCCACCGCTATTAAAACAACCTGTAATACGGGCATGTCCATCAAAAACTCCGAGGAGAGATTATATCACCCGCGCGGAAAGCCGGCCCTGAATCAGTTTATTGCCGCAATTCCCCGTTTTTTTGGTACAATACCCCTTTGTTCCGCCTCCGAAAGGCGGATCCGGGGAGTTAAATGGGAAAGTTCTATATCACGACGCCTATCTATTACGTTAACGACAACCCTCACCTGGGCCACGCCTACTGCACGATCCTCGCGGACTTTTTCGCCAGGTACCACCGGCTGATGGGCGACGACACGCGCTTCCTTACGGGAACGGACGAGCACGGACAGAAGGTGCAGAAAACGGCCGAGAAGGAGGGGATCACTCCCCGGCAGCTGGCGGATCGCGTCGTGAGCCGCTACCAGAACCTATGGAAGAAACTCGATATAAGTCATGACGATTTCATCAGGACGACGGAGGAGCGCCACTCTAAGGGAGTTCTCGCGATACTGAAGCTGATGGAGGAGAAGGGCGACGTCTACAAGGCCAGCTACGAGGGTCCATACTGCGTGAACTGCGAATCTTTCTTCCCCGAAAAGGACATAGTCGACGGCAAATGCCCCGATTTCGGCCACCCGGTGACGGTCCTGAAGGAGGAGTCATATTTCTTCAAGCTCTCGAAGTACCAGGAACCGCTGCTGAAGCTTTACTCCGAGCAGAAAAATTTCGTCATGCCCGAGAGCAGGATGAACGAGGTGAGGAGCTTTGTCGAGAAGGGGCTCAAAGACCTTTCCATCTCGAGGACCTCCATACATTGGGGCATACCAATGCCGGGCGACGAAAAGCACGTGCTCTACGTCTGGCTCGACGCCCTTTCCAATTACGTGAGCGCGCTGGGATACGGCTCGGGGGACGACAAGCTTTACAACGAGTTCTGGCCCGCCGACCTGCACCTCATAGGCAAGGACATCCTCAGGTTCCACGCCGTCTATTGGCCGGCGTTCCTCATGAGCGCGGGGCTTCCGCTGCCGAAGCACGTTTTCGGCCACGGCTGGTGGATGAAGGACCAGAACAAGATGAGCAAGTCGCTCGGCAACATAGTGGACCCGGTACCATACGTGGACCAGTTCGGGAGCGACGTGATGAGGTATTTCCTCCTGAGGGAGAAGCCTATAGGGACGGACGGCTCGTTCTCGGACGAGGCCTTCATCGACAGGCTGAACGCCGACCTTGCGAACGATATCGGCAATTTCGCCTCACGGCTCACCGCGCTTCTCGATATGCAGTTCGAAGGAAAGATCACCGCCGGCGACGGAAGCCTGAAGGAGGCCGCACTAAAACAACTTTCCGACTACCACGACGCAATGGGGAAGTTCCAGCCGAAGGAAGCGCTCGAATTCGTCTGGACCTTCATCTCCCAGCTCAACAAGTACCTCGTCGAAAGGGAGCCCTGGGCCAAGCCGAAGACGAAGGAGTCGGAGGATACGCTCTCCGAGGCCGCGAGGGCGCTGAGGCTGATAGCGCTACAGATCGCGCCGGTGATGCCCCACGCAGCGGGAACGATAATGAAGTCGCTCGGGTTCAGGCCGGCACTGTTCCCGCAGTTCAACTGGGACGATCCTCAGGAGACGCGCAGCTACAGGATCTCGAACCTTTTCCCGAGGGTGGACAAGAAGGAATATTTCGCGGACGTGAAAAAGCCGGAAGAACAGAAGACGGAGAAGAAAGTGGATACGGAAGAGAAAGTAGAACAACCGCTGGTCACGATCGACGAGTTCAGGAAGATCGTCCTCAGGGCGGGAAAGATAATACAGGCCGAGCGCGTGCCGAAGAGCAGCAAGCTGATCAGGATGATCGTCGATTTCGGCGACGAGAACCGCCAGATAGTCGGCGGTATCGGCAAGAAGTACCAGCCGGAGGAGCTCGTGGGAAAGACCTGCCCCTTCGTCTTCAACCTCGAACCCGCCAAGCTGATGGGCGTGGAGAGCAACGGCATGATCATGGCCGGGAACCTTGACGGCGAACCGATCCTCCTGCAGTTCCTCGAGGATGTCCCGCCCGGATCGAAGATCAGCTAGACAAGGCGGCTCATGGGCCGCCTTTCATTCTAAATTTTAAATTTGAAATTTCTAATTTGAAATTATAGTTGCAGGCCCTGCCTGTGGCATGCCGGATTGAAAAATGGTATGATTTCAAACGGAGATAAGAAAAAGCGATGGTTGACGGACAGGGTCACGAGGACGCGGAATTCAAAAGAAAGCAGATGCGCCAGGAGCAGGAGCTTGGAAGGCTCGACCAGCTGATGGCGGAGCTTCCGGGGCACGTGAAGAACGCCGAAACCCTGAAGATGACCGATGTCCAGATAAGAAGGATCTTCGCCGCCTACGCCGCTGACGACACTCAGATAATAAACACCCGCCTGAGGTATCACTTCAAGGACCAGCTCGACAAATACCTCGCGATGAAGAACGACCTTGCCGAGGTGAACAGGTCCTACGGGGGAAGCTGGGGGATCGAGATACCGCAGCTCAACAGCGGGAAGCAGGAGAACGTGATAGACCTGTCGGGAGAATCCGATTCGCCGAGCCTCGAGGATGTGCTGAAAGACCTGGACAAGAAATAATTTTTAAAAGGGCCGCGGATCGCCCTATTCGAGCGTATCCCCGTTGGGAAGCAGTTTCTCGGGGACTTCCTTTCCCGCCATTTTCAGTATGAACCTTTCGCATCTGACGAAATCCGACTCGCAGTACTGCAGGATGAACAGCCTCTTGATGCCTTCTGAGGAAAAATGTTTGTAAACCGGGCATCCGAGCGTGAACATGCATTGGTTCTTATTTTCGTTCATTTTACCGCTCCCCGAAAAACATCGCGTAGACCGCGCGAGCCTTGAATTTTAATATCTTGATGGGACAAAATCAACAAGCAGTCTCTACCCCGCGAACCTCGAATAGCGCCAGTCGTGGATCGATCCGAGGCTCAGGAATCCCCCCGCGCCTCCCATCACCGTTCCAACCGCCACGAGGGCGGCCTGGTCAGAGAAGGTGAGGAACTCCTTCGACAGCAGGAGCAGGATGAAGCTGTCTCCGCCCATCGTCCTCCTGATGACAAGGTGCGTCACAAGGATGAAGATCAGGGCGAGGATGCTCGACAGAAGGCCGATGAGGATGCCGTTCATGACGAAAGGCCCTCTGATCGAGGCCGGAGTGGCGCCCAGAGAATAGAGGACGGCGATCTCCTCCTTCCTCGAAAGGGCGAGTATCCTCGTTATCGCGGTGACAGTGAAAAGCGATGCAACGCCGAGTGCCGCGAAGAGAAGCCATCCGAGGAACGCCAGGAACCTCGAATAGGTCTTCAGCTTGTCCATCCACTCCCAGTCGAAGATAGCCTCCTCTACGCCGGGGATCTTCCTCGCGCTTTCGATAAGGACGCGCACTTTGTTCACATCCACCGGTTTCCTGAGGGTAAGGCTCAGCGAGTAGGGAAGAGGGTTGTCGCTTTCTTTGAAGGACAGCGCCCGCAGCGAGGGGGACAGCCTTTCGAGGAACTCCATCGCTTCTTTGGGGCTGATGATCTTGGTGCTTTCGACCTGCGGGTCTTTCTCGAGGATCGATATGGCTTTTCTGATTCCCTCCTCGTCGATACCGTCCTTCATCACCAGCCTTACCTCGAGCTGCCCCTCCCAGCTTGTAAGGAGATTGTTGATGTTGGACGTCAGGTACCTCGAGAAGCCGAGAACGTAAAGCGAAAGGGAGACGATGAAGATGGCGAACACGCTCAGCGTCTTGTGCCTCGCGATACCGAGGAAGCCTTCCTGAACGAAAAAGAGGATCAGCCTGAAAAGTCCCATCATTCTCCCGGATCTATCAGCTTGCCCTTGCCGAGCACTATCACCCTTCCGCTGAAGGTAGTGATCAGGGTCTTGTCGTGCGTGGCGACAACGACGGTCGTGCCGGAGGCGTTGATCTCCTGGAATATCCTCATTATCTCGTGCGCGAGCTCGGGGTCAAGGTTCCCGGTCGGCTCGTCCGCGAGAAGCAGGACCGGCTTGTTGATAAGCGCCCTCGAGATCGCCACTCTCTGCTGCTCTCCGCCGGAAAGTTCCTCGGGGAAAGATTCCATCTTGTTCTGAAGTCCGACGAGGCGTAGAGTGTCGAAGGCAAGCTTGCGCCTGTCCCTGAGCGCCACCCCCTGCAGGGTCTGGAGCATCGTGACGTTCTCGAAGACCGTCCTTGAAGGTATCAGCCTGAAGTCCTGAAAGACGGTCCCGATCCTTCTTTTGAAAAATGGAAGTTCCCTGTTGGAGATGGTCTGGAGGTTCCTTCCCGTCACGAGGATCTGGCCCGAAGTGGGATGCTCCTCTCCGAGCGCGAGCTTGAGGAAAGTGCTCTTCCCCGCGCCCGACGGGCCGGTCAGGAAACAGAACTCCCTCGGATGTATCGTGACCGTTATGTCCTGAAGGGCATGGCTTTTCGACCGGTAAACCTTCGTGACGTGGTAGAAGCGGATCATGATGCCCCCCTGTAAGAGGGTATTGAAAAATGAGAATTGAAAAATGAAAATTGAAAAATCTTCAATTCACGACCATCTTCTTAACGCTTCCGCCTTTCGACGTTCATGCATCCATTAAAAAAGACAACTATTTTCTCTTCTTTGCTGTAATTATCGATCTGGCTACAATATTGCTCAATTGCATGGTTTCGTCAATAATTTCATCCAGCCTGGATGTTTTTAATATTTCGGCCTTTTTAACGATCCTCAACCAATAAAGCGATTCTTTGATCTCTTTGAAAACAATATGAAGCTTATGCGTAAAATCAGCCCTGCTTTCTGCTCCACACGCCTCCTCGTAATTGGCGCCGGCTGATGTGCCGCTTCGAAGCAGTTGGGCGGCTAATTGCCTTCCCGCAAATGTTTTTGACAACATCGCGGTCAGCTTCACGATTTCTGCGCCATAATCTACGAGTCGCTCAGAAAGATCTTCAGCCTTCTTTTCCATTTTGACTTAAATCATCCTCATTCAAATCTCTTAAGAGAATTACCATACCTC
>ENA-UPTA01001323-UPTA01001323.1-activated-sludge-metagenome-genome-assembly--contig:-NODE-1323-length-27672-cov-6.243220_pt1 | contig 27672 bp, 19 predicted proteins | sample MGYA00238184_ERZ773361 | MGnify/ENA primary metagenome ERZ773361 (study PRJEB29100, sample SAMN05720205) | activated sludge metagenome | isolation source: anaerobic digester from wastewater... | reverse complement strand
TGGCGGACACTCCTGAGCGAGTCCCTGACCATGACCCTGCGACTGTTGAGCACACGGGCGGGTCTGGCCTTTGAGAACGCCTTATTGTTCAAGGAGCGGTTGCGCCAGAACGAGCGGATGTATCGTGCGGAGCAACTGGCCACGATGGGGCAATTCGCCGCCGGCATCGCCCATGAGCTGCGCAATCCGCTCACGGCGATCCGCAGCACGATTCAGTTTCTGGCCAGCGAGTTCGCGGACGGGTCCGAGCAGCAAAGGCTTTCGCAGACCACGCTCGAAGAGGTGGATCGGGTCAACGGCATTGTGGGCAATCTCCTGTCTCTGGCGCAACCGGCGCAGAGCAGGCCCGTGGCGCTGGAGCCGGCGAGGGAGGTCGAGAAGTGCATCGCGTTTGTGGAAGCAAAGGCCCGCAGCCAGAACGTGAGTCTTCAGATCGCCTGTGAGGAGTCGCTCCCGAGATTGGTCATCGATCCGGCGGAACTGCGGCAGGTACTGTTGAATATCCTCGTGAACGGCCTCCAGGCGATGCCCAGGGGAGGAACGATGCGGATCCGGATGTGCCGTTTGCCGTCGGCTCTCGGAGGTCCGGAGTCCGGACGTGCCCGCGGTGTCTCGGGAGACGGGGTACTGATCGAGGTCACGGACGAAGGGCCGGGGATACCCTGCGAGTTACGGGAGAAGGTCTTCGATCCGTTCTTCACGACGAAGGCCGGCGGGACCGGTCTGGGACTTGCCATCTGCCGGAGCATCGTGCAGCGATACGACGGCGGAATATGGATCGAAGAGGCCGAGGGGGGCGGGACCACCGTGAAGGTCGCGCTTCGGACCGAGTGAGCCGCTATCGAGGAGCCTGTGACACGCATACCGCGTCTCGTCGCCTCAGGAGCTCAGATGGGAAAGCCAAAGGTACTTATCGTCGATGATGAAGCCAGCATCCGGTCTATTCTCTCCGCACTCCTGACCAGGTGTGGCTATGAGGTCGAGGTCTGTCCGTCCGGAGAGTCATGCCTGGACATCTATCCGAGGTTCCTGCCGGAGGTGGTCCTGCTCGACCTCAGAATGCCCGGCATGGATGGGCTCCGAGTCATGGAGGAACTGGCCGGACAATTTGGAGCCGACTGCAAGACCATCATCATGACCGCACACGGAGAGGTCCGATCCGCCGTCGAGGCCATGAAACGCGGGGCGTTCGACTACCTGGAGAAGCCGTTCGACAACGATGAGCTGGTGGCGATCATCGCGCGGGCAGTGGAAGTGGTGACCCTGTCCCGCCGTGTCAAGCAACTGGAGAACCAGCTTGAGAACACCTACGGATTCGACAACATCGTCGGCGCATCGGACCGGATGAAGTCCACTTTTGCGCTGATGCGGCGCTTCGCTGCCACGGACGGCACGGTCCTCGTTTGCGGTGAGAGTGGGACCGGCAAGGAGTTGATCGTGCGCGCCATCCACCAGGCGAGCAGGCGCAAATCGGGGCCGTTTGTAGTCGTCAATTGCGGCGCGATCCCATCGAGCCTGATCGAGAGCGAGTTCTTTGGCCACGAGGCGGGCTCTTTCACGGGCGCCACGAGGCTGCGGCGGGGCAAGTTCGAAGAGGCCGACGGCGGGACGCTATTCCTCGACGAGGCAGGAGAATTGACGCTGGAAGCACAGGTCAAGCTGCTCCGCGTGATCGAGGAGGGGACCTTCTGCCGGATCGGCGGCAACACTCCGATCCAGGTGGATGTCCGCGTGATCGCCGCGACGAACCGGGACCTGGCGGCGGCGGTCAAGGAGGGCCGGTTCCGCGAGGATCTCTTCTGGCGTCTGCACGTCTTGAGCTTGACGATGTGCCCACTGCGGGAACGTCCGGAGGACATCCCGCTCCTCGTGGAGCATTTCGTGGACAAGTACGCTACGTCATTCGGTGTCCAGCCGCCGTCGGTGCCGGATCGGACGATGGGACTGCTGCGGAGTTACTCTTGGCCGGGCAATGTGAGGGAACTGCAGAACTGCATCTACAGCGCAATGATCGTCTCCGAGGGCAGCGCTCTCGAGTTGGTCAGTTTGCCCGAGCATATCGTCAAGGGCGTTACCCGGACGGCCGGTGAGTCGATCGCATCCGGTCTCTCCTCACTTGCTGAGACGGTGGTACAGGCGACGGAGAAGGCGGAGAAGGAAGCGATTCAAGAGACGCTTGCCAAGGTGGGCGGCAATCGTGAGAAGGCGGCGGAACTGCTGGGCATCGGCCGCACGACCCTGTACCGCAAGCTCAAGCAGTACGGTATCGACTGAGGCCTTGCCACTGTTCCGTTTGTGATACGCCTGTCCCACGGATGGAACACTGTCGCAGAGTCCGGGGCACCGGCCCGCGGATTCCGGCATTCCATAACTCCCGTACTGCAAAGATGTTACCGAATCTGTCGTGTTTGTTCTCGGCTTGGCACCGTGTTTGCTCGCGGGTGTAAGACGCCGTGGCGGCATCTTGGCGAGTCGGACACCCTGGCAAGGCAATCTGAGTTTGGTTTGGATGGCGACAATGTGCAACGCAATGAAGGCTTTTCGGGCGCGCAGGAACGAGGCGATGACTCTAAGGAGGATCACCGCGGCGGCTTGGCCGCCTCTGACGCTGATTGTGCTTGTGGTTGCATGCCCGGCGTGTCAATCGGCTGGCTTGGGGTCGTCGGACAGACTCGGTCCGGCCCTGACTCATGTGGAGCGGCGTCTCGACGAGGAGGCCGCCAGGGGGGCTTCCGAGCCGAATTCCGTGGCCTTTCGCAGGGCCACAGGAGAGATGCCGGCCAGAGAGGTCAGGCCGGAGAAACCCGCGCTCGAACGAACGCTGACCCTGGATGAGTGTCTCGAGTTGGCGTTCGTCCAAAACAATGAGATCAAGCAGGCACGCGAACGGATCCTTGGCGTCGGTGGCAGCAGAATCATCGCCAACTCTCGCTTTCTGCCCACGATCGATCTAATCAGCCAGTACGAGCGCGTCAACGACTTCCATGCGGAAGACGGGAAGGACGACAGCGCCTCCTTCGGCGCCAGGATCACGCAACGAATTCTCGAATATGGCAAGGATAACCCGATTGATGTGAGCTTGCGCAACGATCAGCGCGCCGCACTGTTCAACTACGAGAATCGCGTGGCGGTGGTCTTCTCACAAGTCCGCAGGGCCTTCTTCTTCATCAAGTTGAAGGAGCAGCAGATTGCCACGCGACAGGAACTGCTGGAGCAGTTCGAGAAGCAGTACGAGATCAAGCAACAGCGTTTGGCGGCGGGGAATCTGAGCGTCAAGATCGAGGTGTTGACGGCCAAGCTGAACGTTCTCAACGAGCGAACGCGAATCAATACCCTCGGCCGGCAACGATTCAACCGGATCATGGAATTGCTGCGCCTGGTCGGCCTCGCGGTGGGGGCTGACCGGGTCCAGTTCGTCGGTGAAACGGATGATTTTGGGCTTGGGGAGTTCGACACCGCCGAGATGGTCCACCTGGCTCTGGCCCAGAGCAGCGATGTAGCCCTGGGGGAGGCTATTGTAGCCGAGGCAGAGAGATCGCTCGGCCAGATCCGGTATGAGTATCTGCCGGACCTGCGATTCCAGGGTGGGTATCAGGACAGAAAAGGCAGCGCCGGCGCGGCACTGTCCAATGAGGACGATACCTGGGGTCTTGACGTGATCGGCCAACCCCGACTGCCGACCTCCAATGACGAACGAGGGCGAGGGCTGGGACTGTTCGGGGATGAGGTTGGATTGGGCGGTCCGGACCCGGGCTGGTTTGCCGGCCTGCAATTGCGCCTGCCTGTGGCCGAGGGACGTACCCGCGCGGGTGAGCGGATCGAAGCGAAGGCCTATCTCAACAGTGTGAGAGCTGCTGTCGCAGACCAGAAGGACCTCGTCGAGCTGGAGGTTCGTCAGAGCTACAAGTTCTTGGCGGAACAGAAGTTCCAGGTTGAGTTGAACCAGGAGAACGTCAACATTGAGAAGGAGCGGTTCCAGATCGAGGAGGAACTGAGGAACGCCGGCAAGATCACCGACGACCAACTGGAGACGTTCCGCAGGACGTTCTTCTCAGCCCAGGACGATCTGTTCGATGCCCAGGAGAATCTCATCGAACGACAGGAAGACCTGCGCCTGGCCATCCGCTACTTCAAATGAAAACCGGAGTTCTACCGAATTCCATCTGAAAGCAAGAGGCAAATGGGCAAACACGACAGACTCCGATGGATCGCCCCGGTTCTGCTGATGCAGGCATCCTGGATCTCCTGCGTCCAGGGAACGGATCGCGAGCCGAACGTCCCGGCCACGGTCCAGGGGGCGACGAAGACCCGCACGGAGTTGCTCAATGAGTTGAACCTCCGGACGGCTCAGGTCGATCTGGAGCACGCCAGGGAGGCCCACGAACGCTACGAAGCCGAGTACACGGAGGCCCAGAATCTGTTTCGCAAAGGGATCATGTCGCGCAAGGAATTGGACGAGGCCGTATCCGCCTATGCGCGGGCAGCGCAGCAACTGAAGCAGGCCGAGATCCAGTTGGAGAGGACCCGGCTGAGTTTCCTGGCCAATGCGACGCATATCACGATCGTCGAGGCCAAGAAGTACTACGACAACGAAGGCAAACGCATGCTCGATCTGGTCCTGAAAAACACCAGCAACCTGACCCAGGCCGAGTCCGCCCTCGTCCACAGCGATCCCAACCTGGAATCGGGGCCGGCGTGGCAGAATCCCGAGCAGATTCGTGCCTTGCTCAACATCGAGAACATCATCGTCTCGATCGTCAACGGGACCGCGAGCATCGGCAAGCCTTACGAGGAGATCCTGCCCCTTTTGCCCTACGGCCAGCAGAGGAGAGTCACGTTCGAACTGCTCACCGATGTCGAGCAGGCAGGCGTCAGACTCCAGTACCTGGATCAGCAGGTGACGGACAACATCTATCTGGAGAAGGAATCCCTCCAGGAGACGCCGACGGTCGTCGCGTCGCAGTTCTCCCTGGAAGGCGAGCTCGGCACGGACGTGCGCTACGACCTGACGCTCGAAATGCTGGTCACCTCGGACCGCAACTTCTCGCTGACCGTGACGAACATGCCCCCGCAGATCAACTGCTTCTTCGTGGATTCGACCAGCGGCTCGCGCGTCACGAGTGTGCGCTTCACGCAGGAGGTCAGCAAACACCTCCTGAGTCTGCGGGCTTCCATCCCTCGCAAGCTGGATGTCGGCATGATCGACAAGAGAATCGACTTCCAGACCTGGGTCGCGACCCCCGCGCAGATCGACGCGATCAACAAGCTCAAGCGTCAACACCCGGACGCGGAACTGACTGGCGAGCAGCTCGACCAGATCGGGGCCGGGCGGATGGACCTGTCGCTGATTCCCAAGGGGACCGGCCGGCTGGAGATCCTCATCAACAATCTCTATACCGAGATCAAGCCGCAAGAAGAGGTGGCGATCCAGGCGGAGTTGCACAATGACGGCACATTGGCCCTCTTCGACATCATTCCCGAAGTTTCGCCGCCGCTGCGGTGGCAGGCTGAGGTTGAGCCGAAGACGATCGAGCGGATGCTGCCCAACGAGAAGCAGACGATCCGCATACGATTGCGACCGGAGACCGACGTGGGCGTGGGCGAGTACGAAGCCCAGATCGAGGCCCGTGGCCAGTCCGGCAGCGAGACCATCGAAGCGCTGGAGAAGCGCATGAAGGTCCGTATCAACGCCCAGATCAATCTTGCCACGACCGTGATCCTCGTCGGCGGGCTGGTGATTCTCGTCGCAGGCATCATGATCTTCGGCGTCAAGCTCAGCAGGAGGTAAGGGATGTCCGGCACACTGATCATGAAGGAAGTCGCCGAGACGGTCCTCGACCTGCGGTTCGTGGTCGGCACGGTTCTGTGCGTGGTGCTCATCCCGCTGGGAATGTATGTCAGCCGGGAGGACTACGAGCAGCGGTTGACAGCCTGTCAGAGGGAGCACGAGACGTATCGGCAGCGGCATGGCACGCCGGAGCCGCCGGTGACCGGCCGGGAAGAGGCGCAAGGGTTCAGACCGCCCTCTATTCTGAGCATCTTTGCCTCCGGCCTCGATCCGTTCCTGCCCGACAAGGTGATCACGTCGTACACAGGGCTCTTTCGCACCGTCAAGGAGCCGGGCATCGACAACCCCCAGTCCCTGCTCTTCGGAAAGGCGGACCTCCTCTTCAATATCACGTTCATCGTATCCCTGATGGCCCTGATCTTCACGTTCAGCGCCGTCTCAGGGGAACGGGAGCGAGGGACGTTGCGTCTGATGATCGCCAACGCCGTCCCGCGCAGCCGGATTCTGCTGAGCAAGGTCGTGGGCAGGTATGTTGCCCTTCTGGCACCGTTTCTGATTTCGATCCTGATCGCGATGCTCATCCTGGAGGTGTCGCCGGACGTGTCGATAGGATCGGCACAGGTCTGGCCGGTCCTCCTCGTGATCCTGGCGGCAACCCTGCTGTTCCTGCTGGGCATGGTGTGCCTGGGCGTCTGCATTTCTACCTTCACGCGGCACTCTATGGGCTCCATCGTGCTGCTGTTTCTCGTGTGGGCGATGTTCCTGTTCGGCGTGCCCAAGGTCAGTCCCATGCTCGCCGAAATCCTCCATCCGGCCGAATCCGCAAGCGTCATCGATCTTACGAAGCGGATGGCCAGGGAGGAGATCGAGCGAGAGTTTCAGAAGACCGAGAGAGAAACCATCGATGTCCGGTGGAAGGCAGAGTTGGAGGCTGTTCTGAGCAAGCGCGAGGAAGGGCAAGCGGGACAGATCATCGCGATCCAGAGCTCCGGTCGGGAGGTCACGGTGGACGACCCCGAGGCGAATGCCAGGCTCAGAGAGCTGGCCGCCAAGTATGTACCGGAGAAGGCACAGCTCGCCACGGAATGTCAGACGCGCATCGCCGCCGAACTCATGAAGATCGAGGAAGACTACCAAAACAACAGGACGGTGCAGTTCTTCGCGGCCATGAATCTCGCGCGGTTGTCGCCGGTCAGTTGCTATACCTACCTTGTCTCCGGTCTCTGCGGCACCGGCGTCACCGAGCCCGACAATTTCGTCGCCAATGCTCGCAGGTTCCAGGGACAGGTGGAACATGCCTTTTACGGGAAGACCATCTGGCGTCTTGGCCGACCCCAGGGATTCGTGAAGGAATTCGATCGCTACAAGCCGCCTCCTTTCCCGGATATGATCTACCACTACCCCGATCTGAAGGAAGCCATGCAGGGGCACTGGCCCGACCTGCTCCTGCTGGGTCTGTTCGACGTGTTGTTCTTCTCGCTGGCCTTCATGCGATTCAACCGCTACGACGTGCGCTGAGAGGCCGCGAACAAAGGAATTCGATGCTCAGGATTCTCGTGAAAAAAGAGATTGCCGACGCGATCCTTGACCTGCGGTTCGTGATCACGACGCTGCTGTGCCTGGTACTCATTCCTCTGGGGATGTACGTCAGCCGCAGGGACTACGAGCGGCGGCTGGACGCCTACCGGAGGGAGCACCAGCAGTATCGGCAGCGCTATGGGACCGGTGTGGAGATCTACACGGAGGCGCAGGGCCTCAGACCGCCGTCGATCTTGAGCATCTTCAGTTCCGGCGTCGATCCTTTTCTGCCTGACAAGATGACGACGGCACGATCCGGGCTCTGGCGCACGATCAAGCAGTCCAGCACCGACAATCCCCATTCGCTCCTCTTCGGCAAAGCCGATCTGGTCTTCGGCGTGGTCTTCGTCCTGTCGTTGGCGGCATTGATTCTCACCTTCACTTCCATCTCTGGCGAGAAAGAAGCAGGCACACTGGCCCTGATGATCGCCAGTTCGGTCCCCCGCCACCGGATTCTTCTCAGCAAAGCCGTGGGGAACTACGTCGCCTTGCTCATCCCTTTCATCCTCTCGATGCTGATCTCTCTGATCGTGCTGGACCTGTCGCCCGACGTGTCGATCCTGTCTCCGGAGGTCTGGCCTGCATTCCTTGTCATCCTGGCTGTGACACTCCTATTCCTCTTCGGTATGGTGTGCCTGGGCATCTGCATCTCTGCACTGACAAAGCATCCAATGAACTCGATGGTGCTGGCCTTCTTCGTGTGGGCCGTGCTGATTCTCGGAATCCCCAAGGTAGCTCCGATGATCGCGGAAGTCCTTTGCCCCATGGAAAGCGCCGGCGTTCACGATCTCACTCGCAGAATCGCTGCTGAAGACATGGATCGAGAGATGATCGAAGAGAGGGAGAGTCTCCGGGAAAGATGCTTCAAGGAGTGTGCAGCCCCGGAGGAAGACATGCGTAGAACGAGTCCGGAGACCGAGGCGGGCAGGCAGGCGCAACAGACATTCGAGGAACTGTTTGCATCCGTGGAGCGCCGATATGAAAGGCGTCTTGCCGATGAACTCAGGAGAATCGACCAGGACTATGTGCGCAGAAGGCAGGTGCAGTTCTCCCTTGCAACGGAGCTGTCCAGGATTTCCCCGATCTGCAGCTACACCTACGTTGTATGCGGGCTTTGCGGCACAGGAACGTCCGCATCCGATGACTTCACGGCCAACGCCCATAGGTACCAGGACCAGGTCAAGCAGGCCGTCTACGATAAAGTCATCATCCGTCGCTGGAGGGGCATGGAGAGCTACCACTATGTGGATGGTTTTGACCTGTCGAAGGCGGTGCTGCCGGAGATGAGATACACGTACCCGACCGTGTCGCAGGCGCTGCTGGCCGGTTGGCCGGACGTTCTTCTGCTCGTTCTTTTCGATGTGCTGTTCTGTGCCCTGGCCTTCCTGGGCCTGAGCAGGTATGACGTGCGGTGAGGCGATTTGCCTGAAGGGGTATGGCATGATCTGGCAAATGATGAAGAAGGAATTTCTCCTGAGCCTGATGACGTTCAAGTTTGTGGTGGGCGTCATCGTGTGCATCGTTCTGACGGCCGTGTTCGTGCCCATCCTGGCAAGGGACTACCAGGAGAGGCTGAAGACCTACCGCGACAATGTGACTCGCAATGAGGCCGAACTGCGCGTGGTCAAAGTCTATAAGAACGTCGCACCTACCGCGTTTCGCACACCGTCGGTGCTGTCGGTACTCAGCGGGGGCCTGGAGAAGCGGATTGCCGACGCAGCCGTTGTGGAACTGGATAAGGTGCCCAAAATCCACGGAGCGGCCAGCCAGGGCAATCCCTACCAATCCGTCTTCCCCGTCTTTGACATGTCGCTGATCTTCACGATCGTCTTGAGCATCCTGGCCCTGCTTGTCGCGTACGATGCGGTCTCCGGCGAGAGGGAGCGCGGGACGCTCAAGCTGATCCTCTCCGGCGCCACACGGCGTTACCAGGTGCTGCTCGGCAAGTTCCTGGCAGGTTTGTTCGTCCTTGTCATTCCCGTCACCATTACGTTTCTGGTGGGATTGGTGATCTTGCAGTCCTTTCCCATGATCCGCCTGTCCCTTTCGGATTGGGTGCAAATTGCTCTGATGTACGTTGCGTCACTGGTCTTCGTGTCCGCGATGTATAATGTGGGCCTGCTGTTCTCCTGCCTGGCCGGGAAATCGGCCATTTCTCTCGTGCTGGGGCTGTTTGTCTGGATTCTCTTCGCCGTGATCGTGCCCAACGGCAGTGTCTACCTGGCCGCGGAGATCCAGGAGCTTGAGCCCCAGGAGACGATCGATGCCCAGGTGGCGTCTTTGAAGAAGCAGTATCAAGCGGAACTGGATGAGATTCATATCGACGAGCCTTCGGAACGCGCGAGATCCGATGCGCGGGACGCCTTCGGGCGAGGCTACTATCGACTCATCAACAGGTCTTACTTGGAGTATCTGCAGGAGTGCAATCGACGCCAGTTCCCTCTGACGGTTGAATATGCCGATCGTTTCTGGGAGGCCGAGCGAGGTCGTTTCGACAGCCTGTGCGAGCAGAGGAGGTTGGCGGATCGTCTCGCGAGCATCTCGCCCATGTCGCTGTACGATGGCACGATGTCGGCCCTGGCCGGGACGGACTTGGCCGCCTTTCAGCGATTCATGGACGGAGTCCGAACATATCGAGCCCAAACAGTGGAATACGTACGCCTGAAGACGAATGGGTTCTCTTCGCCATCATTCTTCACGCCGTGTACCGACGAAGAGGTGGAGGAATACGAGAGATTCCTGGAACAGGCGCGCCACGTGAAGAGCCAGGAGGAGGCCGCAGCGCTCTACGAGGGTGTCAGGACGCGCTGGGAAAAGGCCTTCGCGAATACTCCGAGCCTGGATCTTCGCGATTTTCCGGCATTTACCATGCCCAAGGCTCTCGGAGGCATCGGGAGGGCGGTTCCATGCTTGGTCTCGCTGATCGTGGTCAATCTGCTGTTCTTCGGCCTGTCGTATGTGGGGTTCATCAAGTACGACGTAAGATGAAAACAAACACGGTTCACCGCGGAAAGGACATCTGATGAAAGCGACAATCGAACAGATCTCGCTCCTATGCGTGGTAGGTCAAGTGCTTGCGTTCAGTGGATGCTACAACTGTGCCACCTCGCTCAGGAAGACAATGGCAGAGTACAAGGTCGAGAAATGGGTGTGCTCAGACTTCGTGCCTGGCTCGCGACTCGTCGTTCGCGATAATGACGGTGCAATCAGGATCTGTGCGGATGACGGGACGGAATGCCGCGTGACGGGCACCGTCTTCGTCCATGCTCCTGCGAAACGCGAAGCGCGAGAGATCGGCGAACAGGTGCAGATTGCCGCCGAGCGGAACGATGGAGTGCTAATCGTCACCGTCAAGAAGCCGCCCATGTCGCAGAAGCATCGTTTCGTGTCCGTGGACCTTGACATCCTCCTTCCCCGGCAGGCCCATGTGGAGTGCGAGACCAGCTTCGGCCGGATTACGCTCACGGGGATCGAGGGCGACGTGGAAGCCTCGACGGAATTCGGCCGCATTCTGTGTGAGCATACACGGGGCGCCCTGGACGTGCAGACCGAATTCGGACGCGTCATCGGCCGGGAGATCGTATCGGATCATCTGGTTGCCAGTTCGCAGAAGGGCTCTGTGGGTATTGTCTGCGCCGATTCGTGCCCGCCGGAGATCGTGGCCGACGTGAGCACCGAGTGGGGGAAGATCTGCTTCCAGGCGCCGCCGCATTATCAGGGCGCACTGGACCTTGACAGCGATCTTGGCTCGGTGAAGCTGCGAACCTCCGCGGACGTTCGGGGCACGATAACACGCCGCAACGTCTCAGGCAGGATCGGATCGGGCGAGGGGAGCGTGCGTCTTTTCACGAATCTTGGTTCTGTTACCCTGAGATGATCCCGCGGAGATATCGTGCACAGAAGTGGAGGATTGAACATGATTCGGCGGCTCATCGCCAAAGAGGTCTTGGAGCACATCCTGAGCCTTCGTTTTCTCCTCTCGTTGCTCCTGACGGTCTCGCTCTTTGCGGCCAACGGCGTGATCTTCGCGAGGCGATACGAGAGGCAGTTGGCACAGTACTCCAAGAAGACCAACGAGAATCTGGGACAGTTCCGTGAGCAATCGAGGCAGCTCTTCCGTCTGGCGTTCTACCGGCATGAAGTCTATGCGAGGCCGAGTCCGTTGTCGTGCTGCGCGGAGGGGTATGAGAAGTCTCTGCCCAACTGCATTCGTTTCACCGCCTTTGCCAGCGATCTGCCGCAAATCCGGGATCAGGGCAACTTCACTCTGCCGTACTTCAGGGATATCGATTGGGCTTTCGTCGTATCCGTGATCCTGAGTTTCGTGGCGATGGTCTTCACCTACGACAGCATCTGCGGCGAAAGGGAAACAGGCACGCTCGCCCTCATGCTGGCGGGCGCTGCTCCGAGACATGCCGTTCTCCTGGCCAAGTATGCCGCTGCCATGCTGACGCTGGGCATCCCCCTGGCTGTCGGGCTTCTGGTCAGCCTCCTGATCACGGTCTCCTCCCGAAGCGTGGCATTCGGACCCGGAGAATGGTGGAAGATCCTCGCCATCGTTTTCCTGTCATTTCTGTACCTTTCGGCGTTTGTCCTGTTGGGGATGTTCATCTCGGGCCGAATGGCGCACTCCGCCAACAGCATGGTGATTCTTCTCCTGGTGTGGGTCGGGCTGGTCATTCTGACACCGAGCTTCGGACGAATCATCTCGGATGTATCCACCAAGGGCACGACCCAGATCGAACTACGAAGGAAGCTCGACGAGGCGTCCGAGCGAGTGGATGAGCAGGCCGAGAGCGGGGCCTTCGGCGAGCACCCGGGCAGTATGAGTCCGGATCCAAGCGATCCGATGAACAACCCACCGGCGCGAGCCAAATGGACGATCGCAAAGACGAACGCACGAAACCAAGTGCTGGAAGAGCACCATCGCGAGCTGCTGGCGCAGGTTGCCGGCGCACGGAATCTCACGTGTTTCTCGCCCGTCGTGATCTATCGACGCGCGGCGGAAACCGTCGCCGGCACCGGGATCAATCACTGTGTGAGCTTACGCCGTCAGATCCAGCGGTATCAGGGCGACCTGTTACAATACATCCGCGACGAGGATTCCAAGGACCCCAACAGCCTGCATCTGATGTTCGATGAAGAGGGTTGTGCCAGGAGTTGGAAGACGATCTCCCGCAAGCCTGTGGATTTCGAGGCGGTGCCCAAGTTCCTGGAGCGAGAGCCGTCACTGGGCGAATTCGTGACACCGGCCATCCGAGATATCGGCCTGCTCGGATTGTTCAATGCAGTCTTTTTCGCAGCGGCCTGGATCTCGTTCATGCGGTACGATGTGCGGTGAGTCGATTGGCGTGAAAGGGAACGGCATGATCTGGAGAATCGCGCAGAGAGAGTTCCTGCTGAATCTGATGACGTTCAAGTTCGCCCTGGGGGTCGTCGTGTGTATTGTCCTGACGGCCGTATTCGTCCCGATCCTGGCAAGGGACTATCAGCAGCGGCTCAGAACCTACCATGAGAACGTGGCACGCGATGAGGCCGAGCTGCGGAGGGTCAGAGTCTACAGGAACATCCGGCCCACCCTGTTTCGGCCTCCCTGCGTGCTCTCCGTCTTCAGCGAAGGGCTGGAGAAACGGATCGATGTCTCGGCCACCATCGAACTGGAGCAAGTCCCTCAGATGCGCGGGGCAGCGGCCCAGGGGAATCCCTATCAGGCCATCTTCCCCGTCTTTGACGCCTCGCTGATCTTCCGGATCGTCGTCAGCGTCCTGGCCCTGCTCGTGGCCTACGATGCCGTCAGCGGCGAGCGAGAGCGGGGCACATTGAAGCTGGCGCTGTCGGGCAACGTCCGGCGTTACGAGATCCTGCTGGGCAAGCTCCTGGCGGGGATGATGGTCCTCATCGTTCCCGTCACGGTCGTGTTCGTGATCGCGTTGGTCATTCTGCTGTGCTTCCCCCTCGTGCAGTTGACGGGCTCGGACTGGGGACGAATCGCCCTGATGTACCTCACTTCCGTAATCTTCACGGCGGCGATGTACAACCTGGGACTGCTGTTCTCTTGTCTGGCCAAGCGGTCCGCCATCTCGCTGGTTCTCGGTTTGTTCCTTTGGGTTCTCTTCGTCGTGGTGGTTCCGAACGCGAGTGTCTGTCTCGCCTCGCGAATCCGGCCCATAGAACCGCGGACTGAGTTGGATGAGCAGATTCTGGCGATGCGAAAGGAGTGTGACCGCCGAGTGTGGGACAGCATGCCGGAGTCTTCCGGCGGCAGTCAGTCCGATGCTGGAGACGCTTTCGGCAGCTACTATCACCGGAAGCTGGAGGGTGACGCCAGGAAATACTACAGCGTCTATTACCCGGTTCACTATCGCCTGAGTACCGAGTGTGCCGCGAAGTGTTGGGAAATGGAACGTCAGTACTTGGCCGGTCTGGCGGCGCAGAAGAGTCTCGCTGGCCGACTCGCCCGGCTTTCGCCGATCTCCGTCTACGAAAACACCATGTTGCGGCTGGCCGGGACGGACGAAGGCGCCTGGAAGGCGTTCCTTGATGCCGTCCAGGAGCAACGCGGCGAATTGGTCGGCTACGTCCGTGCCAAGACGAACGACTTCTCGGCCACCACCCTGTTCACGCCCTACACATTCGAACAGATGGAGCACCTGGAAAGGGAGGGGGAAGATCCTCCGCTCAAACTGGACGACCTGCCACGTTTCATCTACCGGGCGAAGGCCGTCCGGGATCTGCGCCGGGCCATTCCTGACCTTGGGCTGCTCGTCTTCATCAACCTGTTGTTGTTTGCTTTGTCCTTCGTGGCGTTCCTGCGGTACGACGTGCGGTAAGGGGGCAGGGCATCGGGAGAAGCGAATGAGATTCTCGTCCCCAAGGGGAGGTAAGGCATGATCTGGCGGATTGTGTGCAAGGATATGCTGGAGAACATTCTGAGCCTGCGTTTCCTGTTGTCGATGCTTCTGGGTATCGCCCTGTTCGTTGCGGGCAGTATCCTGTTCCTCGATGGGTACAAGACGCAAATGGAGGACTACTGGAAACAGACCAACGAAAACCTCTCCACCCTGCGCGGACGATCGGACAAGCTGTACCGCTTGGCCTTCTGTTGGCAGGAGGTCCTTCGGAAACCCAGGCCGTTGGCCTTCTGTGCGGAGGGATTCGACAAATCTCTGCCCTCCCGCTTCCGATTCACGATGTTCACGAAGGAACTGGCCGGCGCCGGGGGGCGAAGCAACTACATCCTACCCCATTTCAGCGACATCGACTGGGCTCTGATCGTCTCGATGATCTTCAGTTTCGTGGCCCTGGTGTTCACCTACGACAGTATCTGCGGCGAGAAGGAGAGCGGCACGCTGCGTCTCATGCTGGCCGGCGCCGTGCCCCGGCACACGCTGCTTCTCGGGAAGTACCTGGCGGCCATGCTCACAGTGGGGCTCTCTCTGCTCGTCGGAATGCTGATGAGTCTCATCTTGGTGCTCTCGTCTCGGGACATTGCCATTCCCGCGACGGACTGGTTGAGGCTCTTGATCCTCGTTCTGCTGGCCATCCTGTACCTTTCCATCTTCGTCCTCTTGGGCATCTTCGTCTCGGCCCGCGTGGCTCGCTCGGCGAACTCCATGGTCATCCTCCTGCTGTTCTGGGTGGGTCTTGTCATCCTCATCCCGAGTCTGGGGCGGGTCATTTCGGACATGTCCCTCAAAGGCCCCACGCAGATGGAGCTCCAGAGGAGCCTTCAGGAAGCGGGCAAGCAGGTATGGGACAATGCAGACCAGTATGGTGAGCGGGCAGGGAGCATGTCCTCTAATCTGAGCTGGCCGGGGAATAATCCACCGGCGCGGGCCCGGCTGAAGACGGCGGCCATAGAGGCGAGAAACCGGGTGTTGGAGGATCACCACCGCCGGATGCTGGCCCAGGTGTTTGCCGGACGGAACTTCACGTCCTTTTCCCCAGCGGTGTTGTATGAGCGAGTGTCCGAGATCGCGGCCGGCACGGGGGTCAATCATTGCGTCAGCGTGTATCGGCAGATTGGAGAGTACCAGGCCGACCTGAACCGGTACATCCACGACGTGGATGCCCTGGACCCCAACAGCCTGCACTTGATATTCGATGAGGAGGGTTGCGCCAGGGGCTGGAAGGCTATCTCCCACAATCCCGTGGATTTCGAGACGGTTCCCAAGTTCCAGGAGCGGGAGCCCGCACTGGGCGAATTCACGAAACCGGCCGTCTGGGATGTCGGCCTGCTCGGGCTGTTCAACGCAGCCTTTTTCGCAGCGGCCTGGATTTCGTTCACGCGGTACGATGTGCGATGAGTGAGGAAGGAAACCATGCTGAAGTCCATTGTCCGACGAGAAATACTCAGCAATCTGCTCAGTTACAGGTTCTCGATCATGACGGTTCTCGCCACGATCTTGACTTTCGCCAGCGTATTCCTGATGTACCGCGATTTCGGCCTGGCGAGGGAGAACTACGAGACCCTTGCGTCCGAGGGTACGGCCGCCGTGATTCCGCCCACGCCGCTGTCGATCTTTGCCAAAGGCCTGGAAGAGAACTTGTGCCGCGCTCATGAGGTAGGGTTCGGCCAGCGCATCAGTGCCAGCAGCAGACAGCAGTCGGTGAATGATCTCTTCAAACTCTTCACCGTCCCGGATCTGCTGTACATCATCACGGTCATCCTGTCCCTGTGCGCTATGCTGTTTGCCTTCGACATGGTCTCCGGCGAGAAGGAGGCGGGGACCTTGCGCCAATCGCTGAGCGCCAGCCTGGGCAGGCCGATCCTGATCGTCGGCAAGTGGATCGGCGGCTTCACGAGTTTCATTCTGCCTTTCTTCCTTGCGGCGATCCTGGGCGCCGCGTTCGTGACTCTGCAACCGAAGGTGGCGATGAGCCCTCAGGACTGGGCCCGGCTGGGCCTGTTCTTCTTGAGCAGCGTGATCTATCTGGCCGTCTTCTTCTCGCTCGGGCTGCTCATTTCCTGCCTGACGCATGAATCCTCCTCCTCGCTGGTGGTTTCCCTGTTCGCCTGGGCCCTCCTGGTCTTTCTCATTCCGAACCTGGGGAGCATCCTGGCCCGCCAGTTCGTCGCGATTCCCACGGTGCAGCAGCTTGAGCTGAGACGCCGGGAGATCGCGATGAGTGCATGGCAGGAAGTCCACAGACTGCAGATGGTGAGCGACAGAATGGCGCGCCAGGAGCGCGCGCGCGCGGAAGGAGATCAACTCACGGAAGACTACCGCAACCGTTTCGAGCGTCTGGTGACCCTGTCGCAGGGGACCACCCGTGTTTCGCCGACGGCGGCCCTCACCTTCCTGGCCACCGACCTGATGGGAACGGGCATGCTGGAGGAAGGCCGGCTGAAGAGGGCCGTCGTGGAGCACCTATTCGCCAGCGGCAGTGACGAAGAGCGCGGTCATCCGCAGTTCAGCTATTCGCGTGCGTCCTGCCGCGAGGTGCTGGCTCAGGGAGGGCTGAACAACCTCCTGATTCTCATCCTGTTTGACCTGCTGTTCTTCGCGGCTACCTACGTCGCGTTCCTGCGGTACGACGTCCGGTGATCCCCGATAGAGGAGACGATTATGTGGAAACCATTGCAGGCCATCATCGCCAGGGAGTTTCTCAACAACCTGCGGAACTTGCGGTTCCTGATCGGTCTGGTCCTGTGCCTGGTTGTCACGGTTGCCTGCATCATGATCCTGTCCCACGATTACCAGCGGGAATTGGCCGACTACAGCCTGCGAGTCAATTTACAGGAGGAATTCCTGGGCAAGTACGCGCTCGAGGGTTGGGTCGGCCAGTTGATTCCCGGGCAGAAGCCGCCGGAACGGTTTCGGCCGCTCATCATCGGCATTCCCACCAACGAAAGTCAGGATTCCTTCTACGATGATCCTCTGCCCATCCTCTTTCCGCGTCTGGATTTTCTTTTCATCGTGACGATTGTCATGAGCCTGTTGGCGCTGCTGTTCTCCTACGATGCCGTGACGGGAGAGCGGGAACGGGGCACCCTGAGACAGATGATCTCCAACTCCGTCTCCCGGACCACGATTCTGCTGGGCAAATTCCTGGGGGGCGCCGCCAGTCTGCTGATCCCCTTCCTCCTGGCACTATTGGCGGGCGTGCTCTGTATCCACCTCACTCCCAACCTCCAGTGGGATGCGTCCGCCTGGGCGGAATTGGGGCTGTTGCTCGCCGCTTCCGTGACGTTCATCACGTTGTTCTATCTGCTGGGACTGATGGTATCAACGTGGTCTCGCTCCTCGGCGGTCTCAATGCTGAACTGCCTCTTCCTGTGGGTTTTTCTGGTTCTGGTCATTCCCAACGTCGGTCCCTACGTCTCCGCTCAACTGCGGCGTATTCCCTCGATCACAGCGACGGCAAGACGGGCGGAGGAAGTCCGGCGTGCCTGCCGCCAAACATGGCACCAGCGTAGAAACGAGCTCGTCGAGCAATTCCGAGGCAAGTACGGTGGACTCTTTGCCAAGCTCGAAGCGTTGGATTTTGGCCTGATCTTGTACGACGACAGGGGCGATGCAGAAAAGGTGCAGGAACTGGCGGCCGCCGATCCCCAGTTCAAGGCCATGGTCGATGACTTTCGTCGCGAGGTCAACCGGCTCGGGGGCGAGTGGCAGGAGGCTAGCAGCGAGGCCACTGGCGAGCTTTGGGATGACCTGGACACGAAGGCGGCGGCCCAGACACGGCTGGCGAAGAACCTGGCCGCCATGTCCCCGCTGGCGAGTTACGTCTACGTGGCCCGGGATCTCACAGGAACCGGCTTGCGGAGCTTGAAGTACTTCGAGGAATTCAAAGGCGAGTATCGCCGGCGCTTCGGGGAATACAGGGCCAAGGTCACGGCGGCCGTGGTGGCCGCGCACAAGAATGAGCCTTCGCCTCCGGGCGGCTGGTTTCTGGACTTGCGTGACCACCCCCGTTTTGTGTTCCGGGAGGAGCCGTGGAGAGACAAACTGGGCGAAGTGCTGCCTTACTGGGGGATCCTCGGCTTGTTCAATGTGGTGTTCTTCGCGGCAGCGTTTGCCGGATTCGTAAGATATGACGTGCGATAGAGAGATCAAGATTGAGTGACACAAGTGCTAAGGAGCGACTCAGATGATCGAATTGCAGGAGTTGACGAAGCGGTATGAGGACGGTGTGCTGGCGCTGGATCACGTCAGCTATACGATCCAGCCGGGAGAGATCTTCTGTCTGCTCGGGGCCAACGGGGCGGGCAAGACGACTACGGTGAACATCCTGCTGGATTTCATCCAGCCCACGAGCGGCTCGGCCTTTCTCAATGGGCACGACTGCAACAAGTTCCCTCTGGAGGCCAAAAAGTACGTCTCCTATGTTTCGGAGAACGTGCAGCTCTACGGGATGTTCACGGCCCGTCAGAACCTGCGGTTTTTCGCGGAACTGGGCGGCAAATCCGGCCTGAAGAACCAGGAGCTGGACAACGTGATGCGGTCGGTGGGTCTGCCGGAGAAGGCCCTGACGATGCGTCTGAAGAACTACTCGAAGGGGATGCGTCAGAAACTGGGGATCGCTATCGCGCTGATCAAGGACCCGCCAGCGATCCTGATGGACGAGCCGACGAGCGGTCTGGACCCGAAGAGCGCCAACGAGTTCCTCGACCAGTTGCGGAAGCTGCGGGAACGAGGCAAGGCGATCCTGATGACCACGCACGACATCTTCCGGGCCAAGCAGATCGCGGACCGGGTGGGGATCATGAAGCAGGGCCGTCTGGTTGCGATTCGGGAGAAGGCGGACTTCAAGCACGCCGACCTCGAGCAGATCTATCTGACGGAGATGGAGGCGGCCGAAACGGTATGACCTTGCGGCCGGACCGTGATCTGGCAACTCGCCCGGCGGCAATGGCGTTGGAGAGTCCTGAGCCTATCCCGTTTGTGCACCGAGATGCCGACAGAGGAAGGACCACGCCCAAAACAGGTAATCGTGTCCCACTCCAGGCGTTGATTCAGCCGAACACGGTGGTATAGTGGAGGGTATGGCGTGCAAGGGTCCCGCCTGTTGAGGCACCTGAGAGGTCACGGCTTTGCGTCTGGCCTGTGCCCGCACAGACTGCGACCGCGTTCGTCTGGGGTCCGCCATGATCGATGTGAGCACAGCGTGTAGGGACGATGCCCATCGCCGGGCTTTTACGCTCATCGAGCTGCTGGTGGTCATTTCGGTCATCGCACTTCTCATGGCCGTTCTTATGCCGAGCCTGCAGAAGGCAAGAAGGATGGGGCAGGCGGTGGTCTGCCGGTCTCACCTCAAACAGTGGGGACAGATTTTCCACCTGTACGCTTCCGACAATGAGAATCGGCTGCCACAGAGCGTCCAAGGAGGCACGCTCAGCGCTCAAGACGCCTATTGGATCGTCGCCACGTTGTCCTACTACAAGGACAAGAAGATTCGTCTGTGTCCCTCCACGAAGGTAGTGCGAGATGAACCGGTGAACCGAAGCCACGGGGGCACCCTGGCTTGCTGGGGTCCCTTCGATCCGGCGACACCCGGCAACTGGTGGGCCGATTTCGACACGGGCAGCTATGGAATCAACGAATGGTGTTCGTCTCCGCCGGCCGACACGTCATCGTTCTGGGGGTTTCCGGCCGCGAACGCCTGGCGGACGATCGATGCACGCGGGGCCAGTGGCGTTCCGCTGTTCATGGACTGCGTCTACGTTGATATCTTTCCCGAGGACGACAATACCCCTCTGAGCGATGAACCGCCGCCGTACGAGTGGAATAACGGCTGGGGAGACTGGGGATTCGAAGCGATGAGAATGGCGTGCATCGATCGCCATGACGGAACGATCAATTCGGCGTTTCTGGACGGCTCGGCCTCTCCGATCCCTCTCCGCGCCCTGTGGAAGCTCAAGTGGCACAAGAACTTCGATACGAACGGGCCAATGACCGGCCCCGACGCGAATTGGCCGAAGTGGTTGCGGAGATTCGGCGACACTTACTGACGGGGTCCGCAAAAGACCACTCCGATAGGTGGTATCAACGTTGTCGGATATGACTTGTTACACCGACGCGCTCACAGAGCAAGGTCGCCGACGCGGGGTCGCTTCTTTGGCGGCGATTCCTTGTCCCAACGGACTTCTCATACACGTCCAACTCCCCGGCAACACCAGGCACATAGAAGGAGGAAACTCCAACTGGACTCGCTCATGGGGCACGCCGCTGACGTTCCGGGTGCTTGACATTCTCTGTTGAATTCCGCCTGAAAATGTGGTAAACATGGAGAGTATGGGAATCTGGAGCGCTTGCTCTGAGTCGGTTTTTGATCGGTATTTCTGCGGTCTTCGGACGTATAGCTGCATTCACATACGAACAGCCGGATGCGACAGCCACTGAGGGGAGTTGTGCTGCAACGGCCTTTGGAGAGGTGGGGCAATGAAGACAAGACTATTGAAGCTGGGGCTGGTTCTGAGCATTCTGGGAGTGAGCGGGATTTGTGGAGCCTACGAACCTGAGGGAGTTCCGTGGGCCGAGTGGAGATTCGCAGGGGACTTCGATCTGGCCAACGAGATTCAGGCCGTCAAGGCGTCGGACCCCGACAGCCTGATTCGCCGGAATCCGACGAGTGCCGCGATCAGCATTTCCGGAGGGACGGTCATTTTTGCCCAGACCGGTCCGAGTGACTATCTGCGGGTGGATGTCGACGACCTGGCGGCGAACGGAAGCGGGGAATACACCAATGAGTACACCATGATCTTCGACCTCAAGGCCCTGGATGCCGACTGGTTGCCCATTTACAACACGGGCTATGACAATTACAACGCCGCCGACTTCTGGGCCGCCGCCGACGGGTCCGTCGGGTCGGGCTCCTATTCCGATCCCGGCGTGCTTCCGCTGGGGACATGGGTTCGCCTGGTGGTCGTGCGCAGGCTGGAGGGTGGTAGTTGGGTCCGGGATGTCTACATCGATGGGACAAAAGTGTTCGACAACCTGGGTGCCGAGGGCCTGGATGGCAACAGCAGTCTGTACACGAATGCCCAGCAAGGCGAGGGGCAATTCACGATCCTCTCGGACGCGGACGCTACTCCATACGCCGGGTGCGAGCTTGACAACTTCGCCTTTGTGGCCGCCGCGCTGTCGGATGCTGAGGTTGCAGATCTTGGGCGATACAACCCCCGGGGAGTCTTCGGCAACTTGGGTCTCGCATCCGAACCCGGTCCCGCCAATGAGGCAACGGATGTTCCCTACGACACGGGCCTGAGTTGGGTGGCAGCCGAAACGGCCCGGACGCACGACGTCTACCTCGGGATGGACTGGAACGACGTCAACGACGCCGGCCGAGCCGATCCGAGAGGCGTGCTTGTCAGCCAGGACCAGGAAACGGCGACGTACGATCCGGAAGTCCCGCTCGAATACGGCCGGACCTACTACTGGAGAATCGACGAGGTCAACGGCGCCCCCGACTACACGGTCTTCAGAGGCGAGGTCTGGAGCTTCACTACTGAGCCCTACGCCTACCCGATTGCCGGTGTATTCGTCGCGGCCTCCAGCGAACAGGCAAGCTCGCCCGCGATCCGGACCGTCGACGGTTCCGGGCTCAACGCGGACGACCAGCACGGCGTCGATACGAAACAGATGTGGATCACCTCCGGCGGCCTGCCGGCCTGGATCGAGTACGCCTTCGACAGGACGTACAAACTGCACGAGATGCGGGTCTGGAACGCCAACTCGGAACTCGAAGTCTACATGGGTTTCGGGGCCAAGGATGTCGCGATTGAGTACTCGATCGATGGTGAGAACTGGTCCCAGGTGGAGAATGTGCCGCCGTTCGCACAAGGGACCGGCGTGGATACCTACACGGCGAACACCGTCGTCGATCTCGGCGAGGTTATGGCCAAGCATGTCAGGCTGACTATCGGCGACAACTGGGGTTCTACCGCGATGGTGAGCCTCAGCGAGGTGCGATTCTTCTACACTCCGGTGCAGGCATTCGGGCCCGCTCCGGCCGATGGGGCAACCGGTGTCAACGTCGAGACTGCGCTGGATTGGCGGCCCGGTCGGGAGGCGAGTTCGCACACCGTGTACATCGACACCGACGGTGCTGCCGTCGCCGCGGGCACCGCTGCAGCCCACACGGCGCCCGATCACGGCTACACTCCTTCGGCCTTGACATTCGCGACGGAGTACTTCTGGAAGGTGGATGAGACGAGCGACGCCGGTGTCTATCCCGGCAACGTCTGGAGCTTCACGACTGAGGAATTCGCCCCCATCGATGACTTCGAGAGCTACGACGATGATATCGACGCCGAGACTACGATCTGGCATGCCTGGATCGACGGCGTCACGAACGGCAGCGGCTCCTATGTCGGCTACGAGACCGCCAAGAACGGGACGTTCGCGGAGACCGTCGTCGTGCACGGCGGGAGGCAGTCCATGCCGTTGACCTACGACAACACGAAATCCCCGTACTACTCCGAGGTCGAGCGGACGTTCGGTTCGTCCCAGGACTGGACCGTCCGCGGGGCAGACACGTTGTCTTTGTATGTCCAAGGCGTGGCGACCAATTCGTCGGAGCCCTTGTACGTGACAGTCAAGGACAGCTCGAACAAGTCCGAGACGATCGTACACTCCGATCCGGCAGTCACGACGACAGAGGAATGGCAGCAATGGAGGATCCCGCTGGCCGAGTTCACTGCGGCGGGCGTCAAGACCACTGCCGTCAAAATGCTGGTGGTTGGCGTGGGCAACAGGGCCAGTCCGGCCATGGGCGGTACCGGCGTTATCTATATCGACGATATCGGCTACGGGCGTCCGCTCCCGTAATCGCAGGGCGTACTGCGCCTGTAATTACGGCGTATTAGGAAGCCGGACTGCGCGTCGCAGATACCCGGATCGATGGCTCGGCCGGATTGGTGGCGATATCTTCGAAATCCTCTATGGTGGAATGGAGCGTCGGCTGTCCGAGAAGGACCTCGTCGCCCTCGGCGAGGGGGGTGGGCGGTCTGGTAGTTCGGCTCCGGCTGATGAAAACGCCGAACCGGTGGGGCTTCCGTGGTTCACATTGTGGTGAGCCGATCCCTGGGGGATCCGTCTCTTGTCAGGCAGCCTCACACCTTGCCCATAAATTCCATTTGACAGTACGGAGAAAGCGGCAGACCGAGATGTTGCGGGCCGTCGTCCCTGCTCGCATATTACGCAAGCTCGGCAACCACCAGTATTTAGAGCGGCACAAAACCGCGTCCGATGCAAGGCTTGACCAATCGTTCTCGCCTCTCCTATAATCAAACGCTGCCGGTTGTCGCGTCCATATTGCCATAGTTGTATTGCCGGGGACAGGACGTTATGAGAAAGATCGTCAAGGAGATCCTCGAGACGGAGTCGAGGATCGACGCGGTTCTTCAGCAGGCCCGTCAGAAGGCATCCGAGATGAGACAGGCCGCTGAGAAGGAGGTGTCCGAGCAAATCGGCGAGGCCAGGCAGGAAGCCCGTCAGATCATACAGAGCGCCGCGGAGGATGCGCAGAAGGAAGCGGAGCAGATCGGGCAGGAGATGCTCCGGCAAGCGGATCAGCAGGGCAAGGCCCTGCTCGAAGGCGAAAACGGTGCGATCGACGTGCTGGTGGCCAGGATCTGCACGATCATCCTGGCTACGGAAGGTGAAATGGACGGTGCGTGATGCCGGGTCCCCTGTCGAAATACTCGTTCATCAACGCCAAGCTGCGTGCACGGATCAGCAAGATCGTGCCCGACCGCGTGTTCAAGCAGTTGGCGCGAGCCCCCTCGCTGGAGGCGGCGTTGTCGCTGCTGCGGGAGACGCCCTTTGCTCGTCTGGAGGAGGTCTACTCGGCGACCGGCGACCTCCGGCAGGCGGAACTCGAATTGCTCAAGGACGAAATCGACCTGTACAAGAACCTCAAGCCGCACGTCCACCCCAGTTCCGTCGAACTGGTGGATGCTCTGCTGTGCCAGTTTGAAATCGACAACCTGAAGAATGCCATCCGGGTCTACTTCGACAGGGCCATCCGGCACCGTCCCGCAGAGGCCGGCGCACACTACATTCTCTACGATCGCATCCTTCATGACATCCCGTTTGACATCGTTGTGAATGCACAGAGCTTCGATGAGATTGCCGGCGTCTGCGAGGGAACGCCCTACGCCTTGGTTGTCAGGAAATACAGCCACACGGTGGAGTCGGACGGCTCGCTGTTTCGTATGGAGATCGCCTTCGATCACTTCTACTATGCGAATCTCCTGTCTGCCATTGAGAAGCTGGATCGCTCGGACCGAGCCATTGCCCTGCGGCTCGCCGGCGTGAGAATCGATCTGCAGAACATCGACTGGATCATCCGGCTGCGCAGCTTCTACGATCTTCCGCAGGAGACCGTCATGGCGGCTATCGTGCCCGGCGGGTTCAATCTGGGCAGAGCCGGGATCAGCGAGTTGTACAGCGCCCAGAACGTCACGTCGGTCTTACAGGGATTCGTCAAAGCGAGGTATCCGGGATTGTCGGCGCTGCTTTCCTCGCAGGTGTCCGACAGCGCATCGCGGCTACTGCTGATCCGTCGGATCATGGAGGAAATCATGAAACAGGAGGTCCGGCGGATTCTCACGGGGTACCCCTTCACGGTGGGCATCATTCTTGCGTACTTCGTCCTCAAGAAGAACGAGTTGGACAGCCTCAGGATCATACTCAACGCGCAGCAGCAGGGGATGCAGCCGGAACGGATCGAAGGCATGATATGATATTCACCAGCCCGATGGTACAGCTCTTTGCCGTGGTCCTGCGGAAGGATGGAGAGCGGGTCACGGAGGCCCTCCTTCGCGAGGGCGTCATGCAGTTCATCAGCACGTCGGAGATCAGTGCGGAGACGCCGGACCTTGTACCCCCAGCGGCCGGAGTCCAGGCGTCCCTCACGGAAATCTCGGATCTCAGAAAGCGAATCGAAGGGCTTCTGCACACGGTCGGCATCATCCCTGCACCGCCCAGTCAGGCCAATCTGAACGATCGGGCGGCCGTGGATATCGAAAGAGAGAAGGCCGGCCTGGCCCGGATTGACAGCGAGCGAACCGGCATCCGGGAAAAGCAACGCGTGATCCAGCAGGAGATCCTGAAACTCGAGGACATTCGGAGGCAAGTGGGGCTCTACGGCGCCGGGCTGTCCGACATCACCGTGTCGACGCCGCACCCCTTCATCGTCATGCAGACGGGCAAGATCGCCGCCTCCAACGTTGGCAGATTCGAGGAAGGACTCAGGGACTTCCCGTCTGTGAACATCCCCGTGGGCCAGGAACGCGAGACCGTCCACACGCTGCTGATCTACATGAAGCGGGATGCTGAGAAAGTCGGGAAGGTGCTCGATAGTGTAGGGTGGGCGGACATCGAGCTGCCGGAGGAGTTGAAGTCCCTCAAGGAGGGTGCATTCAAGGAACTCTCTGCACGACTCCAGACGCTGACGATTGAGCAAAAGCAGTTGGAGGCAGAGGCCGCGAATCTGGTCAGAAAGGATGTGGAGCGGCTCCAGATGGTCTGGGGGAACCTGCGGGTTGCCGAGCTTCTTCATAGGATTCAAACACACTTTGCATCTCTCTCGCGAACGACGCTCTGTACCGGCTGGGTCCCTGTGGAGAAGCAGGACCGGCTCACCGAGGCGATCCGTAAGGCAAGCGGGGGACGATGCTACCTGGAGTGGAGTGAGGCATCCGGCCAGGACATCGTCGCCGACGAAGTCCCGGTGCGACTCGACAATCCGCGACTGTTGGCCCCGTTTCAGATGCTGGTCAGCAACTTCGGAGTCCCTCGTTACGGCACCATCGACCCGACGCCTTTCGTCATGCCTATCTACCTGGCGATGTTCGGCCTCATGTTTGCCGACGTCGGGCAAGGTCTCGTTCTGGTGATTCTCGGTGTTCTGGGCATTTCCGCCCTGCGGGTGCCGGGGCCCCGGAAGGGGTGGTATCAGCTTTCGTGGCTGATCGTCTGGTGCGGCCTGTCCTCGGTGCTGTTCGGCGTCCTCTTCGGGTCTTTCTTCGGCCTGAGGTTGTTCAAGCCGCTCTGGTTCGACTTCCACGGTATCATCGCGGGCCACCATCCCGGCGGCTCGTCGGTCGAGAACGTATTTGACATTCTTGCCATCACCGTCTACTTCGGGATTTCAGTCATTGCGGTGGGGCTGCTCTTCAACTGGGTGAACATCATTCGCACGGGACGCTGGACGGAACTGCTGTTCGACAAAGGCGGCGTCTTAGGCGCGTGGATCTACGGGGGCGGCATCTACCTGGCGTTCTATCTCGTTTCGCACGAGTACAAGGCGTTCCCGCCCGGCGGCCAGATCTTCTTCCTTGTGGGTCTGCCCGCGTTGTTGTTGTTCCTCAAGGAGCCGTACCACCATTGGCGGCACCAGGGCGAGCACTCAGGGTCCAAGACGAAGCCTGCTTTCGCCGTGCTCAACGCTATGATGATGTGGGTCGTCGAGCTGTTGGAGATCTTCAGCGGCTACCTCTCCAACACGCTCTCTTTCATGCGAGTCGCCGGACTGGGCATTGCGCACGTCTGTCTGATGATTAGTTTCTTCACGCTGGCCGAGATGACTTCGGGCATCGGCTCGGTTCTGATTCTTGTTCTTGGCAACATCCTGGTCATCGCCCTGGAGGGGCTCTCCGCAGGGATCCAGGCATTGAGGCTGAGCTATTATGAGTTCTTCACGAAGTTCTTTCATGGAACGGGGAAACTATACACACCGATCTCGCTGGACAGCGAGTGGTAGGGAAAGGATCGGGTCTATGGACGATGCTGGAAGAAAACTGAGACTGAACATTACACAGAGCCTTGTCATGCTCGCTACGGTGATGGCCATCGTCACGACGGTGTTCTGCACAAGCGCGTTCGGGGAGGCATCCGCGGCCGGCGAGGCGCCTCAGCAGGCGGTGAAGTCGCCGGAGAACGTGAAGTGGGGATTGTTCGCCGCCTCCATAGCCTTCGGTCTGGGTGCGATCGGCGCCGGGATCGCGATTTCTCACGTCGGAGCGGCCGCCATGGGAGCCGTGGCGGAGAAGCCGCAGATCGCCGGCCAGGCCCTGATCTTTGTGGCGCTGGCGGAAGGGCTTGTCGTGTTCGGTTTCATCACGGCCCTGATGATTCTGGGCAAGGTATAGCGGCCTCATGAAGTACTCGATCATAGGCGATGAAGATACGGTCCTCGGCTTCGAGATGGTCGGGGTCTCCGGCCGGACGGCACGGGACCCGGACGAGGCACAGCGTGCCTTCCGTGCCGCGCTGGAAGAAAAGGAGACCGGCATCATCATCATGACCGAACGCGTCGCCGACATGATCCGGCCTCTCGTGGACAGGTACCTGTTC
>ENA-UPTA01001320-UPTA01001320.1-activated-sludge-metagenome-genome-assembly--contig:-NODE-1320-length-27697-cov-10.985276_pt1 | contig 27697 bp, 46 predicted proteins | sample MGYA00238184_ERZ773361 | MGnify/ENA primary metagenome ERZ773361 (study PRJEB29100, sample SAMN05720205) | activated sludge metagenome | isolation source: anaerobic digester from wastewater... | reverse complement strand
ATGCAAGATTGGGCTGGAAAATACGTAATTACTTATGGAAGAAAGTATTTGAAAGCTGGTTCAAGAGAAGATAAATCTGATATTAAAATTGCACATATTACTTCTGTAGATTTTAAAGGAAGAAACTTTGTAAGATGCAAGGCTAATGTAATTCATATTAAGTATAATAATGAACATGATTGGTTAAATGCAGGTTTAAATTCAGAAGGATATGGACAAGTTCAATTAGAGGCTTATATATCTCCATCATACGATATTCAAGATGATGAAGAAGTAAAGACAATTACAAAAGAAGAAGCATTAAAAATAATTAACGATGCAAGAGAAGCAGCATTCATTATAGCAGATGAATGGGATAATAATGAGGAATAAAATGAAAAAGTATCTTGTAGGTTTGACATTTAGATACATTGAAAGTAATCATGAAACATTTTGTATTCTGTCAGAAAAAGAATATAATGCTTATAAGAAATTCTTTTGTGAAGACTGTAAGTCTCTAGCTGGAACAGGTGAATGTTTTGGAGAAGATGGTGAAATTGATGCTGAGCCAGGAATTTCTATTGATGAAATTCAATCTAGTCTTGAAGATGCAATAGAAATCAATCTAGATGTTCAAAGAGCATTAAGTTTATTATCACGTATTTTGCCATCACAGACAGATGCTTTATATTATATTAAAAAAGAAATTATAGACAAAAAATACTTAGAGGAATAAAATGAAGGAAATTTTAACAGAAAAAGTAGCTCCAGATTTTGGTTGCAGTTTAGAAACAAAATATAAGATTGTATCAAAAATTGATCTACCTGTATCACATTATTTTGTAGGACAGAATAATGTTTATAGCGATTCAAAGGAATTCGCTGTAGCAACAATTGATAATGTGTATATTGTTTATACAGAAGGTTTTAAAAAACCATATATTCAATTTGACTATACAGTTAAATTTCCAAATGGCGAAACAATTACTAGAAATTCTGGAACAGACAGACTTGAAAAAGATAAAGTAAAGAAAAAGTGGTTTGGCTACTTTGAAATTGATGATATTTATATTGGCAGTTTGCTTGCTGATAAGCTAACTGAATGTCGCCAAGTTGCAATCAATGAATATGCACATATTAAAGAAAAAGAATATGGTGAATTGATTACTAAGAAGATTGGTAAGCGTATGCATAGAACATTCTCTAATCAAGTTCAGTTCATTGATTTTAAGGATGTTCATTATAATGCTCCATTGGATATGATTGATGTTGTTGAATTAGCACCAATTGATATTGAACCTTATCTTACAGCAAGTGATGCTTCTAAGGAAATCAAGGATGCTTATAGAGAATATGCAAAGGTAGAATTTGAAAAGTATCTTGCATCAAGTGCTTATGATAGAGCACTAGATGATTATCATCCTCGTATTTCATTGAATTCTATTGAACTTTATGAATATAAGGTCAAGTGGATTGCAGAACATACAGACCTATATAAGGATAGTAAGAAGTTTATCGATGATATTGATACAAAGTCATATAAGACATGTGAATATGATAACTTCACATTTAAGAAAACAAAGAAGAAGTAATGAATAAAAAAGTAGATAAAACAATAGCCACTGTTATGATTATCACATGTATTGTTGGTGTTTTAGTGTGGTTGGCTCTATAAATATGATATGAATAGAAAAGTAATTGTAAAGAATGAATTGACTGATTTGAAAGGAAAATCTTGGCCAGAAGGTTTAGCTCTATTGGTTAAACAAAAAGTTAAACGTGACCAAATGTTTTCAAAATTGATTGATATTGTTAAACATGGAAAATCCTTTGAAGAAGAATCATTGCAATACAATTATAAAGGTAAAGATAAAGACCAAATTTGGGAATGTATGGAATTCTTTTATCAGAACTTATGGAAAAAAGAGTTTAGAGAATTCATTTATAATGACCCAAAAGATGAATGGGAAAATTACCATATTCAATTAAAATATAAAGACCATTTTTCAGAAGTGACTATTGTTTATGGCATCGGTGCATTTTGCGTAATTGCTCCAATAGAAAAGTTAGATGACACAAAATCAACTATTTTGGATTTGGAAAAAATATACGTAAAAACATGTGGTGACATCATCACTTTTGTAAACTAAAGTTTACATAAGCTAATAATTGAAGGCGTCCAAAAAGCGATTTTTGGGCGTCTTTTTTATATGGCCGCATATTTACATGGGAAACCTTAAAAAATGCCCCAGAATGCGCCTGAGAGCAAAATTGGATGGCCTCCTGGGCCTTGGATGGCTTAAAATTGTCTAAATGTAAACAACTTTTTACAAAAATAGGGGTTTCCAACGATTCCAAAAATACTTATATTATACATGTAAAAATTAAAGAGGTTAATAAAATGCATCGTTCTAAGACACTTTCCGCTAATGGTTATTCTCTTGAAGCTCAGTTCAGCTTTAATGAAGAAACGAATGAACTTGATATGCGAGTAAGAATGAATGTTGGCATGCATGCTGAGTTCGACTATAAAGATGGCAAACATGTCGTTATCAGAACTAAGTATAAGCCGGAAGAATATGATGGCACTTGGGAAAACATGCCTGAATTTCAGAAGTGGGTCAAAGGTTCTGCTATGATACGAGTTCTTTATGAATTTTATCGTCAGCATCGCCACGCTTTGACTGATATTGAACATGACACTATTGTTGCTCTTTTGGAGGCATAAAAATGAATACGAAAATGATTTGGGAAAAGTATCTGAAGGAAGTAATTAACCGTCTTTATAATGACATCTTCGTGGACTGCGATGATGCGGAAGACACGGCCTACAAGTATCAGGACGTGATTGTCAAGAATTACAACAATGACGTCGACGTTGCAGATTGCGCAAAGGAAATCGAAATCCTTGACGGTGACGTCGCCTTTGTGAAGGCGTAAATGACTCTTGAAGAATTTAAATCAATTTTTGAAGCACATGGACTTGAAATTAATACATTTAAAAGTCTAGATAATAAGACTGATGCAAACGTATACATTCAAAATGCGTATGGACAAGTTAAGTTTGCAGATTTTACTGCTGATATGCCAATTTATGAACGTGATCCAAAGAGTCTATTGATGAAGATCACTTCTCATGTTATTGGTCAAGCAACTGTTTATCCATTGAAGCGTATTAATTCTATTGAAGGTGAGCTTTGCGAATGGGATACGTATAATGATTGGTCTGAACAAAATTATCAGTTCAAAACTACAAAACAGACAAAGCTCAAGAATTTTGTTGATGAACAGATGGAAATCTTGAAGCATCTTCGTAGAGAATACAAAAGAAATCAAATTAAATGGATTGGAGAAGATTAAAAATCTTGGTTCTTAATTTTTCTATAGGATTGACAAAATAGTCATGATTTATTATATTTAGATTATGAAGAAAGCAAAATATCCTATAAAAGACGAAGAATTATTGGCACTTATGAAAAAGTACCCATTTTTGAGGTATCATAATTATAAGGGCCAACAAATGTTTCATGGAAAATCTAAAAATTTAGAACAAAATTATTACAATTATTGGGATGGTAATGGTTGGGAAGATTTATGGAAAAATCGTTATCTTCCAAGATTGTTTAAAGAATATGATAAAATGTCAAAGGCTGACAAAAAGGCTTTTAGATTTGAAGATATAAAAGAAAAGTTTGGACAGTTAAGAATATATTGTCCAACAACAGATGAACATTTGGAAGGTATAGCAGAAAGTTTATCAGAATGGATATGTGAAGATTGTGGAGCAGAGCCAAGAGAAAATGGTAAACGAGTAATATGGACAAGTAGTTCTGGTTGGATAAGAAATCTTTGTCAGGATTGTGCTAGAAAGTATATGGAAATTGACCATCCTGAATGGACAAAAGAAGAATTAGATGTTGAATTAGAAAAACAAAAAGTAGTCAATTCAAGATTTGGTTATACTCAGTTTGGTAAGGAACATAAAAGAGTCACTTATAAAGAAACTGAGGATGGTTGGTTAGAAGTTGATAAAGTGGAAATTGAAAAATGAAGCCGTTTTACAATTCAGAAATGAAGATATTAAAGAAGGAAACACGAGTAATTGATGTTTATGTTGTTAATTTCTATATTGTACAAAAGACACATAAATACTTCTTTGGTTTGATTGAGACAAATTCAAAAGAATTACGTTCAGATTTTGATTCTAAAAATGTACCAATAGATGAAGCATACAAATATGATATGGCAGTAAAAGCTGCAGCATATACTATTTTAGCAAAAGAACATAAATTAATGACAAATCATATTGAGGGATAAAATGGGTTTAGATGTATATGCACATAAAGCAAAGAATTTAGATTTGTATAATAAGTATTTGACTGCTTCATTTAATTATAACAATTATAATAACTTTTTATGGCACAAATATGAAAAAGAAGTAAATGAAGCTTATGATAAATATTGTGAATGGGAACAAAAGCATCAGTCTGATAAAAATTATGCTGATGAAGATAACCCATATTCATATAATATCAATACTTTTGCATCTGAAGAAGAACAAAATAATGATAAGGAATTAGCGACACGTAGAGAATGTGCTAAGATGAATTGTGACTATCATGAGCTTGAAGATCTATACATGAGAAAACATTATTGGTTCATTCAATACTTATATAGTTTGAATATGGATCAAATGTCTGTGAAAGGTGGAGATACTTTTAAAACATTTGATGGTGATGATTTTATTCTTAAAAAGTCAGATGTTAAAGTCATTATAGATAAATTGAAAAATGTTATCAATAGCTCAATTGTTGTAAGTTATTTTGATGATTTTAAGCCTGTTGCTCCTGAAGTAAATAGAGCTGAAATGGATAAAGAATTTCCAATTTTGAAAGATTGCATTTTTAGTGGACGTCCAGATTGGAATTATTCATTAGATACAATTAAGCATTATTTAGATGCATTCAAAAATGTTTATAATAATATGGCTGATGATGAATTATTAGTTTATACGGAGAGTTGGTAATGGAAATTAGAAAACCTATTGTTGATGGTAAATTTACAAGTTTAGATGATATTAAGCATAGAAGAAGTATCTTTTTAGCAGGTCCATGTCCAAGAAAGAATTTTAAGGATGATTGGAGATTTGAAGCATTTAAGATACTTGAAGATCTTGGTTTTGATGGTGTTGTAATTTCTCCATCAAATCCAGATTATCAAAATTATAGAAAGAATGATCCAGATACATTAAGAAAACAGACTGAATGGGAATATAAAGCAATGCATGATGCACAGTTTGTTGTATTTTGGATTGCAAGAGATAAAACTCATCCAGCATTTACGACAAACATTGAATTTGGTGAATGGTTCAAAGAAGAAAATGCAATTATTGGTTTTCCAAAAGAAGCACCAAAGAATGATTATATTCAAATTAGATGTGATATGATTGGTAAGCCTGTCTTTTATGACTTGAAAGAAATGTTGACTGATACAGTTAATAAAATTAATTGGTTAAATACAAGATAATGGATAAAGAACTTAAAAAAGAATTAACAGATAAGAGCAAGAAAGAAAAGCTTGAACTCATTGGTGTATATCAGTGGTGTTATAAAGCTATTGATTTTATTTGTTATTTTATGATATTGCTTCTTTTAGTTTGTTTAGCCTTATTAATTGATTCATTTTTATCAGCAACAGCTCCAATTTATTGGCTGTATATCTTTGGAGTTTTTGTTTTGTGGTATGTGTTAGATTATCTTAGTCAAATGATTAAAGTGACAGATCAAAGAAAACGTCAAGTAGATAGTTTATATAGAATGGTGGAGAAAGAAGATGAGCCAGGAAAATGATTGGGAAGAAGTAGAAATTGAATTGACTCAAGAAGAGTATGAAGTTTATAAGAAATTAGCAGATGAAGCTGGTGTTGATATACCAACTTACTTACAAAATCTAATTTCTGAAGCTGTTAAATCAGGAAAGTTTAAAGAAATCGTTGAAAAATACGTTAAGGAAAACAAATGAAATATCTAGTATTATCAGATATGCATGCTGACTTTAATTTTGGTCTTTATAATAAGAAGCATCAAAATGATTGGTCAGATGAACAAGCAAATGATACTTTTACAAAGTGGTGGAATATGAAACAACTTCCACAGACTGAAGGTATCGTTATAGCTGGTGATATATCTAATGATGCACGGTCTTGGAAACAGTTTGTTAATTTCATTAAAGACAAATATAAAGAAGTTGTTATTACTTTAGGTAATCATGATTTGGTTGTCAAAGGTGCAACTTGTTCAGAATCAAATAGAAACTTTGTTAATTCAGAAATGAAGATAAAGCATTTAATTGATTTCTGTAATAAAATTCCAAATGTCCATTTATTAGAAGGTGATACTTATGGTCCATTTGCTGGATGTATGGGTATGAGTGACTTCAAAGCAGAAGTCATGCCATCATTTGCTGGAACAATGCCTCTAATTTGGAGAAGACAATGGTTTGATGGTTGTTATTGGAAGTATTTTGATCAAATGCCTTTAGTCATTTGGGACCATTATGAAAAACTTATGATGGAATTGGTTAAGAAACAGCCAAAAGTCATGGTGACTCATTTTTGTCCTGTTGAATTAGGTGTTGGTTGGGAATATAGAAATAACTATCTAAATCCAATGTTCTATTTCACTGGAAAGAAATTCTTAGATGAAATGGCAGATGGTTCCATTTGGATATGTGGTCATATTCACCAGTTTGCTACTGCTGAATATATCAATGACAAAGGAAACAAAATAACTATCATGGCAAGACCTCATGGTTATCCAGGAGAAAACTCTTTACAGGGATTTGAATGGAATTACGATGATACTAAAGGCAGACTTGGTTATAATGGTAAAATATATACAATTGAAGATGCTATAATTGATGTTTAAAAAAGGAGTGAAAAATGGCATTAGTAATCGCTATTAGTTTATTGGTTGGATTTGCTCTTGGCTTTATGATTGGATTCTGTTTAAATCCATCAGATAAGAGCAAATTTGAAAAGACTGAATATAAGGAAATTATGACTTATAAGGGTCATACATTCTATGTGACAAATTCAGCATTGAATATCTTGAATACTTCATTCTCTGATAAGAACCGTCTTGTCTTAGAAGGTGGTATCATTGATGCAGTTGAACAGATGGATAAAGAAACAAAAACAAGAAATTGGATAATTTATTTTAACAAGAATGATTTGACTGATAAGTTTGATTGGTCAATCGCAGCAAAATAATATGAAACTCTATTGTTATTCACGTAAAGACTTTATAAATGCAATGAAAGAAAATGGTTGGACTAATGGTCACATTCCAGATAATGTGGCTATAATCTCCATTTGTTGCACAAAGGCAGTAAGAGAAAATTATCATTCTGCTCATTATCAAGGTAAACATGATGAACATTATTTTTATGATGCTAAGAATGTATTAAATCTTGATTTTGATGATATTAATGAAGCAGTAAGAAATTGTGGTGATTATACTGCTTACAATATCAATAAAAGACAAGTCATTCGTGCATGTGAATTTATAGACGAACATATTGATTGTGATTTCTACATTCATTGTAATGCAGGAATGTCTCGTTCTCAAGCTTTTGTTAAGTATATTCAAGATTGTTATCCTGACAAAGAATGGGAAACACGTAAGGAAAATCCATGTAGATTTCCTAATATGTATACTTGTAATATGTTAAAAAGATGGATGTGGTGCTCATCTGAAAATGGAATAAAGATAAATGAAGCATTTGATAAATTGGCACCGTGCACGCTAGTTCCATTTGGCTCTAATATAGACGACGTCTCAGTAAAAGGTAGTCTTGAATTTAGCATTACAGCATTGTAAACATTTTATTTACATATTACGAACAATCTACGAACAGCTACGTAAACAAAATTTTACATTCAAAAGGGTTTCCAATGAAGCCCTTTTTTATTATATTATACATGTAAAAATTAAGGAATTATTAAATGTTGCAAAGAACTCGACAAACTTTTATTATTTCAGACCTTCATTTGGGTCATTCCAATATTATCAAGTATTGCGGACGTCCTTATCATGTTGAAGGCTCGAATAGAAATCCGGCAAACATTCCGGAAGTAAATCGCATGAATGAAGATATTTTGAAAATGTTCGACTATCTTCCTGACAACTGCGATATTTGGAATTTGGGTGACTGCTTTTTCTGTGGAACTGGTCGTCACAATGAATATCTGAATGAAGACAAGATAAATGAATTGAAAGAAATGGTTAAGCGTATGAAGGGAAATGGTCGTCGCTTGTTCCTTGTACTTGGAAATCATGATAATGTGCATTTCCAGGGCAAATCTCGTGTTGACTATTACTATGCGCTTGGTTTTGACAAAGTATACGATACTCCTGTCATTATCGAAAACAAATACATTCTTTCGCATGAACCTGTCTACATTGCAAAGGGTGGAAACTTCGTTAATTTGTATGGTCACACTCATGATCTTGCGATTGAGGAAGATTATTTCTGCTATGACTTTGAAAACTACGCAATGGAAAAGCGTGTATTTGACGAAAATGGTCAAGAACAGAGCAAGATTGAAAAGCGCTATCCTGAACGTGTAATTGATTTGACGCACTATCGAAATGTGTGCCTTGATTACAACAAGGGAATTCTCGAATGGAATGGCGATTATTTCAAGACTGCCGCAATAATTTGGCGTAAGAAAGATGCTTAAAATTGAAGAACTTATCCCATCATTAAATTCTGACTATAAGATTGAACGTCATCGTAATTCTTATGGTCAGGGTTTTGGAAATTACATGTATGGTCATGGCTACCCAATTTCTTATGGTGGCTCTGCACTTCCTTCTAGTGAATTGAATTGTTATGATTTAATTTATAAGGAAAATACTGTTTTGGGAGAAATTCGTTTTGTTCCGCTTAAGCATGTTGAAGGAATTCATTATATTACTTTGTATGGTTATTTAAAGAATACTGTCAAAGACCAATTGAAAAATGCTGTTTGTTCTATTGCAAGATTGGAAGATAGAGTGACTATGCAAAAGATCTATCAGCTCTCTATTCCAAATACTAATGCAGAATCACATCAAGCAAGTAAATACTATTTACCAGCAATGGCGGATGCGCCTACAGCAATGCATTGTCCGTTTTATGATGAATTAGATTTGGCAAACTTTATCGTTGATTATACGCAAAATTTATTATCACAAAAACAAATGACTATTGATTTGTTAAAGAAGTATAATAAAGAATTTCGTGATGGTGTACAAGATATTGAAAATAGAATGTCTGCGCTTCGAGAAGAAAGAGATCATTTGGGAGAACATTTACAATCAAAAATTGAAAAGGAATTTTTAATCAAGAGCATTTAATGAAAAGAATACTCAAGAAAATAAAAGGTTTAATTATGAATGCTGTGACTGAAACAAAACGTGAACGTTATAAGGCTGAAGTTGGTGTAAATGGACGTGTATGCTTTTATAAGCGATATGGCACGTCTGAAGATGAAGTAAAGAAGGAATTGGAAAAGGAATTAAAGGAATACTACACTAACATTAATATATTGTCAGTAGCAAAAGATAAAACTCATCCAGTAGTAAAGGAGAATTAAAAAATGTACGGAAAGAAATTGGCATACGGTGTAAAGATTAAGGAAATTCGTGAAATTCCAGGTGCTGATAGAATTGAATTGGCAACTGTTATGGATTACACTGTTGTAGTAAAGAAGGGTGAATACAAGCCTGGTGATATGGGAATTTACGTTGAAGTTGATTCTCTTCTTCCAGATGGTCTTGATAGTGAATTGTCTATTAAGTATAATTTGCTTAAAAATCATGAAATCTGTCAGAATATGACTGATGAAGAAAGAGAACATGCAATGAAGGAAATTCAAGCACAGTCTAAGTACCCTTACTTTGAATTCTTGCGTGATAAGAAGTTCAAGATTAAGAGTATGAAGTTGTCTATGTTTGGTGTAATTTCTCAAGGTATTTTGTTCCGTCCTGTTGATCTTGGAATTACTGACAAGGTAAAGGAAGGTCAGGACTTCACCATTCAGTTCAATATTACAGAAATTGTGCAGGATGAAGAAGAAGCAGGATTGAATACTGGAAAGAAGGATGGTTGGTTTGTCCGTAAGTTGATGAGATACAAGTGGTTCCGTAATTGGCGTAAGCGTCATAACATTGCGGAAGTATGGGACCCAACATTCCCAGGTAAGTCTGATGAAGAAAATGTCCAGAAGATTTATTCTAAGATGTTTGCTCAATATGCAGACAAGGAATGGGTAGCAACTGAAAAGTTGGAAGGTCAGAATATCACTGTATACTCTGAAGTTGTTAATGGTTGGTTTGGAAGAAAGACCAAGCGAATTGGTGTATGTTCTAGAACTCGTGAATTAAATCCTAATGGTAATTCTCATGGTTTCTGGGACACTGTCAAGAGACTTCATTTGGATGAAAAGATTAAGAAAATTCCTGGAGAATGGTTCTGTCGTGGTGAACATGTTGGACCAGGAATTCAGGGAAATATCTACCAATTGAAGAGAACAGAAGTATATTTCTTCGACTTCTACAAGAAGGTTGAAGGAAAGTGGGTAAAGCTGAACTTCGATGAAAGTATCGCTTTCGCAAAGGAATGGGATTTGCCATTTGTTCCAGTTCTGGATGAACATTACAAGTTGCCAGAAGGTCATACAAATGATAAGGGAGTATTTGTCTCTGGTGCAGATATTATGTTGCAACAGTCTGATAAAAATACTATTTTTGGAAACAATTTGAAGCACAAGAGAGAAGGATTTGTATTGCGTCTAAAAGATGATTACAATGTTTCTTTCAAGGTGAAAAATCCTAATTATTCAATTTAAGATACGTTCGAAAGAGCGTGTCTTTCTTGTGAGGTGTGATGATTAAGTTTATTATTAAGAAATTCCTTTATGCACAGTCAATGGTCGAATACTTTAGGTATTTTGGCCCTGATATGGTTATGCCTAAGGAAGACTCTGAAGATTTGAATAAGTCTACAGAAATTGCATATAAATGGTTAGTTGAAGCGATCAAAGAGTACCTTCCTTTGATTGTTTTTATTGGTTTAATTTTAACAGGAGCGATTATCGGTCTGACAAGGATTTAATTTATGATTGATATTGTAGTGTATGGTTATACTGACTCAACAGATAGTCAGGGAAAATTAAGTAGATTGTTTAATAGTTCATATCAGATTGAAAAAGAAGGCTGGCATTGTACTGAGCATCATGATATGATTAGAACTGATTTAAGGTATCTTGGACTAGTTGAAAACTATCATGTCTATAATCTAAGAATGGACAAAAAACAGTTTGTAACTGAAAATGTTTTCCAAGATTACTTTAGAAATAACATGTTGATCATTTTCTCAGATGATGATTACAACAATTATAAAGCAATTAGAGGTAGTCTTTCTCTTCCATGGACACATAGAGCATCTTATGTTCGTGATATTGTGTCATTGCTTATGGAAGAAAACGCTAATGTTGAAAAGGGCATTAAGAAACCTAATCAAAATGGTGAATATGTCAGAGAAATTCGATATTCTTTACCATGGGGATTGGTTCAAGAATGGTCAATGTCTAATACTGATAAAAAGGCCGCTGCTATTTTAGCAACAAATAATCATGTCCTTTATAATAACGTTGATAATTTCTGTTATAAGAAAGATGAACAGTTAACTACTTGGAATGATGAAACAATTAAGAATGCTGTATTAAGAATTATCGGCCGTTCTAAATCTGCAACGTTAGCTGTTCAGAAAAAAGCATTAGAAGCTAAAAAAGAAATTAAATCTATTGTAATTAATACACTTAATATTGAAGACCATTTTGAAGAATTTGATTTCTTAAAGATTGAAAAGCATCCAACAGATGAACAAATCGATTGGAAATTTACTTTTAAAACAATTTACGATGATTCTTACAAGAACATTTATGTCTATTATGATACAAGGACAAAATTGTATTCATTCTCATGTGGAATATGCGGAAGAAAATCGGCCAATTTTTACATGTATTTTGAACAAAGTAATATTGATATGCTATTTAGCGCTGTCAAGGGCTTAATTTACGCATTCCGATATGGAGCAGGTACACAAAAAAGCATATCAGATTATAAAAAAGAACTTAAAAAAGCGCAAAAATAGCACTTTGTAAACAACTTTTTACTTAAAAGGAAAAGTTGTTGACCTATGTAAACAACTTTTTACATAAAATGGGGTTTCCAACAGCCCCATTTTTTAGTATATTTTACTTGTAAAAATAAAAGAGGTATAAATATGGCACAGTTTGAATATCTACTTGAATGGCAACCTCGCAATGCTGATTTCTGGCGAGTATCTAACGTGACTCATCACATTTGTCAGGAATTCAGCGATGTTGATGAAGCATTTAATCACCTTGGATGCCATAATTCTATTTGGCCTGATGAACGCATTTGGGCTTATCGTTTTGGCGAAAATGTTGTTTTGCTCCACATGGAAACTGAAACCGAAGAAAAGAACAACATTTTGGAAATGAAAGGTTGGTGCTAATTTATGATTTACTATTACGGTGGAACTTTTGATCCGATTACAAAAGCACATGAAGCAATTATCCGCACTATTAAGAAAGAAATGAGAAATTCTGATAAGTTAATTATTGGAATTGTCCAGAATGATGAAAAGAATTATAATGTTTCCGTAAATGACCGTCTAAACATGGTCAAGAAGTCTTTGGATGCACATGAAATTGTAATTCAAGACAAAAGAACTTATGCATATCTTGATGCTCATTATCGTGGTGAAAAGATTACGATTTGTATGGGTGAAGATGAATGGCATTCGCTTTGCGCTGGAAAGTGGGTAAATTGGGATTTGCTTTTGAAGCATTATGAATTCTTGGTATTTTATCGTGAAGATAATGATGAAATTACACTGCCGGCAGGTATAAATCCAAATGTGACTTTCATTTGTGCTGAAGATACGACAGATGGAATTTCTTCGACAGCAGTCCGTGAAATTTTGTTTAAAAATCCTGAATGCCATTACAGTGACGTTCGAGATTACATTACGCATGTTGTATTCCGCTATATTAAGGACAATGCACTTTATTTTCAGAATGAAAATGATTACAACGAAAAGGAAAAGGAATTCCTTAAGGAATACGCTGTTAAGAAGGAAAAGAATCATTGGGGTGAGCCGAGTGTGACTACAGACACGGTTGCTTACAATGGTGATAAGATTTTGTTAATTCGTCGTGGAAATTATCCATATAAGAATTATTGGGCATTGCCTGGTGGATTTTTTGAAAAGACGGATGAAGATTTGAATTTTGGTGCTCAGCGTGAGCTCAAAGAAGAAACTGGAATTGATATTGATCCGAAGTATTTCAGACAAATCAAGACTTATGGCCATAACTTTGACCCGCGTATGAAGATTGTTGACGTTGCATTTAGTGTGCGTGTCTCCAAGAAGGATATGGACAAAGTAAAGGGTTTGGATGATGCATGTGATGCAAGATGGTTCCAAATCGATGAACTGCCTAAACTGGCATTCCATCATGAACAAATTATTAACAACTTTTTAAAGGAAGACTAAAAAATGGCAAGATTTGCAAAGAAAGGTTCAACTAAAACTGATATTCTTGAACAGATGTTCAAGGAAATTCATAATCACGAAGATGCAGAATATCATTCTGTTGGAGATAAAAAATTGAATGAATATACACAGTTTTCTGAAATTTCTCCATCTGATTACAAAGAATTGATTGATGCGTATGTTAAAATTCGTGTAGCTTACGATGCATCTGCTCCGGCTAATAAAGATGTAAAGAAGATTGATTTTGATTTTGAAAATAGTGGCGCATCAACTGAATTTTACGATAAGGATATTGACAAGCATAGTCAATTGACAGATGGCACAGCTATTGTTTGGGCTTATGCTGGTGGAGACTGGGAATTTCCTGTTCAGTTTATTCTCTATCTTGACCCAAAAAATAAGATTAGGGCTTATATTCCTTCTGATGGAAACGTCTATTGTCACAAGTGTAAGTGTGCTTATGGAACATGTGAATGTGAAGATAGTCCAGAAGAATTTGATGATGATTTTTATGAACAAATGATCGACTTTGATAAGATGATGGTCGATATTAACAATAGAATTCAAATAAAATAGGTTTAAAATGGCAACTTATAAAGAGCTTCGTGATACAGTTGCTGCTCGTGTAGATAAGCTTAATTGGACTGCTTATGAAACTAACCGCACTTCTACTGAACGTGAACGCAATTCAATGCAGCGTTATCAGTATGACTCAAAGATTGCGCAGGATTTCTACAACAGTTATCGTGAATATATCAACTGTTGGATGACTGAAAATGTACTTGACGTTCCAGTCGATAATCTTGGTCTTCCTAAGAATGTTCTTGTTGCTGATGAAATGCGTGGAACGCCTCATGATGTTCCATATCATGGAAGTCTGATTTTTGCATGTGATTTGAATACTTCTCGTCCTTGGGATGGAAGTGACCTTAAGATGGTTGGTGGAAATACTCAGCCGCGTGTTGTAGCTCTTAATTTGGATGCAGTCGATGTTAACTTTGAAAAGGATTGGCATCGTCTTGATAAGATGAGCTCTACGTATATTAAGGCTCCAATTGCAATTGCTGTGAAGTCTGTATATAATGCTATGACTTCTACAGATGCAACTTTGTTTAATCTCAAGAATACTCGTCATTTTGGAATTCTTGGTCAGCTGATGAATCCAGAAAGTGATTTTAACTATGTGACTCTGACTTCTGTTGATGAAGTAAATGCTTGGTTTGACAAGATGGAAAAGCTGAAAGATTACTTTATCAGACAGGGTAATGAAGTTGTCAAGATTAAGGCAGAAATTAAGGCTGAAGGTAAGCAGTTTAAGGATATTATCAAGACTACTACTGACCGTAAGGCAAAGAAACAAGCACGCCAAGATTATGAAGATATGATTAAGCGTAAACTGCTTCGTATCACTAAGAAGGAACAAATCCTGGCTATTGGAATGAAGGAAGATTAATGTTAACAGCAGAACAAATTATACGACAATTTTCTTTGAATGATGCTCATACAGAAGCATTGACAAAGGAATTTGCACCTTATTACGATGAACTTGTGAAGCTCAGTCATTCACTTGGTTGTAATGAAGTGAATCAGTATAATTTTGATGACAATAATCATAATTCAGAATGGAGTTCATTCAATCGCGATGTTGATACAAAAAATCTTCAATTCGCGTTTGAAGTGAAGTCTGGTAATTTTTTGGATCCTTCAACTAAGAAATGGGCATTTAGAAATTTGATTTCTGTGTCTTATATTCTACGTTCAGAATGTAATGAAAATTACAATGACACTTACAAGTATGATATTGCATTTTTCATTACAGACAAAAAGAATTCTCATCTAAAATGTTTTGTTAATAAGATGGAATTTGATTTTGTTTCTAGTCTAAGATTTCAAGCATTAAATCTTCAAATAAAACCTGCTTATAAGGCAGTTGACTCTTATTTAAATATGAAAGAATGTAAGAGTGATTTATTGCATTTGGCTGAAAATCCAGTAGAATTTATCTCAGATCTTGAAAATGAAATAAATAGACTAGAAGATTTCAAGAAATTATTAAAAACAATTAAAGCCAAGATTAAGTTATTGAATATATGATTGATGTCGATCCTGAAATTGTTGAAATTTGTAAAAAGCGTGTAATGGACCACATTGCGCGTGTTAAATTTTTTTATAAGAAATTGGTAGAAGCAGGAGTCATTCCAGAAAAGGACATTGATTTCGATAGAATTGCAAAGCATGATGCTGACAAATTAGAGCCATATAATTTAAAAAGACAAGCCTGTAGATTTACAAAGACTGGAACAGTGACTCCAGAGCAGAAAGAAGCGGCTAATGATGTAATTAGAGAACACATTAAGAAGAATCCGCATCACAGTGAATTCTGGGGCGCTCCTTCTGATGACCAATTTAGTACTAATATAGATTGCACGAAGACTCCAGACACATATATGTATGAACTGGCGGCTGATTGGATGGCAACAGCTGAAGAAAGAGGCACAAAATGCATGGATTGGTATAATAAACACGTTGGAAAGAGATGGATTTATAATGAGCATCAATGTGATATTTTGAAAAAGTGCATAAATATATTAGACAAATATCAAGGTCCTAAACGAGATTATGGTTTATCATATTTAAGTCCTGGACAAATGAACAAAGCAATTAAGGAGAAGAAAATGGAAGTAGAATACGCAAAGTCATTATTGACAGAACATGGTTATACAGTAGTTTTGAGAGAATCAGCATCAATTCGTGATGCTATTCAGGATGTATATCCAGAATTGGACTACGTTGTAGATAATGAAGGTGAATCACAAGGATCAGCACGTTTCTGTGATGGTGATGGTCATTATGTTCAGGTAGACAAAGTAGATGATGCATACAATGTTATGGTATGGCAGGGTAAAAACGTGATCGAAGATGATACAGTCGACTCTATTGAAGGCGTTGTAGATTTTATCGGTCAGTATTTTAACTAATAAGGAGTAAAAAGATGAATAAGATTAAGGAACAGTTAGAACAAGCAGGATATGATTACGCAGTCGCTATTGCAACTGAAGCAGAACGTAAAGCTCAGGCCGCATGTGGACAGCTAGCAACAATCCTTGAAGTTCAGGATGAAGAATAAATAAAAACTTAAATAAAAACAATGGAGATAACCTCTCCATTGTTTTAGGATTTGATATATGTTAACAGAAAAGAAAGCAAGACACTTTGCAAATGGTAGTGTATATTGTTTTGCACTTCCAGACGGTAAACTAATTGAAAGTACTGATACATTCCTTCCATTCTATACAAAAGATGCTATTGGTAAGAAACAAAATAAACTTAACAATTATGAATTAGGTGATAGAACTGAACGTTGGATGATTGGTATTTCTTGTATGAGTGGTTGTCCAGTTCATTGTAAGTTCTGTGCAACTGGTCAAATGAAAGCAAAATATCGTAATTTGACTGCAGAAGAAATGGTTGAACAAGTAGATTGGATTAGAAACCTTCATCCAGAAATTGACACAAATAAGTGTAAAGAATTTAAGGTCAATATGACTAGAATGGGTGAACCTGCTTTGAATTGGGAAAATGTTCAGAAAGCGGCAAAAATCCTAAGAGACAAATATCCAAATGTTCATATTTACGTATCTACAATTGGTATTAAGGGAACAGATTTCTCTTGGATTGAAGGTAATACTACATTACAGATTTCTTTGCATTCTTTTGATGAAGACCATAGAAATTGGTTAATTCCATATAAGAATAAGATGACTCTTGAGGAATTAGGTGCAATTAGAACAAAATCTAATTTGAAGACTACTATCAATATGACTCTTGTAAATGAAGATGATTTTGATTTAGCTCTATTAGAAAAGTATTTTGATAAAGAACACTTCTTTATTAAATTGTCTCCAATCAATAAAAATGAAACCTCTGATGCCAATAATCTTGGTGATGGAATCATTGAAGGAATTAATTTAGTCTAATGAGTGTTAAAAAATCAATATTTAGATATAGAGTGATAACAAATCTTAACTGCAACATGAATGAATCCACTGGACCTCATGGAAACTGTTATTTTTGTTATCAACCTTTAAAAGATCCTCTTCAATTAGATATGCAGAAAGCAATATCAACTATGGATAAAGTTGGTATTCTTAAACGTGCAACTATCATGGGTGGAGAATCAACTATTAGAAAAGACCTTCCTGATATTATTAGAGCTGTTAAAGCACATGTATCTGAAGATGTTTGTCTTGTCACTAATGGAATTCTTCTCGATGAAGATCGTATCAGATCTTACGCTGAGGCTGGTTTAACTGAAGTTGCTATTTCTGTATCTTCTATTGAACAGTATGCAAGAAGACGTGACCAAGCTCTTTTATGTAAAAAGTATATTCCAAATACAAGATTGAATATTCCTAAATGTAATGAATCTACAGGTGACAAATTGGTTGAATTGTTAAAAGCATGTTTGACTGATAATTTCTATGTAGTTGTCTGTGAAGACCTTATGGGTAGATATTCTGATTTTGATTTCCAGGAAAAGATGGGAACTTCAAAAGTAAAGGATGACAATTGTAATTTTTATGACTATATATGGAAAGACGAAAAAGGAAATAGCCATCAATTTGGTGTTTTCGGTAATTATACAGGCTACGATGCTACCGATATTATTATTACTCCAGTAGGTAATTTCTGTAAATGGGAACAATACTGTAAAAAGATTGGTAATAGTTCATTGAATAAGACTTATAGTTCTGCAGATTATGAGGAATTAGATTTAGATGCACTCAAAGACTTCATCGACTCAAAGCCTATTCATTGATTATGGCTCTGGATATAACCCTAAAAAAGGTTATAAAACATGTGATTTCACTACAAATCCATGTTTAGATTATAATGTGATTGATTACAAAATCTATAATAAAGATGGAGAATTACCTCACAATTCCGTATCTATTTTTAGATTGAGAAATGTAATTCATCACATTCCAAATCTCCAAAAGTTGTTTGAAAATCTAAAGAATTATCTAAGGGATGATGGAGTAATTGAAATAATCGATGTGAATGAGGAACATTATAAACAAAATTTATGTTTGGATAACTTATGGTATAGATACGTTAACAAACGAAATGATATATGGATTTCTCAAAACTATCGAGATTATGCTAAAATTGCATCCAAAATGTTCAAAATTCTCCATAATTTTAAAGAAAATGAAAAGGAATGTATAGTGTTAACAAAATGTTAACATATTGTTCGTAGAATGTTAATAAAAATTTACAAAAAGCGTCTCCCAGGGCGCTTTTTTTGGTATTGTAAACATTATTTTACACATTTTAGGGTTGACAGAACATTCCAAAATACTTATATTATACTTGTAAAAATTAAAAGAGGTTTAAATATGGAAATTCGTAAACTTTTCGCTAAGATTTCTTCTACTGCTGGCACTGCTGAAAAGTCTGCCATTATGAATGACAATATCAATGATACCATCAAGCAGATTTACGAAGACACTTACAATAAGGACCGTAATTACGGTGTTAAGAAGTTTGAAATGCCCACTAAGGGCGGTTGGGATACGATTGACAAGAACTACAAGAAATTCCACAACATGTTGGATAAGCTGAATGCTCGTGAAGTGACTGGCAATGACGCCATCGCTCTCGTTGAAAAGACTATTGGCGGTTTTATCAAGGCTGACCATGAAATTTTGAAGGCAATTCTTCAGCGTAAGTTGACGATTGGTCTTTCTAAGGCTTCTTTCGACAAGTTAATCGGTGAGGAAGCCACTGCTGAATTTACTGTCACTCTTGCTCATCTTCTCGACAAAGTAAAGAATGTAAATCCGATTGATGGCACTTTCTTCGCTTCTCGTAAGTGTGATGGTTGCCGTTGCGTTGCAATGGTTAAGAAGACTTCTAAGAATGTTTCTATTGATTTTATTTCTCGTCAGGGAAAGCCGTTTACAACTCTCGACAATGTAAAGGAAGGTGTGGAATGGCTTGTTCGTAATCTTCCGACTGGTTCTTATGTTTTCGATGGTGAACTTTGCATTGTTGATGAAAATGGTGATGAGCACTTCGATTGGATCATGAAGGAAATTAAGAAGAAGAATTGGACTATTGAAAATCCGTGCTATCAGATTTTTGACTTTGTGACTTTGAAGGAATTCGAAATGAAGACAAAGTCTGCTATTTTCTCTGAACGTTATAAGGAAATGCAGAAAATGTTTATGGGCAACAAGTTCACTACTATCAAGTTGCTCGAACAGGAACGCATTACTTCTCAGGAAGATTTTGACCGTTGGTCTCAGTATGTGGAAGATGGTGACTGGGAAGGCTTCATGCTTCGTAAGGACGTTGAATTTGAAGTTGGTCGTACTAAGAACCTTTTAAAGGTTAAGAAGTTCTTCGATGACGAATATGTTGTGAAGGATATTGAAATTGCTGAAATGACTACTTCTGAACCTGGTAAGGGCAATGTGAAGTTCACTGGTGTTAAGTCTCTTATCATTGAACATAAGGGAAATAAGGTGAATGTTGGTAGCGGTCTTTCTCGTGAACAGCGAATTGAATGGATGAAGAAGCCGTCCAAGATTATCGGTAAGACTGTGACGATCAAGTACTTTGAAGAAACGAAGAATAAGGCTGGTGAATATAGCCTCCGCTTCCCGACTCTCAAGTATGTGTATGAAAATGGGAGGAATGTATAATGGCAATGGTAATGTTTCAATTCTTTGGAAGTGTTTTCATCGCTGTCGGAATTACTTCCATTATTCTAATGTTCTTGAGGAAAACTCATGATATGCCATTTAATAAAACTGAATTGCAGTATGGAATTATTGCTGGATTTGTTCTTGGTGCAATCTGCATTGTGAATTCTTTGTCAGTCAGTAATCAAATTAGCTTTTATGAAAAGAAGTTGATGGATACGACTACTGATAAAATCAGATATACAATGCAGTGCAAGATGGCAGGTTATGAAGATCTTGATAGATGCCCAATGTATTATGAAATTGTAATGAAGGAAAACGAATACAAGCGTAAACTTGATGATTTAATGACTAAGAAATACGGAAAATAAATGGGGAACTAATGAAAAAGATTTTATTTCTTTTGATTGCAATGATAATGGCAGGATGCACAGTTGTAGAAACGACTGAACCTGATTATTATGAAGAAACTCGATGCAACTATCATTTTGAAAATGACTGTGGCGAGGAATTCATTATAAAAGAAGAAATTATGACTGCAGAAAAGCAGTATTATTACGAACACTATTACGATAGAGACGTTTGTGGTTTGTATAAACTTACTTATCGTGATGGTTGTCATGGATTTGTCACTTACTATTAAAGGAGAATTTAAAATGAGCAAAATCAAAAACAAGTTAATTAAGTCTACCAATTCAGTAATGAGCTGGATTTTTGGAGACAAGCCAGATGAACAGTATGACTATAAAAATGCGGTTTATCGCATTCAGATAAATGAAGCACGTGCTGAAGATTTGGAACTTAAGGAAAAGTTTGAAAAGGACCATCCTGTTGATGCAGTAGAGTCACTTGAAACTGTAAATAAGTTGATTGCAAAGAAGAAGGGAAAGCCTCTTACTGCACTTGAAGAATTGAAGTTTGTAAAGCCCAATCGACATGTTGGCGAAGATATTTTCTCTCATCCATTTACTGGTTCTTACGAACATCAGGACGAAAATGGAAATTGGGTACCTGGTCCGGCACTTGGGCATGGATATGAAGGCGGATATGAATGTAGTTTTGACGTTGATTCCTTCTTCAGAAAGTTTAAAAATAAAATTTTTGGATAATGAGCTTAAAGCATTACGATCATAGAAAACCTCACTTAACATCCGCTTTCGAGTTATTGGAAGCGGATTTTGAAATGCAAGAAGAGGATGAATATCAGCGCTATTACAAATATTGGCATGATGATCCAGAATATAATGACGACCCGTCTAGTTATTATGCTTATGAATTGCAAAATGAAAATATCGCCGAAGATTTATTAGGTGAATTATATCCTTTGTATGAAGAATTAAAGGAATCATTTTGTGATGAAGAAAGATTTGGTATTTCTTATGATTTTAATAAAAGAATAAACTTTAGAGATTACAAATTCTCTGAGCCATTGTCTATTAGCTATGGTTTTGAATATGCTAATGCTCCATGTAAAAAGTATTATGTCAACTATAGTGATTTAGAATATAAAATTTATCCAAATAGTGAAGTGATATGTATGGATGCTGGTTCAATAGTAATTGGAAATTATGTATTAAATCCTACTTCTAGTTATGAAGTAAAATATAAAGAATTTGATAATAAAGATGAAGTAATAGAATTTGTTAACAAGTGGATGCGTAGTCATGCTATAGCATTACAAAAGGCTAAACTTAGATTGATAGGTATGCAAGATGACAAAGATTAACTTTGGAAATAGAGCACATTGGAATATGTTTACTGCCGATAAGAAAGAGCTTATCGATGTGTATAACAATATTGTTGAAAGATTTGATTTAAATGATGCAAATTATTTTACATCGCCAAATGCAGAATTTACTGTTGGTAGTGATGGTGCATTTCTTCTTTGGTATTATCCAAAAGATATTGAAGAAGTAGATAGAAATTCTGCTAAGACTTGTTTTCAATACAAAATTGATTTATACAAAGACAAAGGCATGATTCAGCCTAGATATATGATTCATTTCGATGAACCTTCTTTTTATGAATATGAAGCTGATGGTTCTGGAAAGACAATTGTTGTTAAAAATAAAAAGCTAAATATGACAATTACTCAGAGAATGAGTATGTATGATAATGGAGATGATGTATATAAGGCTTTTATAGATTGGTATGATAAAGTAAGAAAAGATGCACTTAAAGCAAGGATTGAAGCAATATGATGAGTACTTTGGATAATGCAATTAATGATTATATGAAATCACCAAATAAAGGTAGTCAGAATACATTAGCATTTCATCTATTTAATGCATTTGATGAATTGATTGATAAAAATAAAGGTGAACAAGTTTTGGTTGACACGTATGGTTGTATTAGTGATTTAATTACTATTCATTATCCAAGATTGCAATATGATTTTATTATTACCTTTGATAGAGCTTATAGTTCTTTCAGAATAGATTATGAGTCTCCAATTTATGATAAGAATGCAGATAGTTATAGTTATGTAATGGACCATAGACAAAAACGTGCATTTTTATCAAAACGTGTAGAAGCTATTTTTGATAAGTATCAAGAATATAAAAGAGATATTGCTAAGGTTGAAAAATTGATTGCAATTAAATCTATTGGTAAAAAAGAACCTGATTATTATAGTGATTATATGACTTGGATGAACTAAGGAGATAATATGCAAATTGGTGAATTTTTAGGTTATTGTAAAAACTTGTATGATAGATTAAATGCAATTTATAAAGATGTTCCTCTAATATCTGTAGTTGTTGGTAATTCTCAAAATTCATTTTATATAGCTCATGGCAAATATAGAACTGCTTACAAAATCTTTGGTGAACGTAAGTATTTTGATTGTCACAAAGATTCAATGTTAGTTAAAACATTAGATAGTCCATATTACTATGATATAGGTGATGGTAATGTTGGAAAACAAAAATATGGTTATTATGTAGTGCCTGTTTCAGGATGGGTTTCACTTGATACAGAAGATGAAGTTATAGCAGATGTTGCATGTTGGTTGCATAAACTTGATGGAATTGAAAAAAGATATTTAATTGAACATATTTGTAAAGAGAAAGAAGATGATAACTAATTATACAGATAGAATGAAATTTGCTCAAGAAAAGATGATGATTGTTGAACATTTTAGAAAGCTTCAACGTGAAGGTTATCATTTTAATATCATTGGTGATAATCGTGATAATGTAGTGCTTTATGATAGTAATCTTGCTGGAAAGTTTTTTATTAAGCCAGTTCCTATATCAAGTCCAATAGATTTGACAACAAGAACTATTTATGAATGCAGATTCCAAGAAGTTGAATATTCAGTTGCAACATTAAGACAAATGGCTAATGTATGGAATGATCAGATGATAGTCAATAAAAATAATAGAGACCGTGATATTATGTGCAATATCAAATCTACACAGATGATTGATCCATGCCATTCTATTGATGAAGTTGAAAAAGCATTCTTCAAATATATCAATGATTTAAAAGTTAAAATGAAGGTATTTCAAATTAAACAAATTGGAGCAGACGAAGATGATTACTGATTTACCAGAATTGACAGTCACTAGATTATGTGGTTATTTACTACCATCTTCAATTGGAAATCCTACAAAAGAAGATATGGAGTATTATAAGTATTTAAAGGAACAAGTTATGGGAACAATAGAAGAAAGAAGAAAGAAATACTTTGGAAATATGTTTGACTATTTTGATTCTATTGCTAAAGCATTTCCTGAATATGATTTACGATATAGAAATATCAGTAATTATTCATTGACTGATAATTTCAGTCTTAAGGTTCTTATAAACGTAAATCCAACTGATTTTGAAGTGGTTTATTCTGATTTGGATTTTGGTAGGCTAATTAATACAAAATCTGAATTAGCTAAATTAGCTCAATGTTTTTCATCTTTTGCACATAGACTTCAACCTAAAGATGAACTAAATGGAACAGAAATAGCAGTGAATTCAGATTATTATATTCAAGTAGTTGAAAAGAAAATGATTAAGAAATCATTTGAAAACTTTGAAGATGTAATTCCATTTATTACAGATCTTTATAAAGGTTATCATAAAACAATTAAGCTAGCTAAGATTAAAGCAATTGGAGTTATAGAATGTTCGTTGTAGAAAAAGGACCAAATCAAAATGATCCTAATTATGCAAATTATCTTTATAAAACAGAACAAAGATTATTGAAGTATTTACAAGATAATTTACCAGAATGTAAAGTTGATAGAGAAACCTGGCCTGGAATTGCAACTATCATGATTAGGCATGATGCATTTATTGCTCCTATCATGATTAGACAAAAAGTCGATACAATTTATGAAATTGTTTATAAGGCTTATACGTATGGTCATGGTGTAGATAAAAATTTGGTTTTTAATTATAAGCCAAGTAGATTTATTCAAAATTTGATTGGTGAAGCAAATGATTTAATTATTTATTCATTTCCAAATCCTGATAAAAATGTAATGGAAAATAATAGAATGATGGGTAGGGAATTTGGTGAAAAAATCATTCCAATTGTGAAAGAAAAGGAATATATTAAGGAAGTGTCAAATCTTGACACTATCCTCCCATTTGTAAATTCTTATTTACATAACATGAAAAAAGCACTCAAGGAAGCCCAAATTAAATCTATTTCTTGATGAAAACGGGCTATTTTGGGGCATTTTTAGCCCAGGGGACGATTAGTTCTTAGGGGCCTGTCAAAAAAGGCTCTGGAGCGCTTCCTGGAGGCCTGGTTTTGTAAACATTATTTTACAAAAATAGGGGTTTCCAAAAGGTCCATAATTACTTATATTTTACTTGTTAAAAAAAAGAGATTAAGAATTATGGCTAAGAATAAGAAAAATATCAAAGACTCTGCTAAGGAAAATGAACGTATGCGTAATGAACGAATTGCTGGTACAAATAACGGCATGACGCTTCGCACTCGCTCCATTCCGAATAAGAAGAAGTATACGAGAAAGCAGAAGCACTCTAACAAGGATTTTGAATTTTAGTGCTTTCTTATACGACTTTCAAATAGGAATGTTTCCAAGAAATCTTTGATACGACTGCTGCGACGTTTAACAAGGAGAAAAGTCAAAGCAGTCAAATTTTTAAAAATCTTGGATCATTTATAAAATTTTACATTTTAATAGGTTGACAAAATGCATAAGATTTAATAAATTTGAAGTGCGATAGCTTAGTAAAGGAGCTGAAATTCGGTTCGAGTCCGATTGAGTCATGGAATGATAGCCGTTCAACTCGGCGTTGGCGTGGATTGCCTGGCGGTTCGATGCCGCAGTATCGCAGAATTTTTAATAAAGGAAAACAAATATGAAGACACTAATTGGTATTGATATTCAGCCTGATTTTATTACAGGCGCACTCGCAAATAAGGACGCTGAAGCAATTATTCCTGATATTGTTGAATTTATCAAGAATTGGCAAGGTCCAGTTGTATTCACTCGTGACACTCACGTTGATGGAATTTATGAAAATTCGCTCGAAGGTAAGTATCTTCCTGCAGACAAGGGCTTGAAGCACTGTATTCATGGCACCGAAGGTTGGATGGTTCGTCAGGACGTCGCAAACGCAGCTGGTGCAAAGGTTCAGGCTGTAATTGATAAGCCTACATTTGGATATACGGATTGGAACAACGAAGGTCTCCAGCGTATTATCGCACAGGCTGAAGAAATTGTTTTGATTGGTTTTTGCACTGAAATTTGTGTGCTCGCCAATGCTGTAATTCTCCGTGCAATGTTCCCTGATAAGCCTATTAAGGTAATCGCTAAGCTCACTGAAGGTGTGACAAAGGAAGCAAAGGAACACGCTCTCGCTGTTCTTCGTGCACAGGAAATCGAAGTAATTTAATAACAAAGGAAGAAAAATGAAGACTCTGACTCGTAATTGTGTAAACTGGACTAAGGCTATTCTTGAAAAGAATCATCAGACAAAGGTAGTTATTGGAATTTCTGGAGGAAAGGATAGTTCTGTAGTCGCTGCAATTTGCGCAAAAGCAATTGGTCCAGAAAACGTAATTGGCGTTATGATGCCCTGCGGTATTCAGAAGGATATTGCAGACAGTCAGAAGCTTATTGATTTTCTTGGAATTAAGAGCACTACAGTCAATATTGGAAATGCATTCAATGACCTTTGTAATGCTATTAATTTGGGTGTAGAGCTCAGTTATGATACTTTGACTAATTTGCCTGCTCGTCTTCGTATGAGCACTTTGTATGCAGTTGCTCAGACAGTTGGTGGATTTGTTGCAAATACTTGCAATTTGAGTGAAGATTATGCTCCAGGTGGATACGCAACATTATTTGGAGATAATGCTGGAAGTTTTGCATCAATTCAAGATATGACAGTGACTGAAGTAATTGAAGTAGGTGAAGATTTAGGTTTGCCTTATAATTTGTTGCATAAAACACCAATAGATGGATTGCAACAATTATCGGATGAAGAAAAGATTGCAAAACAAACTGGTATTGAAGGATGGACTTATGCTCGATTTGATAAACTTATTAGAGGTGAAAAACATGATTTTACACCTGAAGAAGTTGAAATTTTAAGAAAGGGCGCACAAGCTGGTAAGTTTAAGCGTGATATTGTGCAAATTCCTAAATTTAAAACTAATCTGCCCAATATTTTTGATGTCCTTTAAATCTACAAAAAGATTGCAACTATAATGGAGGTCTAAAATGAAAATTCCTAAGGAATATCAAGACAGATATACATGGCCAAAGTGGCTTCGTATTCTCCAATTTGTTTTGCTTGTATTGAATGCTTTGTGTGTAATTCTTGCACTTGCTACTGGTACATTTGCAGTATCACATATTGCTAACATTCTATGGGTTGGATTGTTTGGTTGGTGCACATATCAGAATGTTAAGACTACAAATGAAATTAAGGCAGAATTAGCAGAAATTTCCGTGGAAGATACACGAAAGGGTTAATATGGATTTTGTCGATAAAGTATATGATTTGAAATTGCTAGCAGATAAGTATGGTTTAATTCTGCATAAACTGACTCGCATGGAATACGTATACACTATAAATGATGATTTGTGCAAAGATAAATTCTTTGGTTATTCATTTAATAGTGAAGGACGTCCAGTCAGACTTTGGATTCCTAAAGAATGGCGTTATGATGAAACAGGTTATTTTGAAGTTAAGGAATTCTTCCGTCATGAACGTGGTGAAGCTAAGAATTGGTATGATGCACTTTTAAATCAGGGTTGGTTTTGGAAGTGGAAAGTGCATAAAATTGATAAGCTTCTAAATCAGACAATTAAGAACTGTTCTAAAATTAGAAAGAAACGTAAAGAAGAAGAAATTAAACTTATTGCAATTAAAGGCGCACAAGAATTTGTCGC
>ENA-UPTA01001317-UPTA01001317.1-activated-sludge-metagenome-genome-assembly--contig:-NODE-1317-length-27758-cov-7.415081_pt1 | contig 27758 bp, 17 predicted proteins | sample MGYA00238184_ERZ773361 | MGnify/ENA primary metagenome ERZ773361 (study PRJEB29100, sample SAMN05720205) | activated sludge metagenome | isolation source: anaerobic digester from wastewater... | reverse complement strand
CCTATCGGTTATTGTACCCGATTTTTGGTGTCCGTTAAAGTGGGGTTATCTCAGAGTGTCCCCTGTTATATTTTTTAACAAGCATTCTTACGTTTGTTTATTAGGGGGCGGGTTTTCGACGGCGATAACGGCATACGGCGCTTTTAAGAATCTTTTTCGGATTCCGGGGGGAGTATGATAATATAATTGCGAAAAGTAAAAATGCCGATAATGATTTCCTCCTGTTTTTCAGTTGGATATTCCAAAGGACCGCGCTTAATGAAAATTATTTTTTTAGGGGCCACGAAGAATGTGACCGGCTCGAAATTTATCGTTCAGACCGCGTCCTCCCGCGTTATGATTGACGCCGGGCTTTTCCAGGAACGGGAATTCCTGGGGCGGAACTGGGAGGCGTTCCCGGTGGATCCGGCCGGTCTTCAGGCCGTTCTACTGACGCACGCGCATATTGATCATTGCGGGTATCTGCCGCGTCTTTCGGCGCAAGGGTTTAAAGGCCGGGTTATCTGTTCCGGCCCGACGGCGGATATCGCCAGGATCAGCCTGATTGATTCCGCTCATCTGCAGGAAGCCGACGCGGCGTATAAGAAAAAACGGCATCAGCAAGAAGGCCGCCGCGGGCCTTATCCGGAAATCCCCTTGTATACCCTTAAAGATGTTGAGGACATTTTTCCCCTTTTTCACCCGGTCAGGTACGGGGAGGAATTCACGGTGACGCCCGAGATCAAAGCGGTTTTTTATGACGCTGGCCATATTCTGGGAGCCGGGATGATTGAACTGCGCGTTCAAGAGCCGGGCGGCCCGGAAAAACGTATTGTTTTCTCCGGAGATATCGGGCGCTGGAACCGCCCGATTCTCGGCGACCCGCATCTTTTTAAGCAAGCGGATTATGCGGTCATGGAAGCGACGTACGGCGACCGCGATCATGAGGAGGGGGAGGACACTTTAGGGAAGCTGGCGGAGATTATTATCAGCACGAAGAAAGCCGGCGGCCATGTTGTCATTCCGACATTCGCAATCGGGCGGGCCCAGGAACTGTTGTACGACTTGAATGAATTGGTTCTTCAGAACCGTATCCCCGCCCTTCCCATGTATCTGGACAGCCCCATGGCGGTTAATATCACCAGGGTTTTTGAGAAATTCCCGGATTATTACGACGCGCAGGCGCGGGCGCGGCTGAGCAAACAAAGAGCTCTTTTTGAAATCCCGGCGCTGAAATTCACGTCTTCCGTGCAGGAGTCGAAGGATATTAATCAGGCAAAGGGCGGCGCGGTGATTATGGCCTCCTCAGGGATGTGCACGGGCGGGCGCGTGAAACATCATCTGTCCCGGAACATCATCCGGCCTGAAAGCACGATTCTGTTCGTCGGATACCAGGCTAAGGGGACGCTGGGCCGGATGATTCTGGAAAGGCCGAAACAGGTCAGGATTTTTGGGCATCTTCATCAGGTGAGAGCGAGGATCGAAAAGCTGAATGGTTTGTCCGCCCACGCGGGCCAAACCGACCTTTTGCGCTGGGCAACGCATTTCCAGCCGTTCCCCAGGAAGATCTTTGTGGTGCATTCTGAAGAAGAAACCGCGCGGCATTTTGCCGGAGCCCTCCGGCAGCATACCGGCGGTGAAGTGGTGATCCCGGATTATCTGGATGAGGCAGAGTTGTAATCCGATCCTTATCCTTCCGTTAAAGGATAAGACCCAATGGTGATGGCCGCCCCCTTTTTGAACTCGCTTCCCTTGCTGCTCGGCATGCTGCCGATTTGAATCATCGCGCCTCGTTTTTTCGCGATTTGCTGGGATTTTTCCGCTTTGGCTTTCTCTGGGTTCTGGGGCAACACCCCGGCTTGGCCTATCCCCGCGGAAAGCACCATAATAAGAATAAGCGCGGTTGTTTTTAATGTTGACATGAATATCTCCTTTCTTGCCGCTGTGATGTTCATATAAAAAAAGGCCTATTCCTTCATATTAAGGAATAGGCCTGCACTTTGTTCGACTTCTTCGGCAGCCAGGCTATCCTTCTTGAAGGACCCTATAGCTTTGCGCCACCGGTTTACACCGGTTTTGCCTTTATCGTTAAGCCTTCTTGTAGCTAATAGAAGTATAAAATATTATGTTAATTTTTGCCAGGGGAGGGGCCGTGAATCAAAAAATAGGGTCTCACAGGCAACATTAAATTATGAAACAACGGGGCGCGGCGTGTGTGAAGAATTTTTATTGACGAAATCAGGCCTGTCCTGCTAATATGCATCCTGTCGGCTGATGAGCGCGGCGCGCCTGGGCGGAAAGGCCCTGGCGGTCAATTCGGACAATAAAAGCGAAAACCCCTTAGAAATAACGACCCCGCAGAGCTGAAAAGGAGAGAGCATGACAGTTGAGATTAACAGTGTGATCATCGGGGGCAATCTGGCCAGAGACGTGGTTTTAAAAGAGGTGGGCGCCGGGAGGAAAGTGGCCTCTTTTGTCATCGCCACCAACAGGACTTTTTTGATGGGCGGGGAGAAAAAGAAGGAAACCGCTTTTTTGGATGTCGATGTCTGGGGCCAGATGGCGGAAAATTGCGGGAAATATCTTAAAAAAGGAAGCCCGGTTGTGGTGACCGGCCGACTGAAACAGGACCAGTGGACCACAGAATCCGGTGAAAAGCGTAGCCGGATCAAGATTGTGGCCAGTAATGTGCAGTTTTTGCCCTCTTCCCAACCAAAGGCGGCAGGGCAGGACCCCGCCGTGGCTATGGAAGCAACTGCTTGGGAAGAATAAGGTTGTGAGTTAAAAATATTTGCTTTTTATATTTTCGTAATATATAATTTAATTGTCTCTACCCCTTTCCCTGAAGAATATAATATCCCTTTCTCTTGTTGTTCCCAAGTTTTTATTTTAACTCTTGAGAAACGTTATGCGTGTTTCCTGCAAAGAATTTTCTGTTGATGCCGGCCGCATTCATAAAACCAGCGGCTTGTTCCGGCGCATTGTTTCCGGAAGCATGGCAGGCATTTTTTTATTCACCTCAGTTTTGTCCCCCGCGACAGGGTGGGCCAGAGAAGCCGGGCCGGCCCTGCCTCTGCCGCAGCCCGGCGCTATCCTGTCTGTCAGCGAAAAGTTTGCCCCGGCCATCATGCGGGGCCTGACCGTTTATCCGGAGAATCCTTTACAATTCGATTTCATTATTGATACCGGGGATAAAGATTTGGACGGCCCGGCGTTTGAAGAAGAATCCCGCCGCCTGATCAAATATTTCCTGGCCGCGCTCACAGTCCCGGAAAAGGAACTGTGGGTTAACCTGTCCCCCTACGAAGGGCACCGGATTATTCCCGAAGGGCTGGGCGTCACGGAGATGGGCCGGGACATGCTGGCGCAGGATTATCTTCTGAAACAGCTCACCGCGTCATTGATTTATCCTGAAAAAGAGATGGGCCAGGCATTCTGGCAAAAAATTTACCGCAAGGCGTATGAGCTTTACGGTACGACGAACATCCCGGTCAACACGTTTAACAAGGTGTGGATCGTGCCGGATAAGGCGGTGGTGTATGAACATGACGGCAGCGCGTTTGTGGTGGAGCGGCACCTGAAGGTGATGCTGGAGAAGGATTATCTGGCGCTGCGCAATAACCTGGGGAATGAGAAATTCGGCATGAAGGACCAGCCCCGGGACCAGGCGCAGGAGCTGAACGATGTCTCGTCGCAAATCGTCCGGGAGATTCTTCTGCCGGCTATCGAGCAGGAGGTGAATGAGGGGGAGACGTTCGCGAACCTCCGGCAGATTTATAATTCCATGATTTTGGCGACGTGGTACAAGAAGAACCTGCGGTCGGGCCTGCTGGGCCGGGTGTATATGGACCAGAACAAGGTGAAGGGGATCGATTTGGAGGACAAGGCGGTTAAGGAGCGGATTTACGCGCAGTATCTGGAGACGTTCAAGAAGGGGGTCTATAACTATATCCGGGAGGATTATGACGAGACCACGCGCCGGAAGGTCCCCCGGAAGTATTTCTCCGGAGGCCTGGGCGTGGGGGTGGTGACGGAGGACAAGCTGGAAGTGTTGCGGGGCGGTTTGCGGGCCTTGCCGGAATCCGTGAGCTCGGCCATCACCCGTCCTGAATCCAGCCGCGGCGAGGACCGGCGGGTGACCATCGAGCTGGTGGAGAACGCGGTGGAAGATGGAGGGCTGAGCCCTGTTATTGATTCCCTGGAGTTTTCTTCTCCAATTCAAGAGCAGGAGGGACAGCCCCGCTTAAAGAGCCGGCGGCAGTTTTTGAAAGAGATATTTCTTATAGCCGGTGGCCTGGCCTTGACGGGCAGCCTTCCCGGGGCAGCCGCAGCCTTGACCGGGGGGCAAGAACAAGTTGTCAGCCAAGTGCCTCGGGGGAGTGAACTTGAGGTATTATTGAAGCAGTTGAATCCGGATAATTATGAGGAACAGGTTCAGCGTTTGTTGGATGAGAGACGCTCTTTGGATTGGAGTGAGATTACTGCCAAACAAATCATAGATGGGCGTATTAAGGAGATTTATGCCAAAAGAGTTGACGCGGCTAAACGCTTACTTGAGTTGGAGGATAGGCGAACGGTTCCGGGATTCATAGAAGCTTATCGTACGGGCAGGTTGTTATTTTATAAGCGTTCAAACTCTTTAGATGAATATTTGGAAGATTTATTGGTTTATTCTAGCAAAGCTTTCGCCATGTTTGGGAGTAAAGAAGCTGTTCCGGCGTTGTTGGAAGGAATGGGAGCTGGGGGTCTAAAGATAGAAACATTGCAAATAACCATGAATACATTACTTCTATTGGAGGCCGAGAAAGAAGCTGTCGGGGTATTGTTTGATGTTTATTACCAAACATTGAGCTACCCGACTTATGAACATTTTTTTGAAAATGTGATCGACATTAGAAATGCAGAAATAATTCCATTGCTTCTTGAAAAATTGTCTGAGCCGTCCTTTTCATATATGAGTGTATATCAGGTCTTGGAAAGAATGAGGGTTGCCCTGCGATGGCTTAGCCGGATGGGGAAAGATGCAGAAGACGCTGCCCCGGTAATTGCAGAGTTTTTGAATAGATTTAAATTCAGGAAAAGCGATGTGCGTTTGGATATCTTGGAAACCTTGTCTGTCTTGGGTCCTTATGCTTATAAGGCTGTTCCTGTCTTAATTAAATGCTTGAGTAATAGTAATGGATATTTTGCAGGAAAGGTCGCGGAAACTCTTGGTGCTATTGGTGATCTAAGAGCCATCCCGGCTTTAGTGGAAACGTTGCATTATGAAGGAACGGCAGCCAGAAGCGGGGCTCTAAAGGCTTTAAAAGCATTTCCTCAAAACGCGCATCCGGTTCTTCAGTGGGACGACACTAAAGATTTCCCGGACTTAGAAAGTTTAGTTAGTATTTATTTGAAAGAAACGGCATCTATGAAAAGAATTATTGCCCTTTTTCTTGCCGCCCCCTTTTTCAAAGACAGGGCTGTAGTCTTTTTGAAAAAGAAAATAGCTGCCGAAAATGACCAGACGTTAAAAGAAGAATACATATCATTGGTCACAGCTATAAGATACCAGACAATTGAAAGATGGATTGATAATAATAAGGTAGAAACCATTATAGCGGGTGGGGCCGCTGGGGTGCTTGTTATCGGTGGCGTCAAAGTCACTTTTGGAGCCTGGCGTAAATATACTTTAAGAGGCAATTTATATGATTTAGTTCATGGGAACGATAAACGTTCGACTTATGATATTATATCAAATATTATAAGTTACAAATCGCGTGCTGTTTCCCGTATTATTTCTAATTTCTTGGAGGATGATGAATTAAAGGAAAACGATGCCTTTAGATATCCCGAGGCGCGCCTTCTAGATTTCTTGGAACATGGCGTGACTGCGGATGTTATTCAAAAATTTTCGCTATTGGAAAAAGAGCATTTTTCTAAACTTCCAGATTATTTGCAAAGAAGATTGCTGGATAGGGCTATTGAAAATAAGCAGAAAGAAGACCTTCTTTCTTTAAAAAAATATTATGCGTCTCAGCCGGACACCCTTTATGAGGTGGACGAAGCATTGGTTAAGTTAGAGGGGGACTACGAAGACGTTTTAAACTTTTATATTAAGAATTTAGAAAATATATCTATCTATAACAGAGAAAGAGCCGTCTTAAGGTTAGGCGAGATTGGCGACCTGAGGGCCGTTCCTATTATAGAGAAGTATTTATCCATTGTGGAAGCCGGGCAATTGGTGGAAGAAAGGGGTTATTGGGACAGCCTTAATGAAGCGTTGGTGAAATTAAAAGGGACGAAGGAAGAGCAAATAAAATTTTATCTTGAAAGCCTAGTAGAAAGAGGCGATCGAGCAAAGCGTCGGGCCATTCGCATGTTGGCAGAGTGGCGAGTCGAAGAAGTCATCCCTTTTCTTTGGGAGTTGTTTGCCGATTATAGCTCAAATTCTTTTTTGATTGATGAAAGTATTACAGCCCTTGTTAAATTGGGTTATTTTGAACAGGCCAAGCAGAAATTAAGAGATATTATTGATCCTCTTGAGAGAGAGATTGATGCCGAGCCAGATTTTTTGTTTGTTAGCGAAGAAGTTGATCCTAGTATTGGGCAAGGGCCGGAAAATCAATTATGGGGTCAAGGAATATATACCCGAACAACAGAGATTCCGAATGAGCATAAAACAGATCTTATTTCTAAAAAATCTCCATATCAGAAACGTCTAGATCTTCTGTTGTCAGTAAATCAAACTTATAATCAAGAAAATGTGTCGTCTCCCGTGTCTTGGGATCAGGATTTAACCGAGAATTATACAGTAAAACAATCCCAAGGCCTGCTGCGTTATTCCCTGGCGGACATGCGTTCCCGGAAAACCGGCCGGTTTACTCTTTTTTACGGCGAGGGACTCGCCGGTTCCATGAACCCACATTCCGAAGAGAATAACCTTCCCGTTAACGTGGTCAGGCCGTTTGACCCTGAGCAATTTAATTTTAATAAAGACTTTGTGGCCCCGCAGCAGTTATTCCCGATGACTTTGGCGGGATATCCGGCCAGGGTCAATATCAATATTAACCCGGAAGGGCCGTATCATTTTGTCCTTCTGCCTGAACCCGAAGCGAATTTGCCGCAGGTCATAGAAGCGCGGCATATTGAAATGACTTTGGCGTTACTGAAGCTTAGCCAGTCACAGAATTTAAAATTGGGACATAATTCTTTGGGCGCTGCCGGCGGGGTGAATCATCTTCATATCCACGGCATCTATAATGAAGAAAATGTTCTTTCGATTGAAACGGCTGCCTGGGTTGAATTGTTGAATATTCAGGGTGTTTCCATCAGCGCGTTACAGGATTATCCGGCCCGCGGGTTGGTTTTTTCCGGAGAGGATGACCATAGTGTTTCTGAAGCGGCCGGGGACTTTATCGCATTATTACGACAACGGAATATCGCATATACGGTGCTGATGACACAGAATGGCGTCTTTGTTTTGCCCCGGCAGCACGTGGCCGGACAGGTCAAAGAAGATTTCCGTTATAACTTAGGATTTTCGCCTATGGCCGGCCGGTTTTATGTCCATTCAAAAGACCTATATGATCAAATGAACGAGGCGGACATTGCCCGGGCGATAGCGGATGTGACTGTGCCCGAAGGGCTGTTTAATGATTTGGTCGGCAAGTTTTTAGAAGGCAATTTTGCCCAATCATCCTCTTCCCCCCTGGATACCCCCGGCGGTATCGACTTTAACCCCGCGGCCCTGGATTTGCAGATTAAGCGCGACGGCAACGGCGTGGCCCTGCCTCTGCCGCAGCAGCCGGTGGGGAACATGAAAATAGACGGCTTTTTGCCGGTCATCATTAATATTACTCCGGTTAATATCCCTCTTTTGCTCGGCATGACGCAGAAAGGTCCTGCGGAAGGGGCTGCCTCAACGGACTCTCCGCAGGCCCCGGCGGACATCCGTGAAAGATTTTATAGCGGCCATGCAAGTAATATCCGTTGGTTTAATTGAAAACCGTAATCATATTGATTTGTTTCAATAATATGAATATCATTTTATTAATTTTTGTGATTATCCTGATTCCTTTTTGCCCTCCTGCCTGCGCTGATTCCTCCGTTATCTCTCCGGAGGATGCCGTGCGTCCTTTTGAAATCGTCGACCCGAACAATCAAGAAAAAATCATGCTGGAATTCAAATCGTCCTCGCGGCAAAATAGCCTGCGGGGGGAGGAGCTCTTCGTAACGATTCATTCCAATGGCCTGGTGACTATGGTGAGAATTTTTTCACAGAAAGATAATGCTCTGATCCTTTTGAAAGAATGGGTCTCTTCTTATACCGAAGTTATCCGGCCCAATTTTTTTTATGTCAATCCTGACGGCGACGATCATCCGGTTCAGATGATCCAGATGATAGAAAACTCAAACGGAAGCGGGGTGGGTGCGGTCGAGCATGTTTTTGAAGTGGTCTTTGACGGACATTTACGCCTGAAAGACGCCGCTTTGGGTTCCGCGGTAGAAGGTTATCAGCCATATTTACAAGCGGGGGAATCAATTAGACAGGACGTTTATACAAAGTTTACCGATGAGGGGTTGTTTGGCGTCTTTTATATATGGAATACCGAGGATGCCAATTGTTGTCCTTCGGGAGGAAAAGTTTTTTCCAGTAAAAAAGTGGCCCAAATAAAACAAGGGAAAATAGCCTCTCTCTTCTTCCTGATACGTTCGAGCGGTATCCAATCTTACCGGGAGAGTATTGATATGTTGCACACATTCCGCTTTAGTCATCGATAACCCTTCCTGATTTTTTATAGGCCATAGAGAATATTTATAAATTTCTTTAAAAATTGTAACTTTTTTTTCGCAAAGGCGTTACATTAAAGACGGAATGTTATGTCTTGGGGGTAAATGTCTTTGGGAACCGTTTTGGAAAAAGGGGGGTGTCATGAGAAAATGGTTTTTGCTTACGGCGGCGGCCCTGGTGATGTGCCTTATGGGCGGGCTGTCCTTATCCGTGGCTTATGAGGAATCCGGGAAGCAGCAGGCCGACCGGCATTGGCTGGAGAAATCCTATCAGATGGCGGTCCCCTTATACGAGGCGGCGCTTAAAAGCAATGATATCCCGGAAAAGACCGCGAGGGAAATCCGGTTTAAACTGGCGGACTGCCTGTGGCGGGCCGGCGGCGAGGCCCGGGCGAAGCAGTCGGAGAAGATGTTAAAAGAGCAGGTCGCCTCCGAAGAGCATGACCGCTGGTGGGCCGAAGCCAACGAATCCCTGGCTGGATATTATCTGCAGAAAGACCGCTGGTCCCATGCTGAGGAAATCAAAGAGGCCCTGGTGAACGCCCGGGAATTCTGGGCCGGAGAAACAGACATGAAACTGGCCCGGCCGCGGTTTATTCAGGCCAGTTTCACCCTGGGTGATTTTATTTCCCAGCACTGGGGCTGGTATTACACGGGCATCCGGCGGACCCTCTTGAGCGGTGAGGGCGAGCCGCCCGCGGCACCAGGAGATCAGGGGCTGAACGTCTTATACGAGGAGGTGCTCAAGGTCGCGGAGACGGACGCGGATAAAGCTAAAGCGCATTATTCGCTGGCCATGGGTTATCTGCACCGGGGTTACGGGGAGGAAGAGAAGAAAAAGGTCCAGGGAAGCTTTGAAAAGATCATCGAAGAATTCCCCGATTCCGAATGGGCAGATGACGCGTATTATAACCTCGGCCTGTTTTATGAACGGGCGAATGATTTTATCCAGGCGATTGACGCTTACCGCGGCCTGTTAACGCGTTTCCCGCGGGGTGATTCCCCCTGGGTGGATGACGCCCAGCAGCGGGTAAAGGACATCATGGAACCCCGGATGAACCTGGGGATCAGCTATACGTTCCTTCCTGATTCCCAGGTTCAGTTTAATCTGGGCTGGCGCAACGTGAACGAGGCGATTTTTACCTTGTATAAACTTGATCTGCCCCGTCTTTTGCAGCTGGACCCGACGCGGGCCCTGACGGACGGCAGCCGGGGCGTGGATAATTACGCGGAGATGATCCGCAGGCTGGTGACGAGCAAGCAGTATGTTTTGCTGCCGAAAGAACGGGCCTGGCGAAGGTCGATGAAGGACGAAGGCAAGCACCTCTGGTACAGCGAGTCGAAAGGCTTGGCGGAATGGCTGCAGCCGGATGACGCGAAAAATATCGACCCCGCGTCCGGAATCCTGGCGCCGGGGGCGTATTTGCTGTTTGTTTCCGCGGGGCAGGTGTCCGCGTATGACCTCATTCTCGTGACGGACATGGGGCTGGTCACGAAAGTCGCCGGGCAATCCGCTTTGTTTTACACGTTCGACAGCCAGACCGGCGTGCCGCGCGGGAATGTCAGCGTCACGTATCATTACCGTTATTACAATGATCAGGGCCAATGGCTCTGGGAAGAAGGGGCCGGAGCAACCGACGGGCAGGGCCTTCTGCGTGTTCCGCTTAAAACGTCAGGCACGCGCCGTTACGGAAACCAGCATAACCTGTTCGCCTGCGTGTCTGACGGTGTGATGCAGGCGTTTGCCCAGGGGTATTTTTACGCCCAGTCCCGCGGCCGGGGCGACTGGTGGCTGTACGCCTACAGCGACCGTCCCGCTTACCGCCCGGGAGAGGAAATTTCATTGAAAGGCACGTTGCGGAGGTATGACGGGGCGGAATTTACGAATCCCGACGGGATGCCGGTCAAGGTCCGGCTTTATGACGCCCGGGGGAATACCGTCAAAGAGGGGGCATACCGGTTAAACGCCTACGGTTCCTTCGCCGATACGCTGGTCCTGGATGACAACGCCGTCTTGGGGGAATATTACCTGCAGGTCATGACCCCGAATAATGACCAGACCCTGGCGCAGACCGTGTTATTCCGCCTGGAAGAATATAAATTGCCGGAATTTGTCGTTTCGGTCAGGCCGAAACCGAAAGAAGACAAATCCGGGCCTGTCGCCTACCGTTTGGGCGACGAGGTGGAAGTGGACATCGAGGCCAAGTATTATTTCGGCGGCCCGGTGCCGCAGGCAGAGGTTGAATACCTGATTTATGCGTCTCCTTATTATCATTTTTATCAGTATACGCGGCCGTATCCTTGGTATTACGGGGATACGCGGCCGTATGATTACAACTATGGGCCGGGAACTTTGGTTAAAAAGGAAACGGTTTCAACGGACGAACAGGGGAAGGCGTCTTTTGTGTTTCAGTCCCCGAAAGATTCCCCGCATGACCTGAAGTACCGGGTGGAAGTCCGGGTCGTTGACCAGAGCCGACGGGAAGTTTCCTCTTCGGCCGACATCAAGGTGACACGGGATTCTTTCTTCGCGTATCTGACGCCCGGGCATAATATTTACCGGCCCGGGGACAAGGCCGAGGTGAAGATTAAAGTGTTAACCGCAAATGACGAGCCGCTGGTTATCGACGGAAAGGTGGCGGTCCTGAAAAACTGGTGGCAGGAACCCGTGTTAGAGAAAGGGCAGACCGTCCGGGGCGGCGATTACAGCAAGAACGAATTGTTTACCCGTTTCGTGAAGACGGATGAGAAGGGGGAGGCGGTCGTTGATTTTCAGCCGCAGGAGGATGGGTATTACACGATTGAGTTTACCGGCTATGACCGTGATGGCAGGGAAGTGAAATCCTGGACGAATGTGTTTGTGTGCGGGAAAGAGAGCCGGGATATCGGATACCGTTACGGCGGGTTGCAGATCATTTCGGAAAAAGACACTTATGCCGCAGGGGAAACGGCGAGGCTGATGATTGTTTCGGAACGCCCGGACACCTGGGTTCTGCTGACGGGGGAAACGGAAGAAATTCATCAGTATCACATGCTGCATCTGCCCGGGCCGGTTCAACTGGTAGAAATCCCTGTGGAGGATTATTTCACCCCCAATATTTTTTTTAACGCCATTTCCGGGGACCAGTATCAGGTGAAAATGGCGTCTTTGGAGGTGGTCGTGCCGCCGGAAAAGAAGTTTTTGAATGTCCGGATTACGGCTGACAAGGAAACCTACGCCCCAAGGGAGGAAGGGACGTTTGCTGTTGAAGTGACAGACGCGGAAGGCCGGCCGGTTATGGCGGAAGTTGCCCTGGGGCTGGTGGACAAAAGCGTATTTTATATCCAGAACGATTATGCAGCGGACATCCGGGAATTTTTTTACGGGGAAAAAAGGCCGCTGACCGTCCAGACGCAGACCAGTTTTAATCAGCGGCGTTACCAAAAATTGTTAAGGGATCAGGACGGACGGATTATTACCGAGGAGGAGCATGCCCGCCGGGGATTGATGAAAGGGGATGAAATTAGAAAAGAAGAAACGGGAACGTATGTGACAGATGAACTTCTGGCAAGCGGCGAGGCCGTGTTCGCGGAAAAGAATGCGTTGGCCGATGTGAGTTTCGAAATGGAGGCGAGCAGCCCTATGGTTTTAGGAAAAATGCGGGCGGCTATGCCGGCGATGGCTCCGATGGAACAGAAGTCCCAGGAGATGGATAAGGGCTCCGGGACGGGCAGCGGCGGGACTCTGGCCACTCCGGAGGTGCGGACGGATTTCCGCTCGACGGTGTTCTGGCAGCCGGCGATTGAGACCGATGAAAACGGCCGGGCGGTCGTTGCAACCCGGTTCCCGGATTCTTTGACGACCTGGCAATCGACCGCGCGGGCCATCACTCCGGGGACGCAGGTAGGGAATATCTCTCTGGAGGTTAAAACGAAAAAGAATATTATTGTCCGGCTGCAGGCGCCTCGTTTCTTCACGGAACGCGACGCGGTCACGCTTTCCGCCAACGTGCATAATTATACGGACATGGAACAGAAAATTAAAGTCAGCATCCATGCGGCCGGTCTTGATGTTTTGGACGATACGGAGACATGGGTGACCGTGCCGTCGCAGGGCGAACAGCGGGTGGATTGGTTCTGCCGCGCCTCGCATCCCGGTCAGGCGGACATCACAGTTATGGCGCAAGCCGCGGAGGACGCGGACGCGATGAAAAAAAATTACACGGTTATCCCGCATGGCATCGAGAAGTTTGTCGCCCGGGCTCTGAGTCTGCAAAAGGCCGAGGACAACATCCGGCAGGGGGAAATAACGCTGGAAGTCCCGGCGGAACGGATCCGGCAATCGACATCGCTTCAACTTCTGCTTTCCCCCTCCATGGCCGCGGCCATGCTGGACGCCTTGCCTTATTTGGTGCAGTATCCGTACGGCTGCGTCGAGCAGACAATGAGCCGCTTTCTCCCTTCGATCATCGTGGCAAAAACATTAAGCGAGCTGGGGCTTTCCCGCCAGGACGTGGACACCTATCTTGCCGATGTTATGGGCGCGCGCGGGGACCCGCAGTATCCGCATATGGAAAAACATTCTTCTCTGGATCAGCTGAAGGACATAACTCAAACGGCCTTAAAGCGGCTGTACGAATTTCAGCATGAGGACGGCGGCTGGGGCTGGTGGAAGGAAGACAAAAGCGACTGTTTTATGAGTGCTTATGTGGTCTGGGGATTGTCGTTGGCACAGCAGGCCGGGGTCAAGGTGGAAGGGGGCGTCCTGTCCCGTGCGGTTGATTTTCTACAGAAAGAGTTGGTGGAAGAGGAAAATAATCCGGATATGCTCGCGTGGATGCTGCACGCGCTGGCGGAAGCGCAATCGTCCAGCGCTTATGAGCTGAAACAAAGCCAGCGCCTTTGGGATATGAGGGATCAGTTAAACCCGTATACCCGGGCGTTGTTCGCTCTTTCCGAATACAGGCGGGGGCAGACAAGCAACGCCCAGATCCTCGCCAGAAATCTGGCCAATGGGATGAAGGAGGATCAGGAAAACGGTACGGCGCACTGGGGCGAATCCGGCATCCATTACCGTTGGAGCGAGGGAGGGGTTGAGGCGACCGCTTTTGTGATCAAGGCTTTGGCCGTGATCGATCCGCAAAGCCCGTATTTACAGCCGGCTGTCAAATGGCTGGCATTGAACCGGCGGGGCGCGCGCTGGAAAAATACGCGGGACACGGCTATCGCTGTTTTAGGGCTGGCGGATTATTTAAAAACAACCTCGGAATTGACCCCGGATTATGATTATGAAATCCGTATCAACGGGGAATCTTTGATTAAGGGGCACGTTGACCGGACGAACATGTTTACTTTTAACCGGAACATCTTTGTCCCGGATGATAAAATCAGGGATGGCGTGAACATGGTGCAGGTGGCGATGAACGGCGCCGGCGCTTTATACCTGGCTGGATATTTGCAGTATTTCACGCTTGAGGAGGGCATTACCTCCGAAGGGAATGAAGTTTTTGTGGAACGGAAATATTACCGGCAGTCCCAGCAGGAAACGCTCCTGAAAGGCTACAAGGATGAATGGCAACCCCTGGAACCGGGAGCCGCGGTCACCAGCGGAGACCGGATCAGGGTTGAAATAACGTTAGACGCCAAAAATCATTATGAGTATCTTGTTGTCGAAGATTATAAACCGGCCGGGTGCGAAGCCACCGAACTGAAAAGCGGCAGCGGCTCGGCGGTAAGTTTAGATGAAGACGGGCGGGAACGGGGTGGCCAGGTCTGGCTTTATCAGGAATTCCGTGACCAGAAAGCCGCTTTTTTTATAACCCGCCTTCCTCAAGGGCGGCATAAAATTCAGTATGAGTTGCGGGCGGAGGTCCCGGGCGATTTTCACGGGATGCCGAACCAGGTCCATGCGATGTATGTTCCGGAAATCCGGGCGAATAGTTCAGAGGCCCGGATCAAGATTTTGGATAAAGGCCAGGAATGATGCCTCCGCTATTTTGTTTCGGTCTCCGGGAAGCTGGCTGATACAATAAAAGGAGAAGGGGCCTCCGGAAGAAAAAACGGGTTGAAATTCGCGTCAGCGAGAATGACCCAGCAGGTCGAGACCAGGCTGAGGATGTTGGGCGCGTGAGAAAACCAGCCAAAGGGAATCCATCCCCGCCGGGAAGAATAAGAATACGCGGCTTCTTGCTCGGAGATTTTTATCCGGAAAGATTCAATGCCCTGCCGCATGGTTTGGGCGTCCCGGGCGGCTTCTTCGGCCCAGTCCGGGTGCGTTTCTGTGTAGTAGCTGGCCAGGGCCCGGGCCGCGAAAATCGCTCCGACGGTCCATTCGACCGAGAGCCGGTCGTTCTCCGCCGTGAAGCCGACACCATGAAGGATATGGGTGTTTTCAAAAACTCCCGCCGTTTGTTTTGTCTTTTTCCATAATTGGTAAGAAGCCCCTTCCCCGAACCAGGAGTCAATGGTTTCGGGGCCTATGGCCGCGAGGGCCCAGTTCTGGACATCGGTCGCGAAATGCTCGGTGTTGGGGACCCAGCCGTTTGATTGAAAATGCATGCCTTGATAAAAATAGTGTCCGGCAGGGTCCCAAACGGTTTTTAAATAATGTTCGATCCCTTCCATGGCTTCGCGGTAGGCCGGGTCGCCGGTGGTCTGGAATAACATGCGGAAGGCGGTGTACCAGGAAAGGTTGTTCTCGGTGGAAATCTCATTATAATACCAGGTGAGTTCTTCCGGCAGTCCCGGGTTTTTGCTCTTGGTGCCGTCTTGGCTCACAGGAGGTTCCGATTTGGACGGTTGGTAACTGGCCATCGCGTCAAGAGTCTGGGCGATATCCTCCAGGCTGGCCGTGTGGTCGATGGAAACGATGGGCGAGTAGGTTCCGATCGGCGCCATGCGGATGCCGCCGTTGGCGGCCTGCAAGAATCGCGCGGCCCGGGCGATTTCCTTAGCCAGACATAGTTCAGTCGACTCCGGGGAGGGGCCGGTGCCGCTGGGATTGCCGGGAGGATATCTTTTATGATAAAGATGCATGGCCGCGATGACGACCCACGCGTTTTCTCCCGATATCGGTTTCCAGTCTTCCCAGTGAACCGTGGGCCAGTTCGGGAAGCCGATAAACCGTTCTTTCCCGTCTAAAGGATCTTTGGAATCATAAAGTCCGTGGGCGTTGATGATCCGGAATATAAAGCCCCGTTTCCCTGTTTGTTGCAGGTTGGAACCCACCGCTTCGGGGTCCAGGGGATCGTAAATGAACGGCTGGGCGGGATAGCCCGCGCGGATGTTGATCAGTTGGCGCAGCCGTCCGTCCCAGTAAATCTGGATAGGGACATAGGCGGCCTTTATATTCTGGACCCCACCAACCATAGTCAGCACGATTTGCCGGACGGCGGCGTCATAGATGGAAATCCCTTCCTCGACGATCAGCCGTTCGATAATCCCGGTCACAGAATCTTGCTTGCCCATGCGTTTATAGGAAGACGCTTTTTCCTCATCCCGGATATCAAAGCTCAGAGGCATGGAGGTCTGGACGCTCTGGCGGGACCGGATCCATGTCAGCAATTGGTCGTCGATCGGGAACGGAGTTTTGCCATTGATGCTTTGAATATCCGGCAGGGGATGACGCTCTGCCGCGGCATCCCCGCAGTCCAGGGCCACCGTTTGCCCGGTCCGGTCCAGGAGCGTGCAGATTTTTATGTTACCGTTTTTAAACAATATCTCGTCCCCGTGGGCCGGGCGGACAGTAGTCCATAATAAGAGGAATAAAATAATCGATTTTTTCATAATTAGAAATATAATAAAAGGTATAAACCCTTAAAGCAAGCTCTGGGCTCAAGGAACCGCAGCAAGCTGCGGGGCATGAAAGCAAAATCCTTCGACGTGTTCATTTGGCTCACGCGTGCTGAAGGATCAATTCGCGTTGCTTGTTTATACTCCCTAGGGTCGTGTAAATTCAATGCTCATGAAATAAAGTAAATAAATTTTCCTATAAGGATAACATAGTTCGGCCGGAATCGCTAATGGTTCGTTACTCGCTCCCGGCAGGGCTTTTTAAGAGTAACCATTGATGCCAGTTCCCGAAGCCCCCTTGCAGCGTTGCCCCTGGCCCGGGCAGGATCCGGAGTATATCCGGTATCATGATCAGGAATGGGGTGTTCCTGTTCACGATGACCGGCTGTTGTTTGAATTTTTGATTCTGGAAGGCATGCAGGCCGGGTTAAGCTGGATAACCATTTTAAAAAAAAGAGACTGTTTCCGGAAAGTCTTTGACGGCTTTCATGCGGAAGCGGTCGCCCGGTATCGTGACGGGAAGGTCGGACAGCTGTTAAAAGAGCCCGGGATTATCCGTAACCGGTTAAAGATTGAGGCCGCGATCGCCAACGCCAAGGCGTTTCTGGCTGTCCAGAAAGAATTCGGGAGTTTTGACCGTTATCTCTGGCAGTTTACCCATTATAAAACAAAAAAAAATTTTTATCGATCCATGAGGGACGTCCCTTCTCAGACCGCCGACTCTGCTTTCATGAGCCGGGAATTGAAAAAAAGAGGTTTCAAATTTGTCGGATCTACGATCTGTTATGCTTTTATGCAGGCCATCGGGATGGTCAACGATCATTTGGTGACGTGTTTCCGGTATAATCAGATACAAGAGGAGTGAACAATGCAAGGCGTGGATTATTTCTTTTTTTTGGGGTTTGTGCAGCTCGCGATCGGGTCCCTGCTTCTTCTCATGGGCCGGCGGTTTTTCTGGCTGTTCGTTGGCGGGGTGGGTTTTTTTGCCGGATTTCAGCTCGGAACGATTTTCTTCTTGGGGCAGCCGGCGTGGGTGCGGCTTTTGATGGGGGCAGGCGCCGGCACGCTGGGGGTCGTTGTCATGATTTTTGTGCAGCGGGCGGCTTTTGCCTACACGGGGTTCCTTGCCGGCGGTTATTTGTTGAACAGTCTCTGGTTTATGCTGGGCGTCCCCTGGAGGTTGCCGATTCTTCTTTTGTATTTCATCGGCGGTGTGCTGGGCGCGGTTATCAGCTATCAGCTGTTTGAGCAGGTTTTGATTGTCATGACCTCGCTTGTCGGCGCGGTCTTTATCATAGAAGCCATTGATGTTGTGCCGGGCTGGCAGTTATTTTTATTTGCGTTATTAACGGCCGTCGGGGTTATGGTGCAGGGCCGGCAGACGGCCGACCCGCCCGCCGTTCAAAAAGGATAAAATTTAAACAGCCCATCAGGCCCGGGAAGGGGAAGAGGAGGTCCTTGATGCAAGATAAAAGACGTTATCACCGCATGAAGCTGGAAGTTCCCATGAATTTTAGAGTGCCTCCGAAACGGAAGTTTATTGATACTTCAACCTTGGATATCAGCGGAACGGGAGTCGCTTTTATTACAACCGAAGAGTTAAAGGACCGGCAGGAACTGCTGATATACCTATTGCTGCCGGGGCGCACAAAAATAGAGATTCATGCTAAAGTCGTCCGGGTCGCCCGGGAAGAGGGGCAGCCGTCAGATTACCCGGTGCTGTACCGCGTTGGGGTCAAGATCGTTGATCCGATAAAATTTGATGAAAAGGCGTTCGTCAAGTTTTATGCCGAAAAGCTTGTCGAATTTTTCGGACGGGGCCAATATGCCTCGTCCGGGGCATGCGGTTAAGGCCGGGGGCCCTGGCGTTACGGCCGGCCGTTAGGAGGCGTATTAAAAGAAATTTGGCCCCGGCTGAAGAGGGAAGAGGAGGTTTTATGAAGAGGATAATGATTTTTTTGGAACTCGGTTTTTTGACCGCCCTGTTTTCCGGTTGTGCGGTTTTAGAGAAAGCCCAGAGAACGGATGAACTGCGGTTTGAGATCGCTATGATGAAGAAGAGCATGGACAAGATGGCCCGGGAGAATGAGCGCGCGCTTGAAGAATTACGCCGGGATAAAGATTTGGAAATCCGGAGGCTTGTTAATGAAAAAGACGAAGAGATAGCTGCGATACGGTCTGGGTGCCAGAGCGAGGTGCGCCGGGTCGAAGAAAACAAGTCACGGGAAATGTCGTCTCTGGAAAGGGCGAAACATGATTTGGAAAGGCGACTCAGCAAGGAAGTCAATGAATATAAAGCGAAGTTGGAAATGACGGAACGGGGGCTGGTTGTTACCTTCCTGTCGGAAATATTTTTCAGCCCGGGGAAAGACACGATCAGCACAGACGGCGAGCGCATTCTTAAGGATATCAGCCAGGTTGTCAAACAGGATATCCCCGACGCCCAGGTCGCGGTCGAAGGGCATACTGATAATGATCCGATTAAAGTGTCAGGCTGGAAATCCAATTGGGAACTCTCCGCCGCCCGGGCGCTGGCCGTCGTGCATTTTTTTGTGGATCAATGCGGGGTGCTCCCGGGGCGTCTTTCCGCCGTAGGGCACGGCGAATTTAAACCCGTCGCGTCCAATGACCTTTCTCAGGGGAAGCAGCAAAACAGGAGGGTCGAAATCGTGATTTTGCCGCCGAAGCTGGAGAAAATCAAACGGGATGAGGATGTTATCTCGGACTAACAACGCGGGTGTTCCCACTCAAGCCCGGACCATGCTGCTGCTCGCAATAATGACCGTAGCCGTATTTAGCCCGGTCCTGCTTCACGGTTTTGTGGGGGACGACCTGGCCTTTATTGTTTATAACCGTTTTTATGACATCCCGTCTCATATTCCCCACCTTTGGGACGAAAAATACCTTACCCGCGGGCACGATGTCCTGTTCGGTAACACCGTCAACTTCAGCTCCGGATCGGTTTCTTACCGTCCAGTATTATCGGCTACATTTTTTATGGACCGTTGGCTGTGGTCGCGGCAGCCTTTCGGTTATCACCTTCACAATCTGATTTTGCATGTTTGGAATGTCCTGCTGGTTTTTATGCTGATCCTTAAATTATCACGGGATCATCAGGCGGCTTTCTTCGGAGCGGCCTTGTTCGCCCTGCATCCGACCAAAGCCGAAGCGGTTGCGGTGGTCGGTTACCGCGCCGACCTGCTGGCGGGACTTCTTATGCTGGGGGCTTTTCTATCCGTTGTGTATGCTTTAGAAGGGAAAGTCAAAATGCGCGCTGGGCTATGGCCTTTTTCTTTGGGACTGTATGCCCTGGCCTTATTCACAAAAGAATCGGCGCTGGCGTTCCCGGCTCTGTTGGCCGGATATTTCTTCCTGTTTGATCGGCGGAGGCACACGGTTCCCTCGTATTATTGGGCCGGGACCGTGCTGGTCACGGTTTTTTATTTATACGTGTATTTTTTTGTCTTCCCCAACACGACGTTGGCGCAGTTAAAAATAAAGCCGGGCGCGGGCCTGCATTTAGCGCAGGTTTTGGAAATCTTTTATTTTCATGTCCAATCGCTCTTCTGCCCGTGGTCTGTTAAAATTATTCCCGGGGCATACCGGTTTCCCGGGAATGCCGGCAGCCTGGTCCACGCGGTATGGGGGATCATGATAATGATTTTGTTGTCATCCGCGCTTTTCAGGACCTCCCGGGCAAAGCCGGCGGCGGGTTTCTTTGTCTTCTGGTTTCTTGCCGCTTACCTCCCTGTTTCGCATCTTATCCCTCTTGTGAATCCGGTCGCTCACCGGTATTTGTATGTGCCATCGATGGGCCTTTTGGCCGCCTTCGCTTTGTGGGCGGAGGGGTTCTGCCAGAAGATCGGGGAGCCGGGGGTGCGCTGGCGGAGGTGGAAGAGGGTAGCCCAGGCCGGGTTTTTACTGGCCTGTGTTTTAAAGCTCGGGGGGCTGAATGCAGCGTGGAAAAATGACCTGGTTTTGGCAAAGGCCCTGATCAAAGCGTACCCGCATCACCGGGCCGGGTATCAATCGTTAGGGATGGTTGCTTATCAGCAGGGGGATTGCCCTACGGCTGTGCGGGCTTTACAGCAGAGTGTGCTTTTGGGCGCGCGTGACCCGAGGGTTTTTACTTTTTTGGGGTATTGTTTGACGGCAGAGCCGGATAAAGCTGAGTTCTTTTTCCGGGAAGCGATTAAGGAGTATCCCCGGTTTCATCTTCCCTATAAGGGAATGGGGGAGATCATGCTGGCGCAAGGGAATTTGGGGCAGGCCTTATGGTATGCGCAGGAAAATATGCGGCTGCTTCGAGCCCCGCGGGTTTCGGATTATGATTTGTTGATCGCCGTTTACCGGGCGCGAGAAGAAGCTGAAAAGGCAGCGGAAATTACCGTTGAGAAGGAACGCCGTTTCCCGTCGGGCGGGAAAGAGGCCGGTCGCTCTCCCGTCCGTAAACCTGGGGGCGTTGTTCGAGAAATTCCTTTAGGAAGCCATGATTGACGATTCTTTCCCGGCCTATTATGATGGCTTTGTTGTTGAACGGCAGATGTTTTTAAAAATAAAAACGCAGTTCCCCGGAAGGTTCCCCGGGAACAAGGCCAAAGAGGAAGGCCTCCAAGAGAAAGGAAAAGTTTTTTATGCCTGTAAAAAAGAGAATAGCGGTCTTGACCGGCGGAGGCGATTGCCCGGGCCTGAATGGAGTTATCCGGGCGGTCACGAAGAAAGCGATTCTTGAACTGGGCCTGGATGTCATTGGCGTGGAAGATGGGTATGAGGGGCTTATAAAAGGGAAATTCCGGAAGCTGGATTATCAGGATGTTTCGGGTATTTTGACGCTGGGGGGGACGATCCTGGGGACGTCCAATAAAGCCAGTCCTTATGCGTATATTGATCCTAAGGACAAGACAGCCACGCCCCGCGATGTTTCGCGGAAGGTCCTGAGAACGATCCAGGAGTTGGATATTGTCTGCCTGGTGTGCATCGGGGGCGACGGGACCTTAAAGATCGCCCATCATTTATTTGAAGATGGGATCCCGATTATCGGGGTCCCAAAAACGATTGATAACGATATCCGGGGGACGGATATTACGTTCGGTTTTGACACGGCCGTTGAGATCGCCACGGAAGGGATTGACCGGTTGCATACAACCGCGCAGGCCCATCATCGGGTTATGATTTTGGAAGTGATGGGCCGGACCGCGGGTTGGATTGCTCTGCATGCCGGGATCGCCGGCGGGGGCGATATTATTCTGCTCCCGGAGATCCCGTATGACATTGATGTCATCACCCGGCGGGTCAAAGAGAGAAGCCGTAAAGGCAAGCGATTCAGTATTGTGGTTGTGTCCGAAGGGGCCAAACCTAAAGGCGGCTCTGTCGTTATCAGGAAACGGGTGAAAGACGCTTCTCAGCCCATTCGTTTGGGAGGGGTCAGTTTTATTTTGGCGGATCAGATTGAGCAGATCACCGGACTGGAATCCCGGGCTGTCGTCCTGGGGCACCTTCAGCGGGGCGGCTCGCCCAGTTCCTGTGACCGTGTCCTAGCTACGCAGTTTGGCACGCGGGCTGTGGATTTGATCCGCGAACGGAAATTCGGCACCATGGTCGGGATTCAGGGGGGAGAACTTGTCTGTGTCCCGCTTCAGGAGGTGGCCGTCGGCCCGCGCCTGGTCCCGTACGATCACCCTCTTATCCAGGCCGCCCGCTCGGTCGGGACCTCTTTGGGAGACCGGTAAGTGATGCCGGAGGAGGGGCCTTGTTTAACGGCGTTTTATCAGAGAAGCCCAGCGTTGGAAAAAGAAAAAGTTTTTGTTCGTATCGTATGCCGCTTTGATCCGTGACATCGCCTGTCAGGTCTGCCAGGAAGGGTATGCTGTCAAATATTTTATCAAAGACAAGGCAGCGAGTGTCAGGTGTTTTTGTTTTAGAATGTCGCCCCATATTTGACGCCTGCCAAAAAAAGTAAAATAATCTAAAATCATCCGTGTGCCTCAATTATAATATTATTAATAAGATCCATAATGGCATAATCAGGGCTCCTCTCTTGTTCCCGCGATCGTTCATGACGCCCGGCGCATAACCGATTTAACGTTAATTTTTTAAAAAATGTGATTGTTCCTCCAGACATTAACAGAAGGCCGGGAAATTTTTTGTTTGGCCAAAATGGCCGTACCTTTTGGAATAGGAAGACGTTTTAGGAGAGGGTGTCCGATATGATTGAATTTTTATCGCAACTCCATCCTGTGGTTCAAGCGTTATGGGTCGGATTATTTACCTGGGGGATGACAGCCTTAGGAGCGGCGGCGGTTTTTTTGACAAAGGAAGTCAACCGTACTGTGCTGGATGCGATGTTGGGTTTTGCAGCCGGGGTCATGATTGCGGCGAGTTATTGGTCTTTGCTGTCACCGGCTCTTGAGATGTCTCAGGACATGGGCGTCTGGCGGTGGTTTCCCGCTGCTTCGGGATTCCTTTTAGGAGGGGCATTTTTAAGAGGTGTTGATTATTTTATGCCGCATCTGCACCTGGGCCTCCCGATCGACAAGGCGGAAGGGATAAAAACATCTTTTCGGCGCACGACTTTGCTTATTCTGGCGGTGACATTGCACAATATTCCGGAAGGACTTGCCGTCGGGGTGGCCATCGGGGCCGCGGCGGCCGGGTTGCCTTCCGCGACTCTGCCGGCCGCCTTGGCGCTGGCTTTTGGTATAGGAATTCAGAATATGCCGGAAGGATTAGCCATCTCGGCGCCGCTTCGGAGAGAGGGGCTTACAGTCCGGAAAAGTTTTCTCTATGGTCAAATATCTGGGATCGTCGAGCTTTTTGCCAGTATTTTGGGCGCGGCGGTTGTGTTATGGATACGCCCGGTCCTGCCGTATGCCCTGGCTTTTGCGGCGGGGGCTATGATTTATGTCGTGGTGGAGGAGGTCATCCCGGAATCCCAACAGGGAGAGAACACGGATATCTCGACGATGGGTGTGATGCTGGGCTTCGTCATTATGATGATTTTAGACGTGGCGCTGGGGTAAGGGGGGCCGCCCTTTATGAAGGCAAAGACGTTGTGCAGAAAATTTGTTTTTATCCTGGTGCTGGTGTGCGGGATTGACACAGCGGGCGTCCTTATTACGAATATCCCGTATTATTGTCCGGGCCTCCCGGCCGAATTCCCTCCTGATACGGCCGGCATGGTTTTTTTCAGGGGGTTTGACGCGACCGGCAGGTTTTTAAGCCCGGACACATTAAGACGCGCCAACAAGGCCTTGCGTTTATATCGGGCAGGCGCTATCGGCGTGATAGCCTGCATCGGAGGTGCCCGGCCGGGTCGGGATGTGTTCGGATCCCAGGTCGTAAAAGATTACCTGGTTTCCCGGGGCATTCCTGATGAGAAGGTTGCCGTGGATAAGGAGTCTTATGATTCCCGGACGAATTGGCAGGTTGTCCGGAACCTGGCGCTGGAGCACGGCTGGAACCATGTGACGTTGATTGCCTCCCCGATGCACAGCCGGCGGTTAAGGAGCGTCGTGGCGGCGGCGCCAGTAGAACACGGGGAAATTTTTTATAGCCCGTATTCCTACATAGACTGTGAGCCCCCGTTATCCGGGAAGGAGTTATGGGTGGACACGCATTATGAATGGCTGGCGTATATTGCGGAATTTATTCTCCCGGAGTCCGTCTATTCTCAAGCGGTTCGCAGGCTGAGGGAGGGGTTTCTTAGCAAAGGGAAAGAACACATGTCAGATCATCACCCCAGAGTCATGATTCCTGTTCTGGGAAGTTGCTTTTCCATAAGGGATATATTATACTTGGACTGTAAAAATGAGTTGACGATAAAGGCAAACCCATCGCAAGGTGGGGACGCAAAGCTACAGGGTCCTTTAACAGGGATAGCCAGTTTCCGAATCAATGCGAGTTTATATTGGGAAAAGGCCTATCTTCTGTTTGAGGATAGGTTTTGTTTTTTGATAAACGATAAAGGCAAACCCATCGTAAGGTGGGGACGCAAAGCTATAGGGTCCTGGATTAAGGATAGCCTGGTTGCCGGGAAATACAGTCATGCGCCTATCCTTTTTGAGGATAGGTTTTTTTGTTTTTAAGGAAACGCCGTGGAGAGCACGGATGCAAATAGGGAAAGGAAGGGAAAGACAATGAAAAAAGGAAAAATGGGACGAAGACTATGCCGTATTCTACTTCCGTTCGCGTTTTTGTTGTGCGGAAGCCTGCTTCAGATTCCGGGGGCTTTTGCGGGAGAGGAGGTAGAATTTTTGGGTGAGATCAGGGCCGAAATCGTCGACCCGGTGGATTCGGTCATCAATTCATCGGGAGATGTTTTCATCCTGGACAGGAAATTGGCGAAAGTCCTGGTTTTCAGCCAGGATGGGAAAATGAAACGCGGTTTCGGCGAACAAGGGACGCAGTTAAAACAGTTTCATGTCCCAGGCGCGCTCGCCCTGACTTTGGAGGGTGATGTCATCGTCGCCGACACCGGAAACAACCGGCTTCAGGTGTTTAGCCCGAAAGGGGATTTTCTGTATGACATGGGAAGCGGGGGCAAGGCCCATGGGGAGTACCGGCAGATCACGTCTGTCGCCGTTGACCCGCTTGGATATATTTATGTGGCGGACGGGAAAAACAGATCGATCACTCGATACACGCCTAAAGGCGTTTTTTTGGAAACGATGGACCTGAACTACAGCCCGGACGATTTGGCTTTCGATAAACTGCAAAATCTTTATGTGTTATCCCGACGGGAAGGCAAAATCGTAAAATACCCGCCTAAAAAAGGGAAACCTGAAGAATTATCCCTCAAGAATTCCCTGACCAATTATTTAACAGACACCGCCGGGATTGCCGTTGATTTCCGTGGGGATATTTATCTTATTGAGTGGAAAAACAACAGTATTGTGAAAATAGACCAGATGGAACAGGTGCTGTTTTCATTCGGTTCGCAGGGAGTTGGCAAAGGGCAGTTTAATATGCCGCAGAGCATCTCCTGTGATATGGACGGCAATGTTTTCGTGGCCGACACGCTCAACAGCCGGGTGCAGTTTTTTAAGATCACAGGCAGCACAAAACAGGCCCTAAAAGCCATTCCTTTTATTCTCCCGGTTTTGGATTACGACACATCCATTTATAGCGGGAAAATGATCGCGGATTTGAACGCTATCCCTGGAAGAGGCTTATACGCCTTGTCCGATTATTCCGCTCAAATATTGTTTGTCGGCGAGACTAAACTTGTTTTCGGGAAGACGGAGGAGGAGGCCTACAAACTTAAAAATCCGCAGGCACTGTATGTCAATCACGAGGGGAGAATGCTTGTCGCGGACACGGGGCATTATCGCCTGCAGTTTATGCGCCCGGATGGGACGTTTGACTATCAATTCGGGAAAAAAGGGAAAGACCGCAGTGAGTTTCTCGCTTTGAGCGGGGTCGCCATGGATGAGGCCGGCTATATTTTCGTGGCAGATTCTAAAAATAACCGTATTCAGGTTTTTAACAATGACGGGATTTATCTGGAAACATTTGGCAAGGAAAGCGGGGAGATTTACGCTTACGGCCCGCAGCCCGGGACGTTTTCTGAACCGAAAGATCTGGCCTTTAATTCACGTCAGGAATTGTATGTCCTGGATTACAAAAATAAAAGGATTCAGGTCTTCGACCATAAGGGACTTTTCCTGAAAGAGATTGGCGGCGCAAAAGATAAAATTAAGTTCCATGACCCGGTTGATATAGCGTTGGATGACAGCGATTATTTATACGTGGCTGACCGGGGAGATCATTCGGTGAAGATCTTTGATCCCGTCAACCAACTGGTCATACAATTTGGCAGCATCGGGAAAGGGCGAAGCTATTTTCCGTCGTTGTCTTCTGTGACATGCGCGGAAGGCAAAGTTTATGTGTCTGATTATGAGGTAGACGAAGTTAAAGTTTTTACCTTTGATCCCACTGTTTCGCAGGAAGAAGAAAGGATTTATTTTACCCGTGTTTCAAAACCATTGAATATGCAGAATGCCAGTGAGGAGATCAAGGAGGCGATGGCCCGCAAGCTCACGATAGAGCAGACGAAAAAGGAGTTGGCCGAGAAACTCAATGTGAGCGCCGAAGAAGTGGATGCCGCTTTGAAAGTTGAGGCGGAAAAATCTATTGAGAATGGGCAATTGCAGATAACGATGAGTATTCCCGTCAAAATGGTTCCGGCGGGGATGGATATCACGGATAAGAAATGATACAAAGGCGTAACCATGCGTTTCGCATGATGATATGTGTGTTAGGGGCGGCCTGTTTCTTCTTGTTTTCCTGTAATGGCTCTGGGGTGGCCCAGGCTTTTGATCTCAAGCAATTTTGGCAGGAAATACAGAAGAAAAGGGAATCCCTTTCCCTGCCTTTCCCGCATAAAAAGAAGGGCGCCACGTTTTATGCCCCTGATGAAGTGATCCCTATCACGATCGAGCAAATTCCGCAGTTATGCAGTGAGATCGGGCTTATCACCGAGGAAGAATGTTCTCTCTGCGCTGAAATCCCTAATGCTGAATGCCGTCGGTCCCGGCGGACCAATGAGGGGTTGCAGTGTTATGAATGTACCGAGAAGCTGCAGGAATGTCATGACATCGAGTTGCTGAATCGGGAAGAATGTACTTTGTGTTCGGAGATTCCTAACGCGGAGTGCGTTCGCGCTAAAAGGACTAAACAGGGAAGACAGTGTTTTGAATGCAAGGAACGTCTTGGCCGATGTTCAGACGACGGTTTGTTAGCCTGGGGAGAATGTCAGGAAGGCTGCGAGGTCGACCCGGCAAAGGAATGTAAGTTCGCCCGGGAGATTGGTACCGGGGTGTCGTGTTTCCAGTGTGTGGACAGGATGCAGCAGTGTTCCGATTTAGGATTGCTTCCAGCAGAAGAATGTGACCTGTGTGAAACTAATCAGAAAAAAAGATGTGTTTTTTCCCGGAAAACGGAGACTGGGGAGTTATGTTACAGTTGTATTGATACAGAAGAAAAGTGCATTGACCTTGGTCTTATACCAGAAGAAGAGTGCGGCCTGTGCCAGAAAGATGCGAAGAAGGAATGTGTCGCCGCCCAGAAGACCAAGGAAGGCAAGGCCTGTTTTAGCTGTGAAGATAAGCCGGAAGAATGCATTGATCTTGGTCTTATATCAGAAGACGAATGCGGCCTGTGTCAGGGCGATCCGAAGAAACAATGTGTCGCCGCCCAGAAGACCAAGGAAGGCAAGGCCTGCTTTAGCTGTGAAGATA
>ENA-UPTA01001314-UPTA01001314.1-activated-sludge-metagenome-genome-assembly--contig:-NODE-1314-length-27822-cov-13.046026_pt1 | contig 27822 bp, 20 predicted proteins | sample MGYA00238184_ERZ773361 | MGnify/ENA primary metagenome ERZ773361 (study PRJEB29100, sample SAMN05720205) | activated sludge metagenome | isolation source: anaerobic digester from wastewater... | reverse complement strand
GAACGGGTTTTGGGCGGTTCTAAAAATTCATTTTATTAATAGTTGACTCCTTTTTACTTAATTAGCACCGGCTTGGGAGATATCCACTTTTCGGTGCCTTTACTGTCTTTTTTTATTTCCAGTTTATCTGTACTATATAATTCTGTATCTTTTAAAAGCGAAGCTTTTTTAGGATGCCAATCGGTTATACCTTTCATCCAGTTTTGATCTTTTAACTCAAAATTGAATCTGTTATTTTCAAATCTATTACCTCCGCCCAAGTAAGACAATTTTATTGCAGGATTGTTCACCGAATAGAAAATATTATTCGTCCATATTATATCCTGAGGATATCCCCACCACGAACCTTCAGATATCATTTGGAAAGCGTTATCGCTGGAAATAAAAACATTGTTATATATTTCGCAGTCATCGGCAGGTCCAGAGATCCTTATTTCACCGCATCTTGATCTCCAAAAATCATAAGCGGATTCGCCGTCGGTCATGTCTTTTGAAATTATGTGCCCTTCAGGATAATCAGGATCGTTTTGAGCTTCAGCGTACTGCCCGGTGCCTTCTTTGAACAGATCAGGCATTTTTGAATTATTTATGCATACATTGTCCCTTATTACTGCTCTTTTTACAGGACGTGGATTCTGAATTTCTTTGTTCTGCGCATCAGGACTGTAATTCGCCATTACAGCTATTCCGTTCTGGGCATTGTCATGAAGATAATTGTTCTGACATAAAGTATCGTAACTGAAGTAATCTATACCGATGCCTCCGGCGTCTCCGTCCCCTTTATTAGTATCAGTATAGAAAGTGTATTCGTTATCGCAGACTTCATTATACTGAATAACAGCCTTTAAAGTAAATGATACGAAAATACCCTGACCCCAGCCTTTTCTTTTTGCATCGCTTATTGATCCTTTCCCGGGATGTTTGACATAATTCTTTTCGATCAGCGGTGATGATGCTCCCCACAAAATAATTCCGTTATTTGTAATATCAGTAATTCGGTTGCCTGATAATACAACATTTGAGAACCAGTATGCAATGTATTTATTGTTCTCTTCCCATGAAGTGAATTCGCCATTCCAGCCCTGATAAACATAAATTCCGAGATTTCCGCAGTTTTTGATAATGTTGTTCTTTATAATTACATCGCTGCCTTTAGATATCTTATAGCTTTTATTCCAGTCCGGACCCGGATTTGCTACCATTACTGCGGTGCCTGTAATATTACTCATTTCGCAGTTTTCCACATAAATATGATTAAAATCCACACCATTTATAAAAAGGAATGATACTCCTCCGCCTGAATTCTCAATAATCAGGTTCCTGATCTCAATACATTGAGAATTTTTGAAAAATAGCGCTCTGTATCCTGAATCGGCTGATTTTTCAGGCGGCTGATGAGAAATAACAGGTTTGTCTTCTTTTCCAGCCACAACATTTCCTGATGCGTCAAGCGAATATGAATCTATAACAATAGGATTATCGGGTGTTCCGCTCTGATTTTCCGCAAAAAGCTGACCCGTAAATTTTTCTCCGCTTTTAAACAAGATCCGGTCACCGTGTCCTATTTTTATAAAACCACTTTTGATTTGAGACGTGAATGTATCATATATGCTGTCATTTTCTATAAGGTAAACGTGATCATCGGCCAGCAGATATAAAGCGAAAATAAAGAATGCAAATGTACACAATATTTTTTTCATACCATCCTCATTATTAAAAACTTATTTTTGAAAAAATATAAATGATCCGTATTTTAAAATCAAGTTCAAATAAAAAATACTTTACAAAGCTTAAAAAAAAAATTATAATCCTCTACTGATTTAAAAAATTGGTTTATGATATGAAAATTGTGGTCCTCCTGCCTGTTTCTTCGGGTGACAGGCTTAAATACTTTAAACTCGCTTTAAATAGCATCCTATCTCAAACATATTCAGATTTCGATGTGATAATCTGTATTGACGGCGTGATCAGCGAAGATATCGATCTGTACATTAAATCTCTTGATGATAAACGGATAATAATCATGCGGAACGATAAAAATCTCGGTCTTGCTGCCACTTTAAATAAAGCTATAAGGAATTATCCCGCCGATATTTATTTCAGAATGGATTCGGACGATATATGCAGCAGAAAGAGGTTCCGGAGGACACTCGAGGAATTCGAGAAGGACGATGAGCTGATGCTTGTCGGGACAGAATGCATAGAGATCGATGACGACGGCACCGAGATCTTTTATAAAAAGATGCCTTTTCAGGCTGATATTAAGAAGTGGGCTATTTCACGAAACCCGTTCATTCATCCTTCAGTAGCCTTTAGAAAGGAATTTTTCGATATTGTCGGTTACTATAATGAAGAATTCAGAAAGAGCCAGGACTATGAGCTCTGGTCGAGAGCGATTTTAAAGAATATTAAAATGAATAACATTCACGAACCTCTTATCTGGTTCAGAGTGTCGAACAAATTCTGGAAGAACAGAACTCTCCGGAGCAACGTTAGGAACGAGCTGAAAGTTTCGTTCTTCCTTATCAGGCATCTTAACGGATACATTTACATTCCTAAGATACTTTCAAAAGCACTTCTCAGGTTTATGCCTGTATGGGTTAATAAACTTATGTATAAATACGGACGGTGATCAGTTGCCGAGTTTCGATCTTTTGGGTTTGAATTTGAGATCGACTTCCTTTCCCGTTTCAGCAGATTCATATATCGCGTTGATAAGCTCGAGCGATTTTCTGCCTTCAAGCCCGTCGACGAGCGCCTGTTTGTTGTTCTCTATGCAGTCCAGAACATGTTCTATATATCTTATATGGCCGAATCCGTAAACGTTGGGAGGATTTTCCGCGAATTCCTTTAATATTTTATCCCTGTCGTCTTTTGACTGACCGGTAAAATTCCATGTTTCCATTTTATTTACTGCGAAACCTCCGATGACTACGGTCCCTTTTTCGCCCAGAATACTTATTGATCCTTCGAGATCTACGGGTCTTGTCGCTGTTGTAGCTTCGACTATCCCGATGGCTCCGTTCTCGAAAGTGATTATGGCTGCGGCGGTATCGTCAACTTCTATATCAGCGAGATAGGTCTCCGTTTTTGCCATTACGGATACGGGCGTTCCGAGCATCCATTCTAATAGATCGATGTGATGCGACGCCTGATTGGCCAGCACTCCGCCGTCAAGTTTCCAGGTTCCGCGCCATTCGTCCTGATCGTAATATTTCTGATCCCTTGCCCATCTTACCCTGACGCTCCCCATGAATATCCTTCCGAACTCGCCTTTTTCAACGGCTGACCGGAGTTTCATGACCGGAAGATTATACCTGTTTTGTTTGACGACGAACAGCCTGACTGAATTCAGGTCGCATGTTTTGATCATTGCGTCAGCGTCAGACAGCTTTAAAGCCATAGGTTTTTCTACTATAATGTGCTTCTTATATTTTTTTACGATATCAATTGTATGTTCCGGGTGAAGTCCCGATGGCGTCAGTATATTAACAATATCTGCTTCCTCATTCTTAAGCATTTCGTCATAATCTAGATAGAATTTTTTTAATCCCGCTTTATCCGCTGCGGCTCTGGCTCTTGATTCATTTATGTCGCATACCGCAGTCAGTTCGGCATTCGGTATGTTCTTTATCGCGTCTATATGTTTTGAGGATATCCTTCCGCATCCTACAAGCGCGAATCTGTATTTTTTCATCCTGCACTCCGTAAAAATTACACTCAAGATAAATAAAACGAGAGGAAAAATAAAGCAAATAATATTCCTTGAATAATGCGTTTTCATTTGTTAGATTTACAATTCAATTAGACGCCGGAAATGGAGGCCCGATCATGTTATATTTAATATACGCGACTCTTGCAGCCTGGCTTGTTATGGTGATAGTTAATAACCGTTCGCACAAGAAATATATAGCTGCGAACAGGGAAAAGTTCCTTAAGATCCTAAACGACAATTTTGAAAAGCGGGGGAATATAAAGGTAAGCGACAGCGTTTTCTTTTCTTTTACTCCCGACAATATTGAAAAAAGAGAATTCACAAGATATCTGAATTTGGGAAAACTAAAATACATAGCTTCCGATACCGCTCAAATAATGTTCTCGGTAATACTGATCTTCGTGCTTGTTTACAGCCTAGAATACCTTCCTTTTATAATGACTGACAACAGCAATATCGATTTTTCTTTATTGTTAAAACTTCTTCTTGCCGGTTACCTTATCTGCGTAGCCGATGTTTATTCAAAAACGCTTAAATATGATAAAATCATAGAAGACTGGCGTAAAAACCATCCGGATGCAGTCTGAATTTAACTGTATTGCCTCGAATATTCAAACAGGAACACCGATACCGCATTAGAAACATTGAGCGAATTCTTTGTACCCCTCATTTCTATTGAGACGATCTGATCGCACAGATCTATAGTTTTGCGGGAGAGCCCGATTTCTTCATTACCGAAAATGAGCGCCGTTCTGTTGATAAATTTACAGTTTCTCAGATCAGTGCTTCCTTTACCCGTCTCAGCGCCGATAATCACATAACCGGATATTTTAAGCTCATTCACTGTATTCTCAACCGATGAGCTTCTTTCGATATTCAGATGTTCATGAGCCCCTTTTGCCGTCTTGATCGTCCTCATATTATCGATACCCGGAGTGATCCCGTACAGAATAAGTTTTTCCGCACCGAAACATTCGCATGTTCTTATGATCGAGCCTGTATTGAACGCTGATCTGAGATTCTCAAGAATCACAACCGCCTTTGTAGATTCTCTTTTCGGCTTTAACGAGTCGCTGCCTGTGATTTCGAATTCCGTATCGGGTACGGGATATCCAAAATCATTTTTGATCTTCAGGTAGAGAATATGTATACTCTCGAATTTCGCTTCAGGATCGGATCCGTTCAGGATTTCATCGATCTCTTTTATATACAAAGCATCCGGATCATCCGCCAGATATTCTCTGAATAAGGCTAAATCCTGTAGGTCGAAAACAAACGATCCAGTGTACAGATCTCTTACCCGCTTAAGTTCGTCAGCAATCCTGAAATATTTTGTGATCTTCTTTAATTTAGAAAATTTGACTTTGTTTATCATCAGATAACTTCCGGGAAGATCTAGTCGTCTTCCTTATTGTCTTCGTCGCCCACATAATAACCGATCTTGTCAATAGGATTCGTAATTGATGTCGCGATGTTCATCAGATGAGAGCTTATTCTTTTCAAATATCTTAAATATAATCCGTAAACTACGTAATTCACTTTTCCGTCAGGCTCTTTGGTGGCTACTTTGTAGATGTCGTCGTTTATTTTGCTCTTGAGTTCGAAATGCTCGTCTATGACCTTCTTCGCCAGCTCAGCGTCCCCGTTTTTAAAAGCAGACAGCGAATCCTGGAAGATTATACTTATCTTATCAGAATATTCTTTGATCTTTCCGTTCCATTCCTCATCTTTGAGCATATGCTTTATCTCAGCCACTTCAAGAATGTTCTTGGCGTAATCACCAATACGTTCAAAATTGTTCACTATCGTGGTAAGGATGAAAGCTGTATATAATTCCTGCTCTTCCTTGTCGTTGACCGCGAGATGCTCGAATACTTTCTTTCTTATCGATTTTTCAAAATGATTAAGGAGAAAGTCTTTTTTTCTGACCTGCTCGATCTCATCCGAAGTCAGTTCTTTCTTCTGATCGTCGAAAGTGACTTTTATTACATGGCTGTACTGTCTGCTCGCTATTTCCGCCATTTCGTGAGTATCATTGAGCGCCTGTGTCAAAAGGTCCTGCTGCGACATCATTTTAAAAAACTGGGTGAGTATCATAAAAACCTCCTTTTGTCAGATTTTAATTTCAGATGAATATTATAATGATCGGAATTACAAAAAATACTACTACAGTAAATCCCACCGCCCAAAGCCTGTTCTTATAAGCTTTATCCGAGAACCACTTTGCTGCAGAGATCGGGATCATCCTTAAGGGAAGGAATATTATAGCGTTGAACGTGTTGAAAATAGTATGGACAAGAGCGATAGTTATAGCATTGGCGTTCCCGGTAACAACGGAAGCCAGTATTCCTGTGATAGTCGTTCCTATGTTAGCTCCGACGGCATAAGGGAAGATCTGCTCAAGTGTAAAAAGCCCTGCTCCCACAAGCGGTACGATCAGAGAAATAGTTACAGAAGAAGACTGAACAAGAAGAGTGAAGGTAAGTCCGAATAGAAACGCGGACCATGTCTGATTAAAAATGTATTTGTGAATTATCTTCTCAAAATTCCCGATAAGGATCTTTTTCATTATTGCGGATATATATATAAGTGAAGTAAAAAGAATCGACAAACTGATTACGATCATCACGGCGAGCAGCCATCCGTTATAATGGCATCTGCCTCCTGCTTCCAGTCCGAATAATCCCGCTACGGATAATTCTATCCACTGAGAAGCGGATTTTACCAGAGCGTCTAAAGGTGAATCAAAAGTGACCGCCGATTTACCTATTAAAATGTCGGTAAGGAATTTCGCGCTTCCGCTTAGAACGTGCGTGTATATCTCGAGCGGAAGAAAAATGATCACGCCGAACAGGTTGAAAAAGTCGTGAACTATAGCCGCCGAGAACGATCTTTTGAATTCAAGTTTGTTCCTTACCTGCCCGAAAGCTACGATTACACCCGTCACCGATGTCCCTATATTCGCACCCAAAATCATTGGTATCGCGTTCATATATGTCATTGAACCTGATGCTACGAATGCAACGATTATGGATGTAACGGATGAAGATGACTGGATTATTGCTGTCGCAAGTATACCTATAAAAAGCGAAACGAAAGGATCGTCGGTAGCGTTAGCAATTAGATTTTGAGCCTGCTCGGAAAAAAAATGTTTGAACACTTCACCCAAAAGTTTTATGCTTAAAAGGAAAAACCATAAAAGAATGGCAAGTGAAATTATTTTTTTTATCATATCAGCTTTCTTGCTGCCGGCGGTTTTCAAAGGTTCGTTCATATCATTTTCCACATATTTTAAACGCGCAGGAAATTTATCAAAAAATATCCGTTAAAGCAAATGTAAAATCTAATAATAAAACAGCAAAAAAAACTATTTGATTATACAATAAAAAAAGTTATATTTACGTGCGTTTCATTAAAGCTGAAACGCGAACAAAAACGATTTACGTTAGTTTACTGTCCGGGTAATAAAAAGTTAAATGGAATTGATAATGAGATCATTAATAATTAAAACAGCTTTAACCGTAATCTTTTTAGTTCTTCTGTCCTGCTCCCAGAAATATGACGGATCCGGCATTTTTGACCCTGACGATCCTGATTTCCATGCTTCGTTTTCAACGGTCATTTTAGAAAACGACACTGTTTCTTTCGGAACAAAAAGCCTGAACGACGGCTATATTTACGCCGGAACTGACATCAACGGAACGGATACTACAGCTTTCGCGGAGTCCGTCTTCAAAGTAGATCTTCCCGTAAAGAATGACAGTCTTATTTCCGCATATATAATTTACAATATCAACTCGACAGATCCTCTTATTACGGGTAAACAGCTTGAAATATATAAAACTGAAACCGACTGGTCGGATTCGACAGCGGAAAATACTGATTTTTATTCATCTCTTCACAGCTATGGCTCTGTAAATATAACTTCAGCAGATTCTTCTGTGTACCGGATAAGAATAGATCTTGACGCGGATTCCTTATTAAGCTGGGCTGAAAACGATACTACAACAGATCAGACTGAAAGTTTTTACATTAAAAGTCCGGCAGGAAATGCTATTTCGCCCATTATAAAAATGTACTCTTCAAAATGGGGTTATAAATCATTACGGCCGAAACTTTACGCGGAGTACTCTTATCCAGATACATTAACAGCCACTGACGGGTCCGATTCCGTCGTGACGGTAAATAAGCTGGACAGCACTTTCATTTCAGACGACATTTCACTTGTTAAAAAGAGAAGTTCCTGCCTAGATCTGTCCGGCGACAGATTCAAACTTGGAGGGATTTCGGGAGAAAGTTATCTTTGCAGAATCGCCCTGCCCGATTCCATATCAACTTCCTCAACTGTTATCACCGGCAGACTTGAACTTACCGAGATATTTGATGAGTCCGATCCTGTTTACGGAGGTATATCGAACAGTGTATCGACAAATAAAGAATTATTCGTCTATATTATGACCGATTCATTATGGTATTCATCTAAAAAAAAGATCAATTACGACACGCTTAATGTATGGACATACAAATTAAACCTAAGCGATTCTCTGAACTATCTCGTAATGGACGGCCCGGTCCAGAAATGGATAAGCGAGCCGGAAAAGAATTTCGGGTTTTTAATAACTTCAAAAAAGAACTGGGGATCGCCGTTCGGAAGCAGCGTGTTTCTTAAACCCAGACTGAACGTTTCCTATATCACTACAGAGGAATGATCTATAATGCGAAAAAACAAATATTTGAAATTCATATGCTTATCTGTTCTGACGATCCTGACAGCTGTCTCTGCCGACACTTCATCGTTCTCGGCATTATCATTAGGCGACATTGAACCAACGCTTAATAATACGACAGGAACTGCTTATGCCGATTCTCTGGTACTTAAAAACCACAACTATGCTTCATGGGCGTATCTGTCTAATACAAGTTTCTCATTATCTGCATCGTATTATTTGCACAACACAGAGAACTCAGCAGGTGTAAAATCGGAATACGACAGATTTTCGTTCGAGGACATCAGCTTTGCTTTGCCGTTCGGGGACAGGCATTTTTTCGGTCTTTCGTATTATCCCGTTTCAATTGTTGACATCACTAATGTCTCAGACACGGAAACTCTAGTCCCTGAAAGCTTTGAGAACACTTATGTCAGCACGCTTGAAACGAGAAAGGGCAGCATTTCGAACTTTTCGCTGATCTACGGAAAAGGTTTCGACACATTCGCCGCTGATATAAAAGGATCATTCAAGCTCGGCAATTACGACATCTCGAGAAGGTACAAATATATTACCTATGTCTGGAATCCCGTTAGCTCAGCCTGGGATACTGAATGGGAAAAATATTTTGAGGCCAAGGACAAAACCCAGATACTTCATTTTACTCTTGGGGGTGGGTTGTTCTATAAAACCCCTTTCGGCGTAAATGTCGGATCGGACTTCTCGTTTCCGGTTTATTCCTACGCTAACAGAATATCCGAATTCGACAGGACAACTTCATACGGAACCGTCATTGAAGAATTATCAGATACGGAAAATGAGATAAATGATCCGGAATGGCCGCTTGAATACTCTCTCGGACTTTCCTATAAAGTATCGAAATTCATAATTTCATACGACATGTCATATAAAAATTTTTCAGGTCTGAATATCGGGATAGATGATACGAAGCTTGTCGATTACACAAGAAACACTATCGGTATCAGCTTTGATCCAAGAAACAGAAAGTATGACCCGTATTATTTAAGAATGGTATACACTGGTGCTCTGTCTGTAGAAAAACGTCCATACGAATACGGCGGTAAATCTATATACGACATTTCCGAAACTTTAGGATTCAATCTGCCTTTCAATGATGATAACACTAACATAGAAATAAAATTCAGTCTCACTCAGTCAGGGTCAACGGACAACAACGGACTTGAGGACAACATTTTCAGGATCCAGTTCAATCTGATATCTTCGGACAGATGGAGACTTAAGAAGGAAAAGTATAATGACTAATGATAATTGGAGGAAAAAAATGAAAAAACTGACGGTTATCTTATTTGCGATGTGCGCCGTATTTTCTGTTATCAGCTGCGGGCCGCAGACCCAGACCGTAAAAGAGGACAATACCATTCAGAGTCCTGTTGTGAAAAATGAAATTCAGTCAGAAAAGCCTCTTATAGCTCAGACTGATGAAACACCTGCAGAAACCGAACCGGTTCCCGTAGTCAAAAAGGAGATCGTTCCTTTAACAGACTCCCAGAAAAACGATATAAATAAATATTCCAGCTTTGCCCAGACCAAAAAGCAGCAGAAGAAATTCAGAGATATGGTCAGCTACATTGACCAGATCATTGGTATTGACCCGGATTTTACTCATGCAAAGTCAGTTCTTCTCTTCTGGAGAGGCCAGGGGTATGAGGAGCTCGGACTTAAAGATTCTGCGAAAACAGATTACGAGAGATTCTCAGAACTGAGACCGGATCATGAGCAGGTACTGACTCAACTCGATTACATTTACATTACCGAAGGCGAAATTGATAAGGCAATAACAATCGTTGAGAAAATGATAGAGATTGATAGGGCAGACACTACTACTGAAAAGGATTTTTCATTATTAAAAAAGGCCGGAAATTATCATTTCCAGCTTGCTGAAAATCTTAAGACCGAAAATCCTGACGATCCGGACATAGAGGAACACGCGAACTCGGCTATTGAATATTACGACGAGTATCTCGAAGCCAGCCCGGAAGATGAAGAGGTAAATAACAGACATACTTACCTCATCTCAAAATTCCTAGACCAGAAAGCATTAAAAATTAAACTTGAAGAAAATTACAATAAAAACCCTAACGACCAGAGAACTATAGAAAGACTGGCTTCGATCTATGCGGACGAAGGTAATAATTCAAAGGCTTCTCAAATGCTCGAAAAACTTCTCGAGAACAACCCGAACAATCTTAAAGCTGTCAAGAAACTGATAAAGATCAACAAGAATAACGTGGATAAAGCGATCTATTACAATCAGAAAGCCATAAAGCTTGAACCAGCCAACGAGATCCATAATATCAACCTCGCGAAAATGTATATCGAGCGTAAGCATTATGCGGACGCAAGATCAGAATGCTTAAAAGCCGGATCCAAAAATCCAAGGAACATAAACGTTCAGAAAACGCTGGCTTCTGTTTATATTGCTAACATCAATGACTGCGCATCTGTAATTGAATATCAGGACAAGCTTGTTTACGTTATTGCTTACGGACTGTATGAAAAAACAGGCGAGACAGGAAGGCTTCATTCGATGAAAGAGAACGGTCAGGTACCCTCAAAATCCGACCTTTTTATTAACAGAAAAACCACCCTTCCTTCAAGAGAATGCTATAAATGGATAAATACTTCCTGGGATGAGGTGAAATACATCGATACTTTCCTGAAAGCTTTATAATGGCAAAAGAGTTGATCCATATTGCGTCCGATCACGGCGGTTTTGAGCTCAAAAAAAAGCTGATCGGCCATCTTAAGAATTCGGGTTACGAGATAGATGATCTGGGTACGGAAACCGAAGATTCGGTTGATTATCCCGAATTTGGATCTAAAGCCGCAGATGCCGTTTTAAAAGACGGACGGCCCGGAATTATAATATGCGGTACGGGAATAGGTATTTCAATAGCTGCGAACCGGAAAAAGGGGATAAGGGCGGCTCTTTGTCACAGCGTTGAATACGCACGGTTGGCAAGAGAACATAACGACGCCAATATTCTTGCACTCGGCGGAAGATTCACGGACGAAAACACCGCTTTTGAGATCACCGATGTTTTTTTAAACACCGCATTTCTCAGCGGAAGGCACAAAAGAAGAACAGACATGCTTGACAAAATATAATTTTTTACGGAGTAGGTAATGAGCATATTACAGCAGTTCGACCCTGAGATATATCAGACGATCGAAAACGAGAAAAGAAGACAGTGCGATAAGATCGAGCTTATCGCATCAGAGAATTTTGTTTCAAAAGCTGTGCTTGAAGCACTCGGTTCGGTGATGACGAATAAGTATGCGGAAGGCTATCCGGGAAAGCGATACTACGGCGGTTGCGCGAACGTGGACGAAGCCGAAACTATCGCTATCGAAAGAGCCAAAAAACTGTTCAACTGTAAATGGGCGAACGTTCAGCCGCACAGCGGATCTCAGGCCAACATGGGCGTTTATATGGCTCTTGCAGAACCCGGCGACACTATAATGGGAATGAACCTTTCGATGGGAGGACACCTTACTCACGGTTCTCCGGTGAACTTTACAGGAAGGCTTTATAATATCGTTCCTTACGGAGTGACCGAGAAGGGATTTATCGATTACGACGAACTCGAAAGACTGGCTCTTGAATGTAAACCTAAGATCATAGTTGCAGGAGCTTCAGCATATCCGAGATTTATTGATTTTAAACGTTTCAGGGAGATCGCCGACAAGGTTGGTGCGTGGTTCATGACCGATATGGCCCACATTGCCGGACTTGTAGCTGCAGGGCTGCATCCTTCACCACTTCCCTATTCGCACGTTGTCACTACGACGACGCATAAAACTCTCAGAGGACCTAGAGGCGGGATGATACTTTCCGATTTCGAAGGCGGCGAGATATTGCTGAAAAATATGACCGCTCCGAAAACTTTGACCGAAGCTTTGGATTTTGTAATTTTCCCGGGAATTCAGGGCGGCCCGCTCGAGCACGTAATCGCTTCAAAAGCCGTCGCTTTCAAAGAAGCTCTGGAACCCGGATTTAAAGTTTATCAGCAGAAAGTATTGGACAATGCGCAAGCTCTTGCTGATGAACTTATGGCACAGGGTTTTAAAGTCGTTTCCGGAGGAACGGATAATCACATAGTTCTATTAGATCTCAGCGACAAAGAAGTTTCGGGTAAAGGTCTTGAAGGCGCTCTGGAAAAAGCCGGCATCACTACTAACAAGAACATGGTTCCATTTGACAAGCGCAAGCCTATGATAACAAGCGGAGTAAGGCTCGGAACTCCAGCTGCGACTACTAAAGGCTTCAATACCGATGATATGAGAACAATTGCTAAAATGATAGCTAGAATAGCAGCTGATTATAAAAATGAAGAACTTCTGGCGCAGATAAAGGAAGAGGTTATGACGCTAAGTAAAAAATACCCTCTGTACGACTAAATAATAGATTATTTTAAGGCATAAATATGAACAGAATAAATCAACATCCCGTACTTGATGTAAGATCAGGCAGGGAAGTAATTTTCTATTTTGACGGCCGGGAAATGAAAGGTTATGAGAACGAACCTGTAAGCTCGGCATTATTCGCTAACGGAGTAAAAAAGTTCTCGATCCATAAAAAGGACGATGCTCCCCAGGGAATTTTCTGCGCCAACGGGCAGTGCTCTCAGTGCACAGTTATTATTGACGGGATGCCGTTAAAATCGTGCGTGACGCCTTTGAAGGAAGGAATGGATGTCAGAACTCTTGTGCATGTCCCTGAACTTCCTCATGATGACAAACCCGGATTCGAACAGAAGATCGAAGAAATAAAGACCGATGTATTGATCATCGGCGGCGGGCCTTCAGGATTAACCTCGGCTCTGGAACTTGCGAAACTCGGTTTTAACGTCGTGATCGTCGAAGACAAAGACAAGCTCGGCGGAAAACTGCTTCTGCAGACCCATAAATTTTTCGGTTCTCAGGAGGACAGCTACGCCGGTACCAGGGGTTTCGAGATCGCGGCTCTTCTTGAAAAACAGATCCTTGAACACAAGAACATAATTGTTCTGTACGAAACGAGCGTAGTAGGAATATATAAGGACAAAAAAGCAGGTGTATACAAAAATAACGGTAAATATTCCCTCATTGACTTTCAGGGAATGATAGTCTCTGCAGGCGCAAGAGAAAGGAGCCTCGTTTTTCCCGGGAACGATCTTCCCGGCGTTTATGGGGCTGGCGCATTCCAGACCCTTGTCAACAGGGACCTTATAAAATCATCCGAAAAAGTATTCATCGTCGGCAGCGGCAACGTGGGTCTTATAGCGGCTTATCATGCGCTTCAGGCAGGGATTGGCGTAGTAGGTATAGTTGATATCATGGATAAAGTCTCAGGTTATAAAGTTCATGCCGACAAAATAAAAAGGATGGGCGTTCCGGTATATCTTAACACAACGGTTCTTGCGGCATTCGGTCATGAAAAGGTTGAGAAAGTTACAGTCGCGGAGGTCGATAAGGACTGGAATCCGATATTGACCACGGCCAGAACTTACGAAACCGATACACTTCTTATAGCTACGGGTCTGACGCCTGTTGATGAATTCTATAAACAGGCTGAACAATTCGGATTTAAAGTAATAAAGACAGGCGACGCGGATGAGATAGCAGAAGCCAGCTCCGCTATGTTCGGCGGAAGAATAGCCGGTTTGAAAATGGCAAAACTTTTAGGAAAAGACATTGAGATCGATAAGTCTTTTATAGAAAAAGCTGAAATACTTAAATCAAAACCTGGAAAAGTTTTCGAGCCGAAACCGGTTGTAATTAAAGAGAATTTCTCTCCCGTATTCCAGTGCTATCAGGAGATCCCCTGCAATCCGTGTACGACGGTCTGCCCGAAGGGATGCATTTCTCTTGTCGGAGATCTAAGCAATATTCTTGATACTCCTTATTATACGAACGACCTGTGCACCGGCTGCGGAATGTGCGTAGCGATCTGTCCCGGGCTTGCTGTATCTCTTGCCAGAAAGACTGGAGAATCTTCAGCAGAAGTTATACTTCCGCACGAATACATTCTGAATTTCAAAGTGGGCGACAGGATAGACGTTACAGATATAGACGGGAACATTCTTGAAAAAGCGGAAGTTCTTAATATCAGGTACAATAAGAAGTATAAAACAAACCTTGTTACAGTAAAAATGTCTCTTTCGAATGCCCATAAAGCCATTGGAATAAGAGTACAGGATAAAGCTGTTACCGAACCATATCACGAAACAATTCTCACGCATCTTCCTGATAACGCTATCGTGTGCAGATGCGAGCGCGTGACAGTTAAGGAGATCGTTTCTTTCATAAAGGACTTTAAGGTCAGGGATGTTAACCAGCTCAAGCAGATAAGGGTGGGAATGGGTGCCTGTGGTTCAAAAACCTGTTCGGTTCTTCTTCCCAGGATCTTTAAACAGGCCGGAGTTGACTATTGCGATGTTTCGCCGGGAACGGTAAGGCCTTTAACGGTAGAAGTACCTATGAATTCTTTAATTGACGAACAGGGGAAATGATCATGAAACATTTTGATACCATAATTATCGGCGGCGGCAGCGTCGGACTTCCTCTAAGCTATTATCTGTCTGTAAAGGGCCAGGACGTTGCCGTTATAGAAAAAGAACACGGATACGGCAGGGGTCAGAACAGAGCGGCCATCGGAGGCATTAGAGCTACTCACTCGGATCCTGCCAAGATAAAGATCTGTCAGCTCAGCATCGAACTTTTAAAGGATATGGAGGATAATCACGGGATAGACATCGATTTTCTTGAGGGAGGATATCTTTATCCGATCTATGAAGAAGATAAGGAAAAGAACCTGAAGGATCTTCTTGTAAAGCAGAAAGGTTACGGACTGAATATCGACTGGGTTAGTCCCGAGAAGATAAGAGAGCTTGTCCCCGGCATTAAAACGGAAGGATTGAGAGGCGGAACGTTCTCTCCGAAAGACGGTTCTGCGTCCCCTTTAAAAACTGCAGGCGCATACTATAAGATCTCATTAAAAGCCGGAACGACTTTCTTTTTTGACGAAGAAGTGATCTCGATCGAAAAGGACGGCGATAAGATAAAATCAATTAAGACAAATAAACGAGAATTGTCGGCTGATACGTACATAAATGCGGCCGGAGCAGATGCAAAAAACATCGGAAAGATGTGCGGACTTGATATACCTGTCAACCCCGACTGCCACGAAGCGGGAGTAACGGAGCCGGTTAAGTATTTCTTTAAGCCGATGGTCGTTGATCTAAGAAGCGACTGCCAGAGCGCGAATTTTTATTATTATCAGAACATTGAAGGCCAGATCGTTTTCTGCGTAACACCTAAACCTCAGATATTCGCGACCGACATTGACAACACTTCCGAATTCCTTCCGCTTATTTCGAGAAGGATCATCGAGCTTCATCCCAGACTTAAGAATATCAGGATAAGGAGAACATGGAGAGGTTTGTATCCCATGACACCGGACGGATTCCCCATAGTAGGAAGGCCGAAAGATATTTCTAATATGTTCCTCGCGGTGGGAATGTGCGGCCAGGGATTCATGCTCGGACCTGGTCTGGGCAAGATCATTTCCGAGATAATAGTAAACAGATCCGATAAATATAACTTCATACTCGATCAACTGAGCCTTTACAGGCAGTTCCAAGGCACTGAATTGTTAAAATAAAAAAAGGGCTTCAGCCCTTTTTTTTTATGTCTTCTGTTTTTTCTTGTTCGTGGCAGGAAATAAAATATTGTTCAGTATCAGCCTGTATCCGGGTGAATTTTTATAAAGCTCAAGTTCCGTGGGCGGATCCATTACCAGATGCCTGTAGTCTTCCGGATCGTGGCCTCCGTAAAAAGTAAAGAATCCCCTTCCCGCAGGCGCGTAAATGTATCTGACGTTCTCGGAATTCTGAACATCGCCGAGGATCACAACGCTTTTCTTAATATAAGATCTTCTGAAAGCTGTGGACTGCCCCATAAAGCCTTTTACCAGCCTTGTATGATTTTGTGTAAGAATGCACGGGATCGGGTCGAATTTCGCAGAAAAATCAAATAAAGTAAAATAATCGTTCTCCTCGTTCGCTGACCTGCTGATCTCTTCCGTAAGATCTATGTCTGAATGTTCATATACATAAGGATTCATTTCTATCCTGAAATCCTTGAAAGCTATGCAGTTGTCGTAATTCAGCTTGTTCTGAGCCTGAGGATCTGCAGGATCGCCGTCGAAGACAGATTCGCAGATATCAGTTCCGGCAGCCGCAAGAGCTATATCGAATGTATCTGTAGCGCTGCACATAGCGAACATGAAACCGCCGTCAAGTACGAATTGCTTTATTTTTATTGCAACGGCAAGTTTCAGCTTCGAGACCTTTGAGAAACCGAGTTCTCTCGCTTCCTTTTCCTGTCTGATCACCTGATCTATGTACCATTCGGTCGAACCCTGGGATGCATAGAATTTTCCGTACTGGCCGGTAAAATCCTCGTGGTGAAGATGGAGCCAGTCGTATTTTGCCAGTTCGCCGCGGATTACTTCCTTGTCCCATACCGTTTCGTACGGGATCTCAGCGTAGGTCAGCGCTAAAGTAACAGCATCGTCCCACGGGAACTTTCCCTGCGGAGTGTAAACGGCGATCTTCGGAGCTTTCTCGAGCTTGACTACATCGGCGTTCGTCTGTGTGATCTCGCTTAAAATGCCTGCGTAATCGGCATCAGAAATAATTTCGTAGGTGACTCCTCGAAGCAAAGCTTCATTTATCACATTCTCATATCCGTCAATCCTGAACGAGCCGCCTCTGTAGTTAAGAAGCCAGTCCACTCCGGCTTTCTTGTCGATCGCCCAGTAAGCAAGCCCGTACGCTTTCAGATGATCTTTCTGGGAAAAGTCCATCGGGACGAGAATATCGTCAGCTTCAACGGCTGAAAAAGAAATTATAAAAAATATTAAAAGGTATTTCTTCATCCCTTATTTTACCTTACAGCAATAACATAAAAGAATTTTCTTAAAAATGAGACTCCTGTCGTATAACTCAATCCTGTCGTCTCTGTTTCGTAAGTAAAAGTTCCTCCCGGATCTGATGATGAATAAACTATATATTTCGTCGCGCCAGAAACCGCATTCCATGATACTGTCACTTCGGCAGCTGATGATGTGATCGAAACGCCTGTCGGCGAAGATACAACAAGCGGAAAGAAAATTCCGCTGTTTCGCATATCCCCTCTGTATTTATCAAATACAGGCCTGCCTGAAGTTGCTTTCTGATAATCGTAGACCAGCATTTTTCCGTCATCAGCTCCAATTGCGAATTCGAGATCGCCGTCGCTGTCAAGGTCGGCAACAGCAGGCGAAGTTATTTCAAGTCTGTCCATATATTCGATCAGTATCGGAAAACCTTCAAGTAAAGCTCCGGAACTTCCTGAATATGCCTGCATTCTGTAATTCGCATCGTAGAAAAGAATGTCAAGATGACCGTCGCCGTCAAGATCAGCGATAGAAGGCGCTGAAGAATTGTTCTTGGTTATGCGCTGATCCAAGCCGACCGGAAAATTCGGGTATGATGAGAAATTGCTGTTTAAAACGTATAGTTTTGAAGCCGTAAGAACGATAATTTCCACATTCCCGTCGTCATTGATGTCCGCAAAACTGACAGGCGGGGTCAGGTCGTAAAAACTGAACGATTTCATATCAATGTTTATACCCGTGGGACAGGCCGGATTCACAGTCAGGGTCGTTCCGTTGAAATTGTAGCAGAGCAGCTTTCCTGAGGTGCCTGAGCTTTCGGTGAGCGCGAATACTTCAGTATTTCCATCCTGGTTTATATCGCAGTAAGACAAAGATGTCTGGATCGTGAATCCCGTATTAAAATCTGCGATCTTGCTCATTGTGGACAAGTTATAGAGAACTATCCTTGAACCGCAGTTAAAGACCAGTTCCTTTACGCCGTCCCCGTTAAGATCGAGAACCGACGGCGAATGAACGGTGTATGAGCTGAAGCTTGAATAAACCGGAAATCCAGGTGCGGTCAGAAGAGAATTGCCGTTAAGATCGAGCATATATACGTACGATCCTTTTGCAGGAGTGCCTCCTATGTTGCCGTTAAATACCGAAATAAGTATTTCGAGCTGATCATCGGCATCGGCGTTAACAAGTACCGGCGCGTTCTCCATGATATAACCGTATATCTTTCTCTGAGCTATTACGCTGCCTGATGTCAGATCTATCACTTTGACCAGCGTACTGTCCCCTACATTGTTGAAAGAATAATTAACAATGTCGTTACTTCCGTTCCCGTCGATATCGCCGATGGCAAATCCCTGCTGCAGTTCACCTGAAAATCCGTTGTTCTCAGCTTCATGTATCAGTCCTGTACCGTTCACTGGAGTTCCGTTTGAATATATACCCGCCACAGCTGAATTCTGGGAATTAGATATAAGTTTACCGTCGACATGTACGGGATTATAAAGCTGGAACGGCGCGATCCTGAACTCAGTATTTTTATATAGAGGGACCTGCACAACTTTTTCAACCTCCGAATAAGAGAATTCATATCCTGCCGAATCAGCCAGCGCGATCTGAATATATACAGGATCGGTGTTGTTATAGTTGAAAGAATATTTCTTCGATCTGACGGTCTCGTCATTAACCTGCACCTTTGTACTGAAATTTACATCGGATGACATATATACGTTGTAGCTTATTTCTCCGGTATATGAATGAGTCCATTCCAGATTGATCTTTCCGGGAGAATGATCCGCATAAAGAACTACCGGCTGCTGCTGCAAGAAATCGAAAGAAACATCGCCGTTATTGTAAATGAATCCGTCATTGATCTCAGTGGAAAGACTGTATGACTTAGTTGAATCTACTGTGAACAGAATAGAATCCGAAACGATCGAATAACCTCTGATCTTTCTGAGAAGAACGGTTGATTTCGTTCCGCCGCTAATTGTGATCTCCGCTTTATCAATCGTTCCTTTAGAATTATTGATAAATTTCGGATAAAGTGTATTTCCTGTTCTTGTATATGACTGAAGCTTTAAATACGGAACAGCGACCGGCACCCTGAGTTTTTCTGAATAAAGCTTTGTTCCATCTTTTTTTTGTATCTCGAGATCGAGAACAGCGACTGAATCAGATACTAATGGGTCTGCAGAAGCGAAACTGATATTAAAAGCGCTTATATTGTAGTAAGATCCTGCTGACGGCAGCCTGAATCTCTTGGTTCCGTTCAGGATTGTGATACCCGAATGATCACAGCCTGTAATTTTAGTTACAAGGCTGTCGGTCGAGGACGGATTTGAATCCAGATTTATTCTGAAATTTATTCCGAAATTCTCACCGTGCTCAACGACACCCGACAGATTCGCGTCGTTCAGAGCAGTGTTCGTGATATTGAATTCTATCTCGTCCGGCGCGGTAGTCGGAAAGCCGGCGGTTTTGAGGAAAACTTCCTGAGAATAAAAACTGATATAAGCGCTGTCCGATGTAAGTCCTTCGTATTCAATTGTGAAACCTGATACTGAAGTTTTTGTCGCTGATATAATTTTTTCGCCGTCAGTAAGCGTTACATGAAGAGTATCGTTCGGTGCGGTACTGAAAGAACCTGTTACCGTACCCTTTCCTCTTTTGATCTGGCTGATCGAATTTATTGTTATGTTGAGCGGTTCTCTCAAAAAAGGTCTGTTCGAAGGATCGCCCTGGAACGCGTATCCGAAATCCAGATACCGGCCTGTGTTACTGCTTTCTATGCTGCCGTACATTATCGCGGCATTGGCGAAGCTCTCGCCGTAAGATCGGTTTCTGAACAGCCCGTTGAAAATATAGGCATGCATATTGTTCGAACTTGACGGCCACTCTTCCCCGGACATCCCAATATAGTTAACGCATCCGCCGGTAGGGTTTATCATGGCTTTCCTTGAGAAACTGTCCTTGTCTATGCTTCCAGGCTCGCATGAAGCTATCATATATAATCCTGATACGGAATCAGTATTCATTATCTGATCACTCCATATCTTAAACTGATTGTCCTTCTGCCTGATAAGATGAACATCACCGTGAGATTGGGAATATACGAAATTATAACCTGCGTTAAATTTACTCATAATGTTCGCGTAGTTAAAATCAGGCGTAACACCTTCATACATCGAATCGACCTGAAACCATGCCGGCAATTCGGTTTTGATATTATTGCAGTATTTCCTGCCGTCGCCGGCTGTATCAACAGTAAATCCTAAAAGGAAGGCCGAAGTGTTGAATCCTGTTCTGAAGTTTCTGTCAGATGAATAATATTTGATCGTTTTATTGATGACCGCATCCATCTCCGCTTCTGTCGAAGCCGGAAAGCGGCCGACATATACGTCGGCATAATAATCAGGTTCATCGTCAAGCTCACAGTATATCCCGTTCACGTTCCCGTCCTGATCTCCATCCAGATGCGAATAGAATGTGTCCGCATGAACCGGTCCGGTCTGGGCGGAAATATAAGGCTGAGCCTCACCGACGGGAATAATATCGTAGCTTCCGCCGATTATTACGAATTCGAGATCGTTCTGTACGTACTTATCCTTAATATAATTTCTTATCTTAATTACATTGCTTTCGCCGGGATATTCCGCATAGATCTCTTCCACGGTTTTAATTACCGTCTCTAATCCCTGCTTCGTTTTAAAATCGCGGTATATCTCAAAATTATCGACGTACTCAGCAGTTGTTATTATAGCAAGATCGATCTTCTCAAGTGAACCGGTTTTAACAGCCGGGATTTCATATTTCTTCATGTTCGAGGGAGTAAAATTCAGAGAAGTAATAAAATATAGAGAATCGTTTTTTATAAAGAACGGATTAAACTCATAAACAGAAAATCCTCCGTGCCTCTTAATACCTCTTGCTCCTACGGCTACAGGTTTTCTCGGAAATTTATCCCCGAATGGCAGTGTGTCCTGATCGAAATATGTAAAACCGAGATCGGGTTTTACAAGAACTGAATCGTATGAATTTATAGTTACATTTTCAGCGTATTGTCCTTCAAATCTTCTTTCCTCAAAATAAACGTCGATTTTCAGAGTCGAGAAGCTGAAAGTCTTATACACTTTTTCTTTATATTTCACGGTCATCGAATCGTTATAAAAAGTGTAGTCCCAGATATTAAAATTAATCGTTTCAGAATACAGATAAGCTGATAAAAGTGTGAAAAAAAGTGTTATGATCTTTCTGTTCATTAAAATCCCCGCTATTTAACGATCTCGCTTTTGCTCCTTCTGCCTGTATTCCTGATCCTCGTATTTTTCTGCCAGTTCACATTATCCTTTTGCGGATGAGTTATGTTATAATGCAGGCCCCTCGATTCTTTCCGAAAGCTGGCGAACCTTACCATCAGAGAAGCCACGTCGGCAATATTCCTGAGTTCTATAGTCTCCTTCGAAAGTTTCGTCTGCATATAATAATCCCTCGCCTGCCAGGTTATAAGATCTATCATCTTCTGAGCTATTTTCAGCCTTTCGTCGCTCCTTACTATTCCGACGAACTCGCTCACGAGCCTCTTTATTGTGTTGCGCAGATAACTCACAACGACTTTTTCAAGAGGTCTCTCAGTATGATAATACTCCCATTCCTTAATTCCTGTGAAGTCCGTCATATTTTTTGAAATATATTTTTTCACAGATACAGAACTTATTTTCGCGAAAACAAGTGCATCGAGAAGCGAATTCGAGGCGAGCCTGTTCGCTCCGTGAACGCCGTTCTGGGCAACTTCGCCTATCGCGTAAAGACCTTTAATGTCGGTCTTTCCGTGAAGGTCAGTTTCAATTCCACCGCATTGATAATGGGCGGCTGGAACGACCGGGATCATCTCCTTCGTGATATCAATACCTTCTTCGAGACATTTATGATATATGTTCGGGAAAGAACTGATTATTTTCTTTGCCGGAAAATTGCTGACATCCAGATAAACGTGATCCTCACCGCGTTTTTTCATTTCTGTATCGATAGCTCTTGCGACAATATCCCTTGGAGCGAGAGATTTCAGCGGGTGATATTTATGCATGAATTTCTTGCCGTCCTTAGTCTTCAGCTCTCCGCCGAACCCCCTTACGGCTTCGGATATCAGAAATGAGCTTTCTTTTTCCTTTTCCGTATAGAGAGTGGTCGGGTGGAACTGATAGAACTCAAGGTTCGATATAGTAGCTCCTGCTCTGTATGCCATAGCGAGCCCGTCACCCGTCGCGACTGAAGGATTCGATGTGTGCAGATAAACCTGTCCGGATCCGCCTGTAGCTAAGATCGTAGATCGTGACAGAACTTTGATCACATTATTTTTCTTAAGGTCGAACGCATACACTCCGTAACATGTTGTTGAATTAAGATTTTTCGGCTGTTTGATTTTCTGATGCTCGGTGAGAAGATCCACGCTCATCATATGTTCCATTATCGTGATGTTTTTATTCTCTTTAACGCTTTTAGTAAGTGCTCTTATAAGTTCCTTACCTGTTATATCTTTAAAATGGAATACCCTGCTTTCTGAATGTCCGCCTTCCCTGTGAAGTGAATATTCACCTTTTTTCCCCTCATCTTTCGTAAAATTCACTCCTCTTCGTATTAGATCGTGAATAATTTCGGGAGCTTCGTTGACTATTATTTCAACCGCTTTGGGATTACAGAGTTCGTCACCGGCTACAAGAGTGTCTTTTATATGCTCTTCAAAGGAATCGGATTCCCTGTCAACAGCGGCGATCCCGCCCTGAGCGTAATATGTATTTGAATCCCTCAGAGAATTTTTCGTCATCAAAAGAACTTTTCCGTGCTCCGAGGCAAGAATTGAAAAATACAGTCCTGCCGCACCGCTTCCTATAACAAGATAATCATAAACTTTAGCTTCATTTTTCATTTTTCAAAATTTCCTTCAGACCTAATATTTCTTTTTTCAGTTCGGCGTTTTCGTTGTTCAGCCTGTCTTCAAGGATCTTGATATTGTTTTTCAATTCTTTAACTGTCTTTTTATTATCTTTTATCGTTCTCCATTCTTTGAGAGCCGAGAAAAAGGCGGATATGAGCGCGCCGATGATCAGGGCGGTAAATATAACGAACACAATTGAAGTGTTTTTAATTTCATAGCCGAATACGATCAATCTTGACACTTTTTCGGAATAATTCTCGATGCTCAGCCATATTATTGCCAGCAGAATTATAAGCTGGGCTGTTTTTCTGATATAATACATTATCTGCCTCCGTCCCTCAAATTTACTATCTCACCGAAAAGCGAAACTCCGTCGGCCCGTGATATTTTAACATGAACGTAATCGCCTTCCTTTACACCATCCTGTCTGCTGAAAATGACCATTCTGTTCTGATCCGTCCTGCCTATCATTTCTGTGCTTCTTTTCTTGCTGACCGACTCGACAAGCACTTCTTTTATTGAACCTGTATCTTTACCTATTTGTTCAATTCCCAGCTGCTTCTGAAGTTCTGCGACCCTTTTATGCCTTTCGGCCTTAACTTTTTTCGGAACATCATCATTAAAATTCTTTTTTGCGAAAGTAAGATCTCTTTCCGAATATATGAACATGAACGAATTGTCGAATCCGGATCTTTTCATCACATCAAGAGTCTGTTCGAAATCTTCGTCGGTTTCGCCCGGAAATCCTACGATAATATCAGTAGTAAGAGCGATACCCGGGATCTCTTTTCTTACTTTTTCGATCTTTGACAGATATTCCTCTCTAGTATATCCCCTGTTCATCCGTTTTAGTACCTCATTGCTGCCTGCCTGGAAGGGCAGATGCAGATGTTTACATACCTTCGGATTGTCAGCCATAACACTAATAAGTTCGTCTGAAATATCTTTAGGATGCGATGTAGCGAACCTCAGCCTTCTGAGACCATCAATTTCCGATACTTTATTCAGCAGCTGAGCAAAGTTCATACCGTCTGAATTATATGAATTCACGTTCTGTCCCAGCAGAGTTATCTCGGTAATACTTTTTGAAACATGATCTTTGACTTCAGTCATTATCGACTGAACGCTCCTGCTCCGCTCCCGGCCCCGCACATAAGGAACTACGCAGTACGCACAAAAATTGTTGCATCCCCGAATGACCGTTACAAAAGCCGAGTGAGTATTTTCAGTGAACGGAAGAATATCCTCGTAATTCTGTTCCTTCTTAAGATCGAGATTTTCCTGAAGTTTTTTGCTTTTCAGACAATCGCTGATCATCTGCGGAAGCTGATCGTAATTATCCGGCCCGCACAGAATATCAATATACGGCAGCTCCTTCTTCAGCCTGTCAGAATTATACTGCGGAATGCAGCCCAGAATTCCGGCGATTTTCAGTTTTCCTTTTTTCAGCTTCAGATGAGCGTACTGTTCCATTTTATGGATCACTCTCTCAACCGCTTTTTCCCTTATCGCGCAGGTATTAACGAAAAGAATATCTGCTTTATGAATACTATCAGCCTTAACATAACCGTTATTTAAAAGTATTCCAGCTACAAGGTCAGAATCATACACGTTCATCTGACAGCCGAAAGTCTCTATATGAAATTTCAAAACCAAAGCAGGATCCTTACATTACTTAAGCAAGTAATATAGCAAAATTACGCTTTAAAAACAATGATAATGTCCTTATATAATACATTATATATTACGATTTATTTTTCTTGACATCATTCTAAACTATTCCTTATATTGAATGAAGTAAAATATTATCAACGCAGAAGTAGTAAGTAATGTGTAATTTTTTTCTTAAAAATAATTTGTTAGCATATAAGAGAGAATACTCTACTCTACTCTACTCTACTCTACTCTACTCTACTCTACTCTACTCTACTCTACTGAAAATGAACCTGAAAATAAATCTTACTTAAAAGGAATTTCAAATGGAAAATAAAATTCTGATCTTCGCGTTTCTTTTTATATCATTTCTCCAGCCGACACAAATATTCGCCCAATACGAATGGAGCGAACCGATCCAGCTTTCAGAAGACGGAAATTATCCCGCAACAACTAATTCAAGTCCTGCTATCACTGTTGACAGCAACGGAGTGATTTATGCCTTCTGGGTCAGAGGTATAGAAACTGAAGATCCTTTTGTTTGGCGCTGTCATATCGAATTTCGAAAATCAGCAGACGGTGGTCAGACATGGTCAGAAATAGAGAATATAACACCCGAAAACACAGAAAGCAGATTATACAGGATAAATGCCGTTTGCGATTCTCAAAATAATGTTCATATTGTATATAAAGCAGAAAGTACGATGATATATTACAAAAAATATGATGGGACTACTTGGAGCAGTCAGGAAGAAATATATTATTGTAATAACGGACTGAATTTAAAAATAGATTCGAACAACAGGCTGTACGCAATAATGTGGAGTCCCACCCAGACATATTACGCTTATCATGAGGCTTCGGATACAAATACGGCTAACTGGACGGTAACATGTATAAGCGCTTATGAAAATATGTATATGAAGGATTTTACTTTTGATGCAGATAATAATATACACGCTGTCGGTGAATATTATATTTACGCTTTGGACGAATACCGGCCTTTTTATATGAAATACGACAGAAGCAGGGAAAGATGGGGTACTATACGTTTAATGGATTATATTGAAGAAGCTTCCTCCGCACAAGCAATTATACTTACAAATGAAGGTAATTTAATTAGCAGTATATGCTATGGTACCAATGATTATACGAACAAAAATTTTATTTACACAAAATCATTGTTAGATACCTTGTGGCAAAATGCAGGATATGTAAATTCTAATATGTCAAGGTCGAAAGAAATGTTAATCAGCTCAGACGATCATCTTCATTTTGTAGAAAATGAATTCAGCATTAATGCTAACATTATATATACGACAAACGTTAGCGGTTCATTTTTAAGGGAAGTTGTTCAGTCGGATACTGCAATTTATAGCTATGGTCCATTCGATGTCGAATTATATAACAATCGTTTTATTTATTCAGTTTACGGTAAGTCAAATACTGAAAATTTTTATAATTATATTTATTTTCAGTCTAGGCAGATAGAAACAGGAATAGATGATCCAGAATTGACATTACCAGCCACTGCAACACTCAATCAGAATTATCCTAATCCTTTTAATAATGAAACTGAAATTACATTCTCAATTCCTAAGGCATCAGAAATACAATTGAATATTTATAACATCAAAGGCGAGATAGTAAAAAGCCTGCTTAATAAGAAAATGAACAAAGGTATTCATTCAGTTAACTTTCAGGCTAATGTTCTGAACACCGGTATTTATTTCTATCAGCTTGTCGTTAACGGGAAGATCCTTCAAACAAAATCTATGCTGTATTTAAAATAAAAAAAGGAGGTACTATTCGATTTAACCCTATACAAGAAAGTAGCCGTGGGCCCGGAAAAGCTGCGGCTGCAAATCTTCACAAGTACGGGTGACCGCCTGTACCTCCCTTAGTAATATACGGATGTACAGGTGGTTTCTCAAATGTAAAACATCATAAAAAAGGAGAAACACCATGTTAAAGAAACTCTTTGCGATTATTTTAATCGCAACCTCAATGTGTCTGCTATCCGCAGAAAAATATGCTGTTCTCGTAACAGGAGCAAAAGCTCCGACACAAAACGATCCGTATGCCGCATTCTGGATGGATACGTATCTGATGTGGGAAATGCTGTATCTGAAAGGCTTCGATCCTGCTAATATCTATGTCCTTTATGCTGATGGTATAGATTGCACAAATGGGTATGTTGACTTAGAACGTTACTCAGCTAAACATGCCGAAATTCTAGAGCCAGGTTATATGATCACCGATTATCCTGCAACAAGCAGTAATCTTGAAACTGTAGCTTTGGAGTTAAGAAGAAAGTCAACGGATAATGATTTTCTTTTCGTGTGGACATTCGGACACGGTTCAACTAACGGCAGCGGTTCGTCAAATCTTAATCTGATGGACACAAGCATCTCAGATACAGACTTTGCAACTTTGTTCAACGGTATAAAAGCGAACAAGAAAGTTTTCTGGATGGCTCAATGTTTCGGAGGTGGTTTTAAAGAAGAGCTGACTGGTAACGGTACATTTAATAATGTTATTTTCAGTTCTGCTGCGCAATCATATCAAGAGTCTTATTTTGCTGATAATATGCCTGTTGAGAATAAATCCCAGCCTGAGGAACAAGAGTTGCCAACAGATAACAGTAAACCTTCTATTGAAATAGACTGGTATGGTGTCAGCAATCCGCAGGCGCACTGGGAGTATAATTTCCATATGTACGCAGCTGCGAATCAACATAAACAGCATGAGGTTAATAGTGAGTTTTATTATAAAGATTTAACAATTGACGGTGTGCACTACGGTACTGTTCCATATTCTTTAGTTGACGGATTTAATGATCCCAGATATTCTT
>ENA-UPTA01001306-UPTA01001306.1-activated-sludge-metagenome-genome-assembly--contig:-NODE-1306-length-27915-cov-6.215829_pt1 | contig 27915 bp, 24 predicted proteins | sample MGYA00238184_ERZ773361 | MGnify/ENA primary metagenome ERZ773361 (study PRJEB29100, sample SAMN05720205) | activated sludge metagenome | isolation source: anaerobic digester from wastewater... | reverse complement strand
CCTTCTAGGCTTCGTTTTTTGAGGTCATCTCAATAATTTGCCTAAATCAAGGAGTACGAAAGGTGCCGGTTTCTGCCATTATTTGCTTGCGTGAATAGGAGAAAGGAGGGTAAGTAATGGCACAAGGTAAAGTTAAGTGGTTTAATAATCAAAAGGGGTACGGTTTTATATCCAGAGACGGGGGGGATGATGTTTTTGTCCACCATTCCGCTATTCTCGGGGATGGGTACAAAACCCTGGAGGAAGGCCAGGATGTCGAGTTTGAACTTGAGAGCGGTCCTAAAGGAGAACATGCCAAGAATGTCGTAAAGTTGTAAAAAATATATGATTCCATTTAAAAAAGAGGCCTGAAAAGACAGGCCTCTTTTTTTGTCGGCCCTGGCTTTGTTTTTCGTTTCATGAGAGCCGGTAAGTTTTTTAGCTAGTGTTTGACAAGGGTATGTTTATTTTGTAATATTCGAAGACAGCGGCATTTTTTATAAACGGGGGGATCCTTTGTTATCACTCCCAGCCGAGAAGGGGAAAAGTTGGCCGCTGGACACCCGGGGAAAGGGGCGATATCTTTTCGGATAAACCCTGCCGCGGCGGTGGGCGCGGATTCTGTATGAAAGGATGTTATGAAAGCCATTTGTATTCAAAGTTTCGGCGGGAGTGATGTTATGTGTTTGCAAACCGTTGAACCCAGGCGGCCTCAGGCCGGACAGATCCGGGTTCGGATTAAAGTCGCGGGAGTCAATCCTGTCGACACATATATCCGTCAGGGACTCTATCCTCTCGATATAAGTCTTCCTTTTACTCCCGGGATGGACGGCGCCGGTGTGGTTGAGGAAGTGGGGGAGGGCGTGACCCGTTTTGCCCCCGGGGATAAAGTGTACGTGAGCGGGACACACCTGGGAACGTATGCGGAGGAAACGGTATGCTCGATTCACGAGGCGGTTTTTCTTCCGGAAGCCTTTTCTTTCGCTCAAGGCGCTGCCATCGGGATCCCTTTCGCCACGGCTTACCGCGCGTTATTCACCAAAGCCCAGGCGGTTGACAAAGAAACGGTTATGGTCCACGGGGGCAGCGGCGGCGTTGGGACTGCGGTGATTCAAATAGCGAAATGCCTCGGACTGACAGTCATCGCGACCGCTGGCAGCGACAAGGGGCGCTCTCTGATCCAGAGTCTTGGCGCAGACTTGGTTCTCGATCATACTTCCGAACATTATCGTCAGGAAGTCCTTGATTTTACCCGGGGCCGCGGGGTGCAAATTATCATTGAAATGCTGGCGAATAAAAATCTGTCCGCTGATCTTCAGATGCTGGCCCCGAACAGCCGTGTCGTGATCGTGGGGTGCCGGGGGGAAGTCACGATTAATCCCCGGGAGGCCATGTCCCGGGATGCCACGATTTGCGGGATGTCGCTGCTGAATCTTTCTGCTGAAGAGCGTTTGAAAGTGTTCCAGGCCCTGGACCCGTATTTTCAGAACGGCAGTTTAAGCCCGGTTATCGGCCGGGAATTTACGCTTCAGGAGGCCCCTTTGGCGCATGATGCTATCATGCAGTCCGGCGCTTCCGGTAAAATTGTCCTGCGGGTTGAGTCGTGATGGTCTTCCCATGATCAAAATGAAAATTTTTGTTATTAGCTATTTCATGCTTTGCTTGCTTTTGTCTTTGCCCGGTTCTCTCTGGGCCGGGTCTTCCGTTTTTACCCGCATGAAGGATTTTATGGAAACCCATGAAGAAGACCTTGATATTACGGTGGCCGGCCTGGGGGTGCGGCTTTCGGAATCTCCGTATATTGATAAAGATGTCGATGGGTTCCCTGTTCCGATTATCGTGGCCCGGTACAAGAATTTGTTCCTGGACGGGCGTAAACTCAGGTATCAGCTCAAGCGTTTCCCGCAGGCGGATATCTCCTTAATCGGCGTTCCCCGTTTCAACGGTTATAGCCATGACGACAGCCCGTTTTTAGAAGGGATGGATGACCGTAAGGGCAGTATTGAAGGGGGGATCCGCTGGCTTTGGGAACACCGTTTTTTGAACCTGGAGGTCGCCGGCGTTTCAGACCTTCTTAATAATCATCAGGGGCAGGAGCTCAAGCTGCTCGTCTCCCGGCAGTTCTACAGAGGGTTTCTGAAACCCCGGGTGGGGGTGAACTGGCTCAGTGAGGATATGGTGGATTATTATTATGGAGTGAAAGGGGAGGAGGCGAAACCCGGTCGTCCGGCTTATGAAGGCGGCTCCGCCCTTAATTTTATCGCCGGAATTCAGATGGCTGTTCCTGTTAAGGGTTCCTGGGTGCTTGTCACCGATGTCCAGTTTGAGGGACTCGGGAGCAGGATCGAAAAGAGCCCGTTGGTGGATGAGTCGGGGCTTTGGACGGCCATCGTCGGACTAGGCTATCATTTTAAATGATCGGAAGCCGGGCCTGGAAGGCAGGGTGTTCGGAAGCCTTCATGTGAATTTGAATTGAGTGGTCCTTGTCATGCAAAAACGTCCTTGGGGAGTTACCTTTGTCAGCAGTTTCATGATCGTGGTCGGCGGATTTTCAACGGTCATCATCTTTGTCTACATCCTGGATTCCCTCCGTATTTATGGCGTGAGTTCCCTCATGATCACCGGCCCGATGTCTTTGGCCGGATTTATTCTTTACGGGATTATGCCGGTCTTGTTTTATTCGGCCGGCGTCAGCCTGTACATGGCGCGGCCTTGGGCCCGGAGAGCCACCGTGACCATTATCCCCTTGGCAGGCTTTTTTTGGTTTTTCAATTGGAAATATCGTTCGATTCTGGGGCAATCCATGCTTTTAAATCCGGGGGTCTTGGATATTTTGCGCGAGTGGCCCGGTTATTTCTTTCAGTCGTTTTTGCAGTATATGTTGGGTTGGGCGCTGCTCGTCAGTTATTTTTTAAAACCGCATGTCAAAGTTTACTTTTCTTCCGAAGTCCCCTCCTCCGATCCTGGAAATTTCCCCTAATAGCCCTGCAACGTTAACCTTTTCCCGTTACGGTTGCCCAGCCCTGGAGGGGTGTATCTTGCAGGCATTTTTGAATTCCTTATTATATTATAATGATGAAACCGATAGCGGCTCTTGTTTTGGCTTTGGAATATGTTACACTTTCCCTGTGGTATAAAAGACAGGGTCGGGAAACGTTTTCATGTAGGTAACGTATTTTTTAACAATATGTTATGAAACCGGGCTTCTGGATGGCATGAAAAATATTAAGGTCATTTTATATAAAATGAGGGGCATTAAACTCGGCATAAGTTTGCTTTTTTGGCTGACCCTGTGGGTAGGCCAGGCCGTTGCTCTCGGCACCCCGCATCCTTTGGATTATTATGAGAGGGGCTCGGAATTCCTGTCCTCTTTTCGCGGGGACCGTCAGGATATTATTGAAGCCGAAGAAATTTTTCAGCAGTTGATCGACCGGTATCCGGAATCCGCTCTCGGTTACCTTGGTATGAGCCGGGCTCTGCTGATGGACGCGGTCCTGTTTGATGATCATTACAATATGAAGTTGGTCCATGAACAAGCTTTGCCGAATGCGGTGAAGGCCCTGGAATTAGGCCCGACGATTCGCGCGGTCCATGACCATTATTCAGAGATCGAAAAGATCTTCGAAAATTATTACTTGAACAAGAAGGAAGCCCAGATTTATTTAACATTATATCCGGACGACCCTAAGACGTTCTATTACGCCGGGTCATTTGTCCTGGATCAGGATGAACCGCAGAAAGCGGTGGAATATCTCTCGATAGCCTTGGATATGAACCCGGAACAGGGGCTTCGTCAGAAAATTTTGAAACGTCTGGCCTGGATACATCTTAATAAGTATCAACAGTATGAGAAAGCGGTCAGTTATTGCCGGCAGGCTCTGGAACTGGAAGGCAATTCTTATGAGTTGAATGAATACTTGGGGTTGGCTTACCTGAGGATGGGAGATTATCACGCGTCCGTCGTGTCTTTGTCCAGGGCTTTGCAGTTGAGGGACAAAGGCGGCCAGGCGCAGTTTTACCTCTGTCTTGCAAAAGGACATCAGGCCGAGTTGGAGGGCAATGTTTCATTGGCTGCGGATTTTTTTGAGAAGGCCCTGGTATCCCGCGGCCGGGATATTGAGGTGCATTACAAGCTGGGGAATTTGTATTTCAACATGGCTGATTACCGCAGGGCGTATGATCATTTTCGGAGAGTCATTGATTTACAGCCGGACAAGGCGAACGCGTATTTTTTCGCCGGCCGCTCCATCCAGTCTTTGGGGGATTATGATTCGGCCGTCACTTATTTCTCTAAATATTTGATGCTTGCGACCGAGGACCAGAAAGTCGACTGGATTAAACAGCATGTGCCCGCGCTCTTTTCCCACAATCAGCTCGGGTCGCGGTAAATTGTTTCACAGCATGTCCGAGGCGGGCCGCCGATATCCTTTTTAAAACAAGGGGGACGCATGCCGATAAACCCTGAGATGAAAAGGACGCTTTCCGTCCTGATTGTTGAAAACAACCAGGTGGACAGCCGGATGCTCAAGGGGATGCTGGAAAAGACGGCTTACGGGTCGTTTGAGCTTGATTGTTGCGGCTGCCTGGCGGACGCTTACCGGCATTTGGAAAATAATTCTTATGATGTGATCCTCCTTGATTTGAATCTGCAAGACAGCTGGGGCCTCGATACCCTGGAACGGATTCATTGTAAATTCCCGCATCTTCCCATCGTTATCAATACCGGCGCCTATGAAGATAGCCTGGGGCTTAAGGCGATCACCAGCGGCGCGCAGGATTATCTCATTAAGGGGAAATATTTGCCCTATGGCCTGAGTAAAGCCCTCTATTACGCGGTGGAACGCAAAAAGGCGGAGCAGGACCTGAAGGCGGCCTACAACCACCTCCGGGAGACGCAGGCCCAGCTGATTCAAGCCGAAAAGATTCATGTCGTCGGCGGTTTGGCCAGCGGCGTCGCGCACGAAGTCAAAAATCCCCTGGCCACGATTTTATACGGGATAGAATTTCTTTATAGAAAATTAGAAGACACGGATGACGAGCAGATCCAGGTTACGCTCAAGGCCATTTATGAGGCGGCGGTTAAAGCGAACAGGATCATTAAGGATCTCTTGGATTTTTCCAGCCTCTCATCATTACAAAGACAACGCGAGGATATCAATGCGGTTATCGACCACGCTTTAACATTGATCCATCACCACTGCGAAAAGTTTTCCATCACTGTTCAGAAAAAATATTCCGCAGACATTCCTGAAATCTCTATTGACCGGAACCGGATCAAACAAGTGGTCCTGGATTTAACATTAAATGCGATTCAGGCTATGCCCCGGGGAGGGACCCTGCAGATCACGACTCGGGTTAAGCCTTTGGCTGGGGATGACGACGGCTGTCCTGGCCCGCCGTCATGCCTGATTAACCTCGGCGATCCCGTGGTGATCGTTGATATCCAGGATTCCGGGGAGGGGATCAGTCAGGAATACATGACGAAAATATTCGACCCATTTTTTACAACCAAACGCGCTGCGGGAGGCGTCGGGCTGGGGCTGTCCATCGCCCGCACGATTATGCATAATCACCAGGGATTAATCCGTATCACGAATAGAGAGGAAGGGGGCGTTCGGGCGCGCCTGATTTTTAAAATATAAGGGTGCAGAGGATATGAGGAAAGCCAAGGTCCTGATTATTGATGATGAACGCGGATTTACGGAAATGGTCAAACTCAACTTGGAAGTGACCGGACGATACCGTGTTTTTATTGAAAATGATTCTGCGCTCGCCTTGGATACGGTTATCCGGACGCAACCGGATATTATCCTCCTTGATGTTATTATGCCGTGCCGGGAAGGCCCGGACGTCGTTTTCCAGTTGCGAAACCATCCTTTATCCCGGGATGTCCCGGTTATTTTCCTGACGGCCACAATCACAAAAGAAGAAGCCGCCTCCGGGGGGGGGGGCTGGTGGGGGGATATATTTTTGTCGCCAAACCTTCCTCCGTGGAGGAATTAATTGCGGCCATCGAACAGCATTTAGATAACGGGGACTGATCTCGGCAAAGAGTTGTTGAGCAAAAATTTGTTTAAAATATTTAGTTGCCATATATTTTTGTTATAATAAGGCCGGTGAAAATCATATCGAAAATAATCCAGCTTTTTTTTATTTGCGTCTTTTTCGGGTTCGGGTTGGGGCGGGGGCAAATTGCCGCAGAGTCGCCCGATACCCGTCACACGGAGAAGGAATGGGAGTTTTTTATCCGCCGGGCGGAAGTGATCAAGATGCCAATTCAATCCGTGATGGCCACCGACACCTTACCGTTTCCGCAAAACATGTTGCCGCCTTCTGACACGGTTTATATTGTTTCGCTGGATATGGTTGTTTTAAAAAATGGAGAGCCTTGGCGGTTTGATGATGAAACGGGCGTTCAGTATGAATTGAGGGATACTCAGGGCCGGGTTATGAATTTCCTGAATGAAGAACGGGGAAGCGGGGATGAACCGTCCCCTGGGTCGCCGGAGGACCTCCGGCCTTTTATCGCCGGGCCAGACGGCGTGAGGCTTTATTTCCAGTCCTGGGATGAATTTTACGATAACCTGGTTCTCACCGTTGACGCCGCGTATCCGGATATGAATTCCCCCTTTGAGCTTTTAATCCCTTTTGAGCAAATTTGTTTTGTGCCTGGCAGCGATCAAAACAGGCCTCCGCAGGATTCGGATATTGAGATTGTATTTCCTAAAAATAATGTTCATGTTCTCCCGGGGCAGACTGTGCCGTTGAAAATTCAATTTGCGGAATATGTCAAAAAACCTGATAAATTGTTAATCCTCTCGCCTCTGTATTCGCTGGAAGACAGGGAGCTTGCCTGTCAATATTCCCTGCGCATTGAGCCTGATGCCAGCCCTGGGCCGTATGAAGTTCTCATTATCGGAGTCTGGAATATGGATCATCAGGAGGTGACCGCATCTAAACTATTGTCGTTAAATGTGATCGAACATAAGTCTGACGACCGTCCTTCCCTGTGCCCTTTATCTCGAAGAAGGTAAAGGGTTTTCCTACTTGAACAAAAATTCTGGCGCTTGAATACCTGTCTTTTTAGTGCTATAATCTCCCCACACTTTAATTTTATAATCTTAGGATACAAGCGAACTATGCGCACATTTTTTATCATTATCTTATCCGTATCTTTAATCGGAGCGGGCCTGATTTCTCCTGTAAGAGTTTTTGCAAATGAAAAATATTCTCTGGTTGATTTTTACCTCTTAAAAGGGGAGCGGTTCCTTGAGAAAGAAGATTATCTCGTGGCGATGAACCAGTTTCTCATTGTGACTCTTTTGGACCCGGCCCATCAAAAAGCCAGGAAATATTTATTACAGCCCGATATAAATGCTTTTTTAAAGGATAAGTATGACCAGTATAAATTGAAAAAATTTTTGGATTTAGCAGATCAGACCGATTTTGTGAATTCCCGTATTGCCTATCTCGATGAATCGAATGAGCGGCTTTTTGAATTTATAGAAAAAAATAATCTCATCACGGATAAAAACCGGAAGAATTTTGAGACTCTATCTACGATGGTCAAGCCCAAACGGGATATCGCGGCATTAACGACAAAACTGGAGCAGATCCGTGACGCCCATGATGTGGAAACCTTGGGCCTCGCGGTCAAGTTGATGCGGGACCAAAAGGAACAGTCCATGCAAATGCTTGAAGCTAAGCAGCAGATTAACAGCCAGCTACGATCCCTCAAGCAGGCGCTTCTTGATAAGGAAATGTCCAGACAGCGGTCCGTTTCCATGAAAGAACCCGATATGAATTTAGATCATTTGCTCCAACAGCTGTCGGAAAAAGAATCCCGGATCCAAGCCCAGGACCAACAGATTCTGTCTTTGCGTGGGGAACTGCAGGAGGTCCGGCTGGAGTTCAGCTCTTTGCAGGGTAAAATGGCTGACACGGACCGGAAACTGGCTGAATTAACAAAAGAGCTTGCGGGGATGTCTTTGGATGGGTTCGGTAAGCAGCAGATGCTCGATGATAAAGAAGCGGTGATCCGGCAGTTAAGCGATCAGGTAAGAGAGTCGCAGGCCCAGTTGCAGCTTGTACAGGGGATTATTGGAGAAAAAGACGACCGAATCGCAGAGTTCCAGGCACAGTTGAGCCAGATGGAAGAACGGTTGAAAGCCACAGAAGCCGCCCGTTTGGCTGAGGAAGACATTGAAATACAACAGCCGGCCAGCGATCAGGGCAGGCCGCTTCTTTTTCCTCTGGGAACCGGAGGGTCTGTTGTGGCGGCTGAAGAGGACCTTGATGATTTGAAAGTGAAATATCAAACGTTGGAAGATGTCTTGAAAGAAAAAGAATCTCATATCGCTGAATTGAATCAACTGGTCGGCCTGCTGGACCGCAAGGTTATTTCTTACCGGCAGAGCCATTCCAAGAAGGAGCAGGAATTGGTCCAGGTGAAAGGGATCCTGGAAATTTATAAAGGCCGTTTGGACGACACATGTGAGTTGTTGAAGCAAAGGGATATGTATATTTCCGAAATTGAACAGCAACTGCGCGGCTTGGAAAACCTTTTTGATCAAAATTCGCTTGATTTCTCCAGTGATTCTGTCGCGGAAGAACAAGGGGTATCTGAAGAAACCCTCCCGCCTCCAGCCACCCGGGATGCCATCACTCCCCCAGGCATGATTGACAGCAAAGCAGCCCTTCCGATTCTTGAAAGTACGAAATACCGTATTGAGAATTTGATGAATGCAAAACCTCTAAGCAGCGAAATAATTCAGTATTAAATCAAGTATGATAACCAGTTATGAAGGACGGAGTTATTTATGAAGAGAGCCTGGCTTTGTTTTCTCCTGGCGGCCGTGTCTGTGGGGCTGTGTCCTGTCGACGGCCGTTGCGACAATTTGAGGGATTCGGTTGTTAAAATTTTTGTCACGTCCAACCAGATGGATTTCTACCGGCCCTGGCAGTCCCGGGGGAGTTTTTCAGCGACCGGATCAGGCTGCATATTAAAAGGGCAGAAGATCCTGACGAATGCCCATGTCGTCGTCGACAGCACGTTCATCCAGGTCAGGAAAGAGTCCGACCCTACGAAGTATACCGCTAAAGTCGAATCTATCGGGAATGACTGCGACCTGGCGATCCTCACGGTGGATGATCCCCGGTTTTTTGAGGGGATTGCCCCTTTGGATTTCGGGGAGCTCCCGCAGTTGCAGGACACGGTTGTCGTCCTTGGGTTTCCCGAGGGGGGAGATAAATTGTCGATTACCGAAGGGGTGGTTTCCCGTATAGAAATTGTCCCGTATGTGCAGACGTCCAAACGGCTGCTGGCGGTGCAGATTGACGCCGCGATTAATCCGGGAAACAGCGGCGGCCCGGTTTTTCAGGACGGGAAGATCGTCGGTGTCGCTATGCAGGCCATGAGGCACAGCCAGAATATCGGCTATATGATCCCCGTTCCTATCATTAACCATTTTATACAGGATTTGGAAGATAACGGGCGGTATGATGGGTTCCCTGGGTTAGGGGTGGAATATCATAATACGGAGAGCCCGGCCTTGCGGGAATATTATAAAGTCAGCGGCCATGACGGCGGTGTTTATATCACGCGGGTTTTGCCGTTCTCCGCTTCCGACGGGATATTACGCGAGGGGGATATCATCCTTGAGGTGAACGGAGTCCCTCTCGGGATGGATGGCACGTTTGAATTCCGGGACAATGAACGTTTGGGATTCTCGTATCTCATTCATAATCAGCAGATCGGGCAATCAATTTCTTTAAAGGTTGTCCGGGATGGGAACGTGGAGGAAAAGGATGTCCTGTTTAAACCCCCTGCCGATTTAATCCCACAACCTAATTTTTTTGAGAAACCGCCTTATTATATTTACGGCGGCCTGGTTTTTACTGTTCTCAGCGCGGACTTGTTGCAGTCCTGGGGGCCGCAGTGGTGGGAAAAGGCCCCGCTGGAGTTTATGGCTTATTTAACGGGGGAGGGGCGTTTAAACCTGGCCCGGAAAAAAGAGTTGGTGGTTTTACTTCAGGTCTTGCCTGATGATGTGAATATTGGGTATCATGACGCTAATAATGAAGTGATCCATAAGGTGAACGGCCAGGAATTTGAATCATTCCAGGAATTTGTAATATTGTTAGCGAAGTCTACGCCCCCTTTTACGGTCATAGAAACTCAGATGCAATATCATTTCATTTTAAAAAACAAGGGAATAAATCAAATTACAAGGAAGGTCATTGAACGGAATAACATCCCCGCTCCATATTCTAAGGATGTGGAGGGATGGTTGAAAAATATGGGGCAGGAATAAGGTTAAAAGTTTTTTTTAAAAAGAGATATTATTAGAAAATAAGTATTTAGAATTATAACATCTTGAAATATAAATATTTACAAAGAATATTATTATATACATTTTCCTGCCTTTTTAGTATAATAGGAATGTGAAAATGTTTTTAATAAACAAAATTTTACTCATAATTTATGTTTCTTTTTTTCTCGGTTTAATTCCTCCCCAGAGTTTCGCCGCTGTGACGCTTTCTGTGACCCCGGCTGAGGGAGGCAACAGTCTTCGGTTTGGCCGGGTCGGGACCCTTTCCTCAGAAGATAAAGAAGTCCGTATCCGGGTTACTTCCGACTCAGGACAGCAATACCAGGTTTTTCAAAGAATGGGCCCCCTCGTTAATGAAAAAGGGGAAAGGTTAGAGCATACGGCTTTATTAACCGGCGGGTTAATCGGATCCAATGCCCAGGGAACGCTTTATATTCAGGATACAGAGCCCTTGGGTTTTTCTGAGCAACAGATTTATTCTTCTGATCCCTCCGGGATGTCAGACTCTTTTGTGGTTTTTTATAGAGTTGATCCTGAAGCCCTGAACGTTTCCGGATCTTTTCAGGGGCAGATGTTTTTTACGGTCCGCCCTATAGGCGAAGGAAACATTGATGAAACTGTCCTGACCGTTACTTTGGAAGTGGGCGGTGATTTAAAAGTTGAAACTGCCGGGAATGCCGGGGCGACCCGGGTCAGAATATCAACAGATCAGCCCCCTGTTGCCGACGAGGTTTTTTCTATCTCTTTTACAAATAATGTGGAAGGCAAATCCATAAAAATTTATCAGTCTATCGACATCTTCCCCCGGGATGAATTGATGCAGCCGGTTGAAGCGGGATTAATTCAATATTCAGTTTTTGGAGGAGAAGGGGGAGGAGATGTCTTTCAGAAGGCGTCTGGGGACCTGACCCCGGAGCAGATTCTTCTTTATGACGGGACAGTCAGCCACGACACCCTCGGGATTTATTTTGGCGTGAATCAGGATTTGGTGCACAATTACAAGGCGGGGCGTTATGAGGGGAGGGCCAGATATCTTGTTGAAAGCAGCCAAGGGGGGCAGGTCTTTGATGTTGACCTGGAACTCATCCTTTCCCCGGTCTTTGAACTGAAGGTGGAGTTCCCGCCCGAAGGCATGAATTTTGAAGGCACGTTGGAAACCGATCCCCCGCAAGTTAAAGACGTAACGGTGACGGTTAAGACAAATTTGGGCAAACCGTATGTTGTCAATCAAATCCTCCAGACCCCGCTGACGAATGAAAAGGGGGAGGAGTTTTCCAGAGATTTTTTCACCGTTCGAGAGGAACTGGTGAGTGGAGAGGGAAGCGTTCAGCACAGTGATTTTTCTCCAGTAAGCAAGGGAGAGGTCCCTTTATACGTTTCAGACGGCCTGGGGTCGTCAGTGGTTTTAAAGGTGAGTTACCGTATGAAGCCTTACCCGAATATGCGAGCTGGTCATTATAAAGTGCAAGTCATGTATTCGTTAGGCGCAATTTAGTTGATTCCTTGAAAGGAGGAAAGGGAGAAAATGAAAAGATTAACCTTATTAACAATGTTGGTGGCAGGGGTGCTGTTGTGCTGCACATCGGGTGCTTTTGCCCAAAGCAGTTCAGCTACGTTCCCGATCAGTGTCGCTATTACCAACGCCAGCACAGCGACCTTCGTGATCTACCAGGTTGACGGCGGTGTTTTTTCGCCTTGGACCGGAACTTTAGGTTTTAATCCGATTCTCACCCTGGTTTCGGATCCCGCTGATCCGCCTATGTATGCTTACCTGGGCGATGTTTATTACGCGATTGATGTTTTTCCGTATGGGGCGGGAGCTCTGAACGTTGGTGTTTCTTATACGGATGACAATAATCCGAACGGCGCTATTAATGACGGAACGGGTTTGGGTGTCCACGCTATCGGCTCCCCGGTTTCCAATGATAATAACAGGACCCCGACAAATTACCTTGATGATACTGAAACAGCGATTGGGACCAAGGCCGTATTGGGTAATATTGCCCAGACTATTTTTGCTTCGGATATCCTGGCTAATGGGCAGTATTTACGTTTTTATGTTGGGTTGGCAACGGGTAATCCGGCGGAAAATGAACCAGCCGGAGCAATCCCGTTTAATCCGGGAGACATTCCTGGTAATTACACCGGCACGTTAACCATGACGGTTGCCGCTCCGGGACCGTAATTTGTTTTTTTAAATCTTGAAATTTTTGCGGGCAGGTACTCCTGCCCGCAAAAATTATTAAACTTATGCATCGATTTATCCATATAATCCTTTTTTTCTTTGTCGTTTTACTCGGTATGCCGGGCAGAGTTTCTGCGCAGCTGATTATCCAGAAGAGTGTCATCACACATGAAATTGCCCCGGGATCCGGAGTGGTTGATTCTCTAGAGGTGATCAATAGTACCAACAAGCCCCTGGGAGTAAAATTATATTGGCAGGATTTTATTTATCGTCCCCCTTTTGATAAGGGGAACAAAGAATTTATGCCGTCCGGGACCTCGGATTATTCCTGTTCGGATATGGTTACCTTTGCTCCCAATGCCCTGACTCTTCCGCCGTTCGGTGAACAAGAAGTTAAATATTCGATCAAAGTCCCGGAGTCATTTAAGTCCGGATGCGATGGCGTGCTTTTTTTTGAGATGAACACGAATGTGGAGCAGGCCAGAATTGGGATGAATTTTGTAACCCGGATCGGCACCTTGTTTTTCCTAGAGTCCACTGAGAAAGATAAAACCGCGTCGGTTAAGGATTTACTTTTGCAAGAGGGGACCTTGCAGGGCGTCTTTCACAATCAGGGCAATGTCGTGCTTTTTCCCCAAGGGGTCTTTTTTATCCTCAGCGATGACGGCCTGGTGGAGGACCGGGGAGAAGTGAATAAGCTTTATATCCCCCCTCAGACGGAAGCGGATTTTAAATTGGGCATTCCTGAAAAACTCCCGCCGGGGAAGCATACGGTTGTCCTGACCTTTGATTTGGACGGGGGGGATAATGTTGTCGTTGAAGCTGATTTTCATAAGAACCCGGACGGGGCATTGAACCTGGTGGCAACACGGAATTAAGGCTGTATGCCGGGCGGTAAATAATATTTAAGCAAGGTGGTGAATTTTTTTCTGTGTTTCGGTTTCATGCTGACTTTGGTGCAAGGATACCATAGGGAAATGTCGGATAAGGGCTGGTTTTCGTAAGTTCAATTTTTAGAAGACGCCGTGGAACCGCAGAAATGTTGCGAGGTATGATAAAATTTTTCCTTGGAATTCTTATTGCCGCGTTATTTCTTTTCTCTTTCCCCCAAGGCGACGCCTGGGCAGGGACGGACGCTGATTACCACTATTACATGAGTTTGGGCGTGCGGGCTTTTGATAAGGGGTACTATGAGAAAGCCATTTCGTATTTCGAGCAAGCCCAGTCTATAAACCCGGCTCGAGACACTCCCCTTAAGTATATTAATCTCATTAAACGTTTTAAAGAGGGCCGCACGGCCGTGGTCCAGACCGCGGTCCCTCCCCCCAAAGCGGTGGCCGCACGGGAGCCGGAGCCGGACGACCGGACAACCATCGCGCAGCAGTTTTCCCCTTCGTCAGCCATAATGCAGGCCAGAGAAACGGCGCTTAAACCTAAAGATGCGGCCATCCTCAAGCTGGATGATGCCCTTTGGGCCATACAGCCCAATACGGAGTTGGAAATAGAAACCAATAAGACGTATGTCCTGGAGGGCCGGAATATTAAACAGTTTTTAGCCGTCAATGAAGGCGTCCTGGAGGTGGACCGGCTGGACAAAGACCGCATCAGTTTTATGACTAAAGTCCGGGGGGCCACCTTTTTTCATATTTGGGATGACCGGGGCCGATGGACTTTTAACGTGAAGGGCCAGCTCCCGGTTATTCAGCAGAATTTAGCGCTCGAAAAATTTGAATTGACAGGGAAGGCAGACGCCCCGCCCTTTAATATCGCATATTCAAATAATTGGAGCGGAATTTATTGGGGGAACCGTATCCCGGATATGACCCGGACCACCATGAATTTTTCCCAGTGGGTCGGGACGTACGGGAAGACGCCGTATGGCGATTTTGACGCTTCTATGAATTTCTATAAGTATGCCGAATCCACGGAGAGGATTGGCGAACGGATGGGACTGGCCGACGGGCATATCGGCCCATTCCGGGATTTCATTATCCGGGGGTTTGATACGGAAGTCTTTTTGTCCGATTTATCCATCCCGGGCCGGAGTTTCCGGGGCGTCAAATTGGAAAGTTACGCGTTTAATCATAACCTTCATTACACGGTCTTTCAGGGGCAGGACCGCGCTCAATTTCTCTTTTTGAGCCCGGGGATCCTGAGTGTCAAAAAAACCCATATTGAAGGGGCGAGCCTGACGTTGTTCCCGCAAGGAGATCACACGTACACGGTCAACGCCGGGAGAGGGTATGGCGACTCGAGGGATAATTTTTTAAAAGACAAGGTGTTTTCCGCGGAGACCGAACATAAATTCCGGGATTTTAAAATATACGGGGAATTAGCGTCGGATGAGGATGTCTACAGCGACATCGTGAGGACGGAGATTAAGAAAAAGGCCTACAGTTTAAATATAAATTTCCGCGATATCCATAAAGATTACGTGACTTTGGTCGGGCGCCCTTCAGATCGGGGAGAAGTCGGAGGAAATATCCGCTACGCATTTCGGGGAGAGAAAGCCCGGATCAATTCGAATTTTGACTTTTATCGCGACCGGTTTTTATCCAACCCTGAGAAAGAAGACGCTTTGAACTTTGATTGGAACGGCTCCTTGAATTATCCTTTGTCCTCCTCTTCGAGCTGGACCACCGGGACGTTTGTGTCTTATACCCCCCAGCTTATTTCTCCGCACGAAAGCAAAACCCTTTCGAACATGTTTAACCAGCGTTTTCCGTTTTTTGGGGGCCGGGCGATGACTTTATCGCTCGGGCAGACCTATCAGCAGAACCGTTATGATAAATCTCCGGCTTCCGAATTTGACCGCAATTCTTTATCTGCGGGCCTGCGGATGCCGCTGTTTTTTAATATAGGGTTTTATGTGAATTATGAATATTCGTTTGTCCGGAATCTTCTGGAAGACCAGTGGAGCTATCCGCATGTCTTGAGCACAGGAGTTGATTATTCCTGGAGGATGACCGACCCTCTGTCCGGCAGAATGAGCTTGCGCTACCGGGACGAAGAGAACACAACGGGCCAGTTCAGCTTCCTGTCCGGAGAAGATTCCATCCGCGGCTCTCTGGGGTTTGTTTATCGTCCCAACGCTGATTTTGAAGTCTATATGGATGGGAACGTCCGCAGCGTCTGGAGGGAAGCTCCGGATAATGCGGCTTATAATGACGCCGATGTCCGGTTAGGGGTGCGGACGAATTGGGACACATTTTTCCGCTGGAATCCCACGGGGAGGTTTACGGGCCGGGTTTTCAATGATGCTAACGGCAACACGGTGCCTGATCCGGGCGAAGCAGGGCTTCCCGGTATTGGGATTAAAGTCGGCGATAAGATTGTGAAAACCAATGACCAGGGCCGTTATTACGCGGTCGTCAAGGCTCAAAAAGTGAGGGTCGCCCTGGACATTTCAACCTTGCCGTCCGGGTATATCAATTCCGACGGGTATATGAAAGATGTCCTGGTGGATCATCAAAAAGTGCACGTGAATAATTTCGGCTTAACCAGCCAGTCCGGTGTTTATGGCGTTGTGTTCGTTGACGTCAATCAAAATAATATTTTAGACAGAGACGATGAATTTATTCCCAAAGCCAGGATTGTCCTGGACGGGAAAGACGTCACTTACAGTGATTTTGAGGGGACGTACAGCTTTGACAATATCGCGCCGGGCGTACATGTTTTGGAGCTGGACGTTAATTCGCTCCCGATAAAATATATTCCGCTTGTTAAAATCAAGAATGAAATTAAAGTCGGGGAAGGGATCACGTACGTGTTCAATATCCCGCTTAAAGAAAAATAACAGAGGCCACGGGCTGGCCCCGGCTATCGGGCCACGATCGTTTCCCGGATCACCGTTTGCCCGTTCTCCTGGAGTTTTTCCGTGATGGTGTAAAAGGATACCCCGGTTTTCATATCGTTGCTCGTTTCATCCGTCATTTGATTCAGAGGGGCGTTGACCCCAGGGATGGCCGGGATATAAACCGCAATTTTGAATTCCTGTGAAGACGTTGGCGTTGCGGCGAAAGCTTTTAGGCCGCAAGCGGCCACGATCATTACCGCCAGGAGTACCCAGAAGACATTTTTCATGCCACGCTCCTTTTAATAAAAAAGCCCTTCGAAAGATTCGAAGGGCTCATGTTTTCACGGAACCGGATGGTTACGGTAGCCAGACAACCATATCATTCCCCCTTTATCAGAAGGAAGCTTTAGGCTCACGGCTTTGCGCCCTATTCTTTCGAATAGTTTACCTTTCTAATTGTCAACTTAAGTATAACATATACCCGGCTGGTTTGCCCACCGGCCGGGAAGGACATTTTTAAAGGAAGCGTTTTCAGGGAAAATGTTTTGCTGTTTAACTTTTGGATACGTTTATCTGGCGGGCCGCCCGCATGACGGTTTCCGCCGCCTTCAGGGAGGCTGTATTTATAACCTGCGCTTCTTCCCTGGACCACGGACGGAAGGGGTGGGACACCGGTAGGATATCCGAGACATAAAGAATAGCCGCCGCTTTTTTCCGGGTCAGCGCCGCGGCCTGGAATAATGCGGCTGTTTCCATATCGACAATGTCGATTCCTTGCTGGAGCAGATAATCCTGGTAGTGTGTTTCTAGATAAAAAGAAGCGAAACTGGCGGCGGCCGCAACCCGCTGTCCCGGACCGCTGTTTTGATCCCAGAGAGTTTCGGACAGCCCTTCGTCACTTTTGTGAACAGAAACGCGGGACATGTCTTGGGCCAGAAGGGAGGAAAAAGAATCCATGGCGTAACTGCCGGACGGGATTATGATCGCCCCTAATTCCATGCCCGGTTTTATGGAAACGGCTCCGCAAGCGCCGAGCAGAACAAGATTCCGGACGGGGGTTTTCTCAAGGTGCAGAACCGCATCCCCCAGATAGGCCGGGCCCATGCGGGTATGAATGAACGTCAATTCCGTGTTATGCCCGCAGGCGTAGAGCCAGCCTTGTTTTAGCCTGGGTATTTTAAAGGCCTGCAGAAGACCGGCATTATAAAATGGCGCCAGAAGGCAAAAAGGTTTAATGGCGTCTTGGTCCTCTCCGAAGATCTGTTTGAACATGGTTTTTTGACCCGGCGATTTTGATTTTTAACGAAATATGTTAGAATGTATCATTATATCACAGGCACAAAATCATGGGACGGATGGAAAGGATGAAGGATGAAATATGTTAAGGAGATGCGTTCCGGGCTGAAGCTTTCGGCTTTGACCTTAGGGACCTGGGTGCATGGGGGGGAAAGCTGGGGGGGGAGCGACGAGAAGGATAGTCTGCACGCCATACAGGCAGCTTTCGATTTGGGGGTAACATGTATTGACACGGCTCCGGTTTACGGTCGGGGTTTGGCTGAAACTTTGGTCGGACGGGCGACTCAAGGCCGCCGGGACCGGGTTATTATCGCGACAAAATGCGGTTTAATCACAGAGGGCCGCCGCGTCATGATCAGTCTCAAGGCCGCGAGCATCCGCTCCGAGGCGGAAGAGTCTTTGCGCCGCCTGGGGACGGACTACATAGATGTGTATCAGTGTCATTGGCCTGATCCGAAAACCCCTTTGGAAGAAACCATGAGCGCCATGCGCAAACTTCAGGAAGAAGGAAAAATCCGGGATATCGGTGTCTGTAATTTTTCCTTGGCACAATTAAAAGAAGCCATGGAGTATGCCGAGATTTTTTCGGCCCAGAACCAGTTTTCCGTCCTGACCCGCGATATAGCCGGAGATATCCTCCCTTTTTGCCGGAGTCAAGGAGTGGCGGTTTTCTCCTATGGCGCTTTGGGGGGCGGCATTTTGACAGGGAAATATGCGATGCCGCCGGTTCTGGATAAAGCCGACGCCCGGAGTTTTTTTTATAAGTTTTATAGCGGAGAACCATTCCGGAAAGCGCAGTCGGCGCTTGAAGCTTTTAGGAAAATCGGCCGGCCGCCTCAGCAGATCGCGGTCAACTGGGTGCGCCAGCAGCCGGGTGTTTCCAGTGTTATCGTCGGGTGCCGGACCGCCCGGCAGGTGGACGACAATATGGGCGCGGCCGATTGGGATTTATCAAAAGAAGACATGGAAACGATCACCGCTTTATCTGCCTTCACAGAAGACCACGGGCTGGCCCGGGGATGAATGCGAGGGGGGGCATAAGGTCTTCGGCTTCGGGGAGGGCGCACGCGTGTTAAGACACCGGGTCATTCTGCGAAGCGAATGGATAGGAGGGATCACGCCCGTGGGCGAGGGGCTTCATAATGGATGGAGGCATTTCGATTCAGGCGATTCAACGTTATACAGAGGACGTTTTTCCCGCTTTCGGGGTGAATAAGAAGCAGGAAATTTCCCGCCTTTTGTTTGAGATTATCAGAAGGGACGGCTGTCATCTTCAGAGCGTCTTGCCGGAAGCCATCAAACACAGTGATTCCTTCCGGCAGGTCAAGGCGTTTTTGACGAAGCGGCGTTATCCGAATATGACCGCAGTTCGGAGAAAAAGCCTGCAGCGTTTCCTGAAGATCCCGGAGCCCTGCCGGATGCAGGGGGCGGGGCCTGTTGGCCGCCGGTGGGAGCCGAAAAAGGTGTTCGTGGAAGAACCGCTGATGACCGACCCGCTTGTCCGGCGACTTCGGCGGATAGCCCCCGACGCCGCCATTGAGCCGATTCTTTCGTATAGGCATTATTGCCGTCAACAGGCCTATTCCATTGACGATTATAACCGGCGCGCGGAAACTTTTTTTGTCGTTCGGGAACAGCATCAATTTTGGCAGCCGTGCCCCTGTTCCCAAGGATCGGTTTCCTGCGGGTACGCTGTCCTGAATTTAGGCCAGGGGTGCCCGTTTGATTGCACATATTGTTTTATGCAGGGGTATCTGAATTCTCCGGGAATCGTTCTCCCGGCGAATGTTAATGATTTTTTTGAAATGCTTGAGGCTCACGGAGGCCCCTGGCGGATCGGGAGTGGGCAGTTCAGCGATTCTTTGGCCTTGGATCATTTTACGCAATATTCGCGGAGCATTGTTTCTTTCATGCGGCGGCACCCGGAGTGGTTTTTTGAATTTAAGACCAAAAGTGATAATATAGGTTTATTGTTGGAAGAAGAGCCCGTGCCGAATATTTGTGTCGGCTGGTCCCTGAATCCCGCGCGGATTGCCGCCTGCGATGAGCAAGGAACGGCGTCCTTGGAGGCCCGGCTGGTAGCGGCGCAAAAATGCGCTAGCCGGGGCTGGCGCGTGTCGTTCCATTTTGACCCGATCGTGTATGACGAGGGGTGGGCGGAATCTTACCGGGACGTGATCCGCCGTTTGTTTGGTTTTGTCCCTCCAGAAAAGGTGGTCTGGATCAGCCTGGGGTGTTTACGGATGATGCCGCGTCTGCAGCAGGCGATAGAAGCCCGTTTCCCGGCGTCCCGCATCCTGTGCGGCGAACTCGTGCCGGGTTACGACGGAAAACTGCGGTATCCGTTGGATGTAAGAAAAAAGATATATAAAAGCATGGTGAGTTTTATCCGGGAACATGACAGCCGCGTTCCTGTTTATTTATGTATGGAACAAGCAGAGGCGTGGGAAGGACTGCCGTTGGAACGGCATCTTGACCGGGCTGTATTTTCTTCAAGACTATGACTAAAAATAAAGACCATAATTATATTTCTTGTCTTGAGCTGGTCCAGGCAGGGAAGGCCGCTCATGACCTGGGGAAAACGCTTTTCCAGGATATCAACAGGCGCAATATTAAGCTTTTTGATCTTCCGGCGCATAAGCGAATTTTTCTCTTTATCATGACCCGGGCGGTCAAAACTTTCGCGGCTATTGAGGTGTTATGCAAACGCGGGTACGGGCAGGATGTCTCCGCCCTGATCCGGAGCCTGCTGGAAAACCTGATCACGGTGCGGTATATCATTTATGATCCCCGGAACGCGGATGAAAAAGCCAGGCGGTTTGTGGAATATAAATGGGTTATTTTTAAGCGTTCCCTGGCCGAAGAAGAATTGTCCGTGCGCAGTGCGTCACGGGCAGCTCAGCAGGAGTTCTCCGAAAAGAAAGCCCTGGTTTTGGAGCATGTGGATGATTTCAAGAAAAAATATCATGTCGTTTCAGACCGCGCCCTGGTGACCTGGTCCGGCAAGACGGTGAAAGACATGGCCCGCCTTGTCAACCGGGAACTCCACCAGGAATACGAAGCGATGTTTCGGCAATGTTCGCGGTTTGCTCACCCCACGATCCTGGGCGATAAAGAATATATCATTCAGGGACGCAAAACGCTGACATTCGCGCCGGGGCCTTCGGCCTTGGGTGTGGAATTAAATTATTTTGCCGCCACCAAGTATTTTATGCAATATTTAGAACTTATCAACGGCCTCTTTGCCCTGGGACACGAGCAGCAGCTCGCATGCCTTCGCAGGAATTTCCAGAACGCCCAGGACTGCCTCAATAAAAAGTCTCTTTTGTCTCCGGGCCTTTCCTCGAAATCCGGAACCCATCATCTGAAAGAAGTGAAAATATATTTTCAATATTAACGGGAGCTGCTTTCGTGTCAGGGTGTTTACCAGTGTGTCCCTGTCTGGGGTTGTCCATTTGTGTCATGTTGACAAATTTCTGGAATTCCATTAAAAAGGGGAATAGTTAGGTGCCCAATATAATTTGCAGAGGGGGGGTTGATGAACTTTAATACTCTTTTAGAGTATTTTGAAGAGGCTCAGGCGTTCAAACACATCCAGGAAATTATTTGCATCCTATGCGGTGCCACTTTGGAAATCCGCTCATTAGACGGCCGGATTTTTAAATGCAATTATTCCCCCGCTTCTCATCAATCCCGGTACGGGGAGAACCAGGATACCCACGCGGATTGCCAGTACCGGACCGAGGGTTGTGATTCTTTGATTTCCGTTATTATAGAGAAGGCGACCAGTTCCGGGAAAATGCAGATTAACAAATGCCGGGCCGGGTTTACCAAAATTTTACTTCCCATTGAGATCCGTCAGCAGATCGTTGGTTATTTGCTTGTTTCGGAACCTCGTCATTTCCGTCTCAGCCAACAACAAATCAGAGCCATCATTAACCTGTTGGGAAATTTTTTATCAGACATAAGTCAGGAACTGAATCAGTTCGCTAACGTTAAAGAGAACACCATGAGTTACCAGCAAAAAATTGTTGAGAAAGTAGCGTATTATATTAATGCGAACTATCACCGCCCGGACCTTTCGCTCCGGAGCCTTTGTGAAGAAACCGGGTTGAGTTATCATTATTTGAGCCGGTTAATCAAGAAGGTCTTGAAAACGAGTTTTACCCAATATCTTAACCGGATTCGCCTGCAAGTGGCTTCCCGGCTTTTACAGAATAAGAGCCTCTCTGTCACGGAAATCGCTTATGCCTGCGGTTATGAAGATCCAGGGTATTTTTGTAAGTTGTTTAAGAAGGGGTATGGGCAGACTCCGGGTTTTTACCGGGTTTCCCAAACGTCCCGCCGTTTAACTTTGCCGAAGAGCCATCCCCGGCTTGTGCCGGTTGAGTCCTGCCTTTAATATCTACAAAAAAAACATTGTTTTGTTTAAAAATGAGCCTGCCTATTTATGGGGTGTTCAAGACAAAAAATTCCAATAAATGAACAAATGCGGCCATTGTTTAGAACGGGTTTGTTGCTACAATAATGGTGATTTTTTATATGGCACATCAGAGTCCTTAAATTGATGAAAAAGACAACTTTTAAAAAAATCAACCCGGAAAGGAACCAGTAAGTTTGGTTCGTTCCGGTTTTTTTGTCATAAAGGATTTGAAAGGAGGTGAACGCGGATATAGCACGGAGGACGAGGTATGTGAATTTGGCGAATAAAAATAAGTGAGTGAGCAGAGGGTTAATGGAAAGTGAAATCGGCTTTTCGCCCTTGCAGTCAAAGAGAGGATAACAATGAAAAAATTATTAATTTGGATTTTGGCCGTGGCGTTCGCCGCCTATCCGGTGGCCGGTTACGCGGAAGGCATCGCGCTTTCTGATTCCGAAATGGACGAAATTGCGGCGGGTGAATGGATCGTTGTCGCTGAAGGCGATGTGGTTGAGGATGTTTATTTCAGCGAAAATAAACTCAAGTCTGAAAGTGGCGCACAGGAAAATTTAACAGGGTTGAGTGTTGTTAACACAGTGGACAGCGCGGTTGCCGTGCAGACCAACGTAGGGAATTCTGAAGATCAGGCTGACGTGGAGTCGATTCAGAACAACACGGCGGCTGTGGTTAACATGAATCCTTCTTTAGATAATTCCGTGACCACCAAATCCACGAATATCGTGGAACAGGATCAGGTCAATGCGTGGTCAAAAGAAACCACGGTCAGCACCTCTGATTTGAATGAAAAAGAAAACAATACCCAGATTTATGATAACGAGCAGGCTTCAGCAGCGAGCAGCTCTTCTGAATCGACTTCCGTGACTTTAGACGCCTCAGCGTCGACTGCTTCTTCCGCTACAGCAGACCAGGCGGTCAAAGTGACGGATTCGACTTTGAGCGAAGACCATGCCGCGGCCACAGACAGTGCCGACGCGCAGTTCAATACATCCGATGACACGACGTTTGATTACGATCAGCAGGCTCAGCAGTCAGCCGCTCACACAGCTGAATCTGAATCAGCCGAGTCGACGTCCGCCTCCTTGGATGCTGAAGCTCAGTATTCTGATAGCGCGGCCGCTCAGGCAGAAGATGCCACCTCCGCGACATTCGCAGCGGATGCAGCGTCCTCGAATAGTGCTGCTTCACAATCCCAAGAAGCCACCAACGCGTCCTTAGACGTGGCTGTTGACTATTCTGACAGTGAAGCTGCCCAGGCAGAAGATGCGACCTCCTCGACATTCGCAGCGGATTCTGCGTCTTCTAATAGTGCTGCGTCTCAATCGCAGGAAGCAACCAACGCGACATTAAGCGCAGAGGCTGATTATGCGGATAGCGCAGCTTCTGAGTCCAGCGCCAGTGAAGCCGCTCAATCCCAAAGCAGTTCACAGGCTGATAATACGACAGCTGCTTCCTTGGAAGCTGACTATTCCGCGTCGGATAGCGCTTCTGAACAAGCTGCCGCTGAAGACGCCACATCCGCTACTTTAGATGCCAATGCCCAGTATTCTGATAACGCGGCATCGGAATCTTCGACCAGTTCATCGGCCACGGATGGGGAAACCACGACAAGTGCACAGGCGTTTGACGGGACATATAGCCAGAGCACCGACACCTGCGAAGATTGCGCGATCTCAACCACGACGGTTGAAGGCGTTGCTTCCAGCAGCGACACGTATGACAGCAAAGACAACGCGGCATCAACAGCAGCGGCCAGCTCCGAGGGCACAGATGCCTCCGGCGCGCTTTCTGCGACTTACAATGATTCTGCCGCGAGCTCCAGTTCTTCAGACGCTAACAGTAATGAAGCTGGAAATTTGAACGCGACTTATAATGATTCTGCGTCCAATTCTGCCAATGCGGCTGCTTCTAACGAAGCTCAGCAATCGGCCGCGGCTTCGGAAGACACGACCGCTTCCGGTTCATTAAACGCAGCTTATGATGATTCCGCATCAGCGGCTTCGTCTTCAGAAGCGACAGCGTCTGATTCCGTAGATGCCGCTTACAATGATTCCGCGTCATCCGCTTCTTCTGCAGACACGACCGCTTCCGGTTCATTAAACGCAGCCTATGATGATTCCGCATCAGCGGCTTCGTCTTCAGAAGCGACAGCGTCTGATTCCGTAGATGCCGCTTACAATGATTCTGCGTCATCCGCTTCTTCTTCTGAAACAACAGCTTCCGGTTCTTTAAACGTGGCGTATGATGATGCAGCATCTGCTTCCGCATCTGAAGCGGATTCATCGGACTCTTCATCCGGGTTAACGATCGGGTACACGGATTCTGACGCCTTATCCACATCAGCATCCCGTGATATTGCCTCTTCGACCGACTCGATTGACACGACGGATCATTCTGATGAAAACAGCAGCTCAACAACGAGCAACTTCCAAGCTGAAGGGGCCTTGTCTGGGACGTATGATCATGCAGAACAAGAGGCGTCGGAATCAGCCAGCGCTCGGAATAATGATGAGTTCAAAGATGAGTATGAAAAGACCGAGAATAAGGTTGAAACCAAAGACGTTGAAGCAACAACGAATGATGCGAATCAGACGGTCACAAATATAGCAGAAGTGACTAACACAGATCGTCAAAATAAGAGCGAGAAAAACGTGTTGATTTTATCCGGGTCTTCACAGGCTGGGATCACCGCGTTGAGTACTGTAAACGCTGTTGGATCGGGCGTGTCTGTTCAAACGAACATTATGAGTGCGACGGGTAGTTTGAATGGTGCGATTAACCAGTCCAATGTTGCGAACGTGACGAATGGTCTTTAAAAAGAAGTAGGACAGATATTCTGTGGGGGAGAGGGACATTCCTCTTCCCCACAGAATGCTGTATAAGTGTTATCGGGAAAGAGGGAGGCCCTGCGGTATGGTGCGAAAGTATGTGCTCGTGATCATGGCGGCGGTTATTTTGTCCCTGACGCTTGTGTCTTCGCTATTTGCGGCAGGAACGGCTGTGATCCTGTCGGATGAGGAATTGGACCAGATTTATGCGCAGGGTTTTAATTTCAGCGGATTTAATGATTTTTTGGGGAGTTTCGATAAAATATTCATGCCGCCGGAACTTAATTTCAGATTGGATGCGAGTGGGGATGCGACGCTGTTTTTTAGCGGGGACACAGGGGCTAGCCCTATTTTCAGCACAGGGTCCGGAGATATTAATTACATTAACTTGCAGGATTATGCCCAGCAGTTCGCTAATAGCCTTGTGAACGTTAATGCGGCAGGCAGCAATGTTTTGGTCGGGTTGAACCTGAATGTTATCATCAATTCAACGATCGCCGGTAATGTGATCAGCAACAATAATCTCGTGATTGCACCTTAACCCCTTTCTTGTATTAATCATTTGCATCCCGCCAATATTTTGTCTAAAATATAAAAATGATAAAGAAAATATTTTTCAGCCTGTGTGTTCTGTCGAGTTTTACGGTGGCCGCGCATGCGGCCAATTTTTCTGCCGGGGGCATGGGGTTTAACAAGAAAGTCCGGTGCTTGAAAGAAATCCGGCAGGAAAATGTCGTGACACAAAGCCTGGATTACAGCTGCGGCGCGGCCGGTTTAGCCACCTTGCTTCATTACTACTTGAATGATCCTATCCCTGAAGTTGAAATAATTAATTCCATGCTCAATACTATCCCTTTGGACAAGGTGATTGCCAGACAGGGATTTTCATTATTTGATTTAAAGAAATTCGCCCAATCCAGGGGATATCTTGTGACAGGATACCGGATGGATTTTGAGTATTTAAAATCCCTGGGTAAACCGGTCCTGGTGCCCATTAAATTTAAGAATTATCGGCATTTTGTTGTTGTTAAAGGCGTTTTTGGCGACCGCGTATTCATTGCCGACCCGGCGGTCGGAAACATGACCATGAAAAAAGAAAAATTTATGTCGATGTGGACGAATGGAATCGGGTTCGTGGTTGAGCGTCCCGGGCAAGAAATTAAAGGTGACTATGCTTTAAAAGTAGACCAGGCCGATATCCGCATGGCAGACTATCGGGCGATTAAACGTTTCTTTAACCCGTTTCAGCTCAGGACCACGATTTTTACTAATGAGTGGTAAAGAATATTATGATATTTAGAAAGAGTCCCGTTTATATCGTGGCATCGGCGGCCGTAGCGGTTGTTGTGGCTTTGTCGGCCGTTCATTTCCGTTCCTCCCGGCCCGGGATGGATATCGACATCCTATCGGCTAAAATCCGCCATGACATGCAGGGGGCCGTTCGCGCTGAAGTGTTGGCCCAAATGGAACCTGTTATCAAGGAAGCCGTGCGTAAGGAAGTGGAGTCTTTTTGGGCTCAGAAAACAAAACCGGCGGCGGAAGGGGCCATCTTAGGAAAGGGACTTCCTCAACAGAGTGACGCCGTTTCCGTGAACGAAAATTTAATCCGCGAAGCTGTCCGCCGGACGATCCGGGAAGCGGTAGATCAATATAATACGGGTTTAACCGACGAAGAGTTGGATCGTGTCGTTGTCGGGCAGGGCATCGCATCGGATGTCCCGTGGCCGGGTGGGGGGAAGATGACGGTTCCTTCCCAGGATATTATGCTTTTGGCTTCGGCGACGGCCGCAGATAAAAACTCTAAGAAGCAGGAAGACTTGCCCGGAGAAACCGAAGCTGCGGGATCTCAGGAACGGGTCGATTCTATTGAGAGGACGCTTGTCCAAAAAGGAGGTATCCTTCTTCCGAAAGGTAAATTGCAGTTTGAACCGAGTTTAACTTACGCGCACTTTTCTTCCAACCGGATTAATATTAACGGTTTTAGTATCCTGCCTATTTTAGTCGTAGGGGATATCAACACAGAGAAAGTCAAACGAGACGTATTTATCCATACCTGGGCGTTTAAATACGGGCTTTTCCATAATCTGCAGACCGAAGTCCGCATCCCGGGCCGGTTTGAATATAACCGCATTACCAATACGGACAGCACGACCTATGACCAGACTGATTCAAAAGGCGGGCTGGGGGACATCCAGGTTTCCATCAGTCGTCAAATCGGGTGGGAACACGGGATGATGCCTGATCTCGTGGCGAGTCTGTCCGTCAAATCCAACACAGGCGATGAACCCTATAATACAGATATCGCTTTGGGTACCGGACACTGGGCGGTGAGTGGCGCCTTGGTGGCGGCTAAAGCCAGTGACCCGGCGGTTGTTTTTGGGAGCCTCAATTATACCTACAACATTCCGCGCGGAGATATCGAGAATTTCGGAGAGGTGGATCCCGGGGATTCCATCGGCTACAGCTTGGGCACGGCCATCGCTTTGAGTTATCAGACAGCGATTAACTTTTCTTTTGATCACACGGTGACCGGTAAAATGAACCGGGAAGGGCGTGATGTCCCAGGGTCTTTTCAAAATGCGGCTAATTTTAAGACCGGTTTTAACTGGACACTCAGCGAACGGGCTTCCATGGATTTTGCCGTTAGTGTTGGGCTGACAACGGATGCTCCTGATATGACGCTTGAACTCCGTTTCCCGTACAGCTTTTAATCCCCTTCTCCAATTTAACCGCTGTTCGGAATTTATTGCTTGTGTGCGATGGCGCTACTCCTATGGGCGTGTGGGGGCCCAGGGACAGTTTGTTGCGCAGGATGACCGGAAGAAATGCGTTCCCCCCCCGAAGCACCAGACCTTGTTAATCCCCTAGTATTCATCCATGGGCATACCGTGGTCTTCTACAAAGGGGGGATCAATCCAACCTTTTGGAAACTTTTTTGTTTCTTACCCAGAGAGTATTCGGTATAATTACACGTTCAATGAGCATTTAGTTTACACGACCTTAAGGAAGTGTAAACTAGACATGCGAATTGATCCTTCAGCGAGAGAGCCCAAGCGAACGAG
>ENA-UPTA01001304-UPTA01001304.1-activated-sludge-metagenome-genome-assembly--contig:-NODE-1304-length-27935-cov-34.164311_pt1 | contig 27935 bp, 23 predicted proteins | sample MGYA00238184_ERZ773361 | MGnify/ENA primary metagenome ERZ773361 (study PRJEB29100, sample SAMN05720205) | activated sludge metagenome | isolation source: anaerobic digester from wastewater... | reverse complement strand
GTACATGGACGTGCAACAGATCGGGTAGATTCTTACTGTCCCCGGAAGGTCCTTTTCCGACAATTTGAACTGCCGCAGGTTATTTCCCATTCAAGGCCACCTCCGCTATCTGGATTGCAGCCTCGACGTGATCATGCTCGCCAGTCGGTATCCTGAAGGCCTTCATGACGGCGAGAACCCCATTGAGCTCATCTCGAAGCCTTGCAATGACCCTGCGGTCATCAGTCTGTTGCATAATCTCCTCCTTGCCCGTGTGTATACCGACAAGGCTGTAAAGATCGACCCATTTTCCCGCGCACTCGACACAGTGCATCTCCTGAGTGGCTGTCCCCTCTACGACATCGAAGGAATCACCTTCTACGTTTGCGCCGCAAAGGTAACAAGCTGTTCCCCCGCCTTTGATGTATGCAGATACCTTCTGCAACACATCGTCTGTTGTAGTATTGCTGTCTGTTTCCATTGCTCAACCTCCTGGTTTTATTAATATGTTTTCACCGGAAACCATGCGCCATCAAAAAAGCAAAACATGCCACTAAACAGGGGCAAGTGCATGTGCATGGAGATAGTGCCGGTGTTGTATTGGAGTTAATTACAGATATTCATGAGAGGCTGTGCCGAAGGCCTCGTCTGCGACTAGGGCGGCACTCAAAGTGTTGCTCAACTCCCTGATTCCCTGTCTATCGTGGGCAGTTGCGCTGCCTGACGTTGTTCCGGTCTGGCCGGCTCAATCATCGCAAATGCAATGAAGGATATAATGTGACTGGAATTATAGGCGAGAAGCCGGTTCATGTCAATGAATTCCTTATTCTATTTTTTGGTGCCCAGCCTATTATTTGCCGTGTGCAAAGGTTTTCACTAAGAACGAATTTCGTGTGTAATGTTTTTCCTCTGCTGAAAGATATACCCTTATTTATTTTCAGGCTGACAATATATTTGATGGTTGTAGGCACAAAATTAAAAATCTCATATGGCACATTAATTGCTTAATTGCTCAAAGAATCACAGCATGAGTAAACAACACGAGAGGGGACTTGTCATGCATCGCGTTGATGAAATGTTTGTTGACTTGTATTCTGACATTGAAACCATCATGAGGTCAGTTTCAGAGCAGATCAAGGTGCCCTATGTCTCACTCTGCCTCATCTCTGACGCTGAATATATTCTTGTCTCCAAAAAGCTGCTTTTGCACGCGGGAAAGATAACGACCCAATCTTTCGATCCCCCGATAAAGATTTCTGACATCTTTCCCGGTATTGTTGAACCAAGATCTTTTATATCACCCATCAAAGGTGACTGCATCTCTCATGGTAAAGTTAATGTCATTTACGTTGCTCAGCCAATCCTGTCCAGGGGGAAGCCGATTGGGTGCCTCATTTGTGCTGATACCGATTGCAACCGTTCCTGGAATGGGGATGAACTTATCCATCTAATGGACAGGGCTTCCGATATAAGAGATCCATTTGAAAGACTTGTCTACCTGGAAGCTCTCTCTCAAACCGCGACAAGGCATCGGTTTATCCTAGAAAATGTGAGAGATGTCATTATGTGCTATGACAAACACGGAACTATAACATATATAACCCCGAACGTATCCTTTTGGAGCGATTTTGAGCCGGAGGATTTAATTGGATTAAACTGCGCCGAGCTTATACGGCCAGACCAACACAACATAGCCCTGGAGAGTCTCCAAGAATTAAGCAGAGGACTTGCAAACGGTCCCCATGAATATCTTATCCGTCATAAAGATAGATCCTACCACTGGTGGAGGCTCAACTGTCAGCCGATAATTGCGGACGGAGATCTCAAAGAAGTTATCAGTATAATATCAAATGTTGACGAAGAGGTGAAAAATAAGCAGGCCATAATCCAAAGTGAAGAAAAATATCGCATGCTCGTCGAGCATTCAAATGATGTTATCTACGAGACCGATATTCATGGTCATTTTACCTTCATGAGCCCTGGCGTAACCAAGATCACAGGGTACTCTCCTGATGAACTCATCGGGAAGCATTATCTGGATGTCATTCCTTCTGAACATCGGGAATGTATCTCCCGTATCACTGGCTTACAGTTCATTAAGAAAACTCCTCTGGTTTATTCCGAAGTTCCTGTCCTTGACAAATCAGGCAATTCTCTTTGGATAGGGCAAAATGTCAAGCTCATTATGGAAGAAGGTCAAATAAGGGGGTTTCATGCAGTAGCCCGAGATATCAATGAACAGAAGTTGGCAGAACAAGCATTAGAGGAAAGCGAAAGGAAATATCGCCTCCTGGCCGAGAATGCCAAAGACATAATCTTCACGATGGATGCAAACCTTAAATTCACTTACATAAGTCCATCTGTTAAAAGCATTCGTGGCTTCACTGTTGAGGAAGCGATGTCTCAGACTCCCTCTGAAGCGCTGACTTCAGATTCTTATCGAATGGCCATGGATGTTTTCCAGCATGAACTGGAGCACTTGGATGAATGGACAAATTATTATGATAAGACCCTTACCTTGCAACTCGAAGAAACATGTAAAGATGGATCGACAATATGGACCGAGACAACATTTTCTCCAATGGTTGGACAGAACAATAACCTTAATGGGATTCTCGGGATCACACGTGATATCTCTGAAAGAAAAAATACTGAAACAAGACTATTCGAAAACGAAGAACGCCTAAAAGCAATTCTTGATAAAATCAAAGATATCATATTGATATATGATAGAAAAGGTATAGTTACATATATATCACCGGGCGCCAAGAATTTTGGATTTCCCGCTGATTACTTGGTTGGTAAAAATGCGATTGATCTTTTTTATCCTGGTCAGATTGAAACAGCACTCCAAAACTTGAATGATCTTAATAAAGGAATAGTAGACAGCCCCCATGAGTATCTCGTTAAGAATCCCTCAGGGGAGTATAATTGGGTCCACATGAGCTGTCAGCCAGTTATGGTCGATGGTGAACTGCAGGAAGTTGTAAGCGTTGTAAGTAATATCGACCAGGAGGTTAGGGACCGTGAAAAGCTTATTCAGAGTGAGAAAGAATATCGTTTCTTGGTTGAGCACATACATGAGGTTATTATCCTGTTTGATCTTGATCTTAACCCCGTCTATATCAGCCCTTCAGCCAGCAGGCTTCTAGGTCTCAGCATTGATGAGTTAACTGATATTATTGATAATCCTTCTCTCTCAGCCCGCTTTATACATCTCACCCCACATTCCATAAAGGTCATTAATAAGTTCATAAAAGAAGAGGTTAGAAAACTATCTCCAGAAAATATCAATCCTGATTGTCGATCAATTCTCGAACTGGAACTAATCCATAGGGACGGTTCAAAGATAAAGGTTGAAACCAGCGTGAGCTTCATACGCACATCTTCGGGTGATATCAACATCATGTCTGTCACAAGAAGAATGGCATCCCAGGAAGAAGTCATTGAGGTTTGTGAAACACTCGCAAGATCGAAGAAGATTATCAAAAAGGCCTCATCTTTCTAAAAACAACTTAGGGTTAGCTATGGAAAAAGATATTTACCAGAATGACAAGTACGCAGCATTTGATCTGAATCAAATGTTTATACAATCGTTTATCGAGAGTATAAGAGGAATAGCATCTTATCCAATGATATTATTGATTAATAATAGTATGAGGCTGTGGAGTGCTCTATCAATATCAAAAGATTGGGTCTTTTATCATTTAACGAAAGATACGTATCTGGATATAGAAAGTCGAGATTGATTCAAGAATGGATGGCGGTAACTAAGCCCTATTTATTTGTGAGGGAAGTTATTCCCATAAACCCAATAGGTTCATTCTGGTCATTATATGTGGTCGTAAGTGTCATCCTTCCTTTGACTTTTCTGCCATCCTTATGAATACAATTAATGTGCATTACCCTTTTCCAGTTCTTGGCCTTCTTTCTGAAAGACTTCTGCCCGTTTCTTAGTGCATTATCAATTCTGTCTGCTGATGTGCTTTCAAACAGCTCTTCACCTCTTATCCGCATAGCCTCCTCAATAGAGTAACCTAACAAGGGCTTAACAGAGGGGCTCCAATAGGTAAATCTCGCGTGCTCGTTCGTAAGGAACATGATTTCTTGTGTCAGATCATTGATTATTCTTTGATGGGAGTCTTCTAGCAGATAATGACCGTTTACAGAGTTCCTTATCCTCGTGAGAACCCCGTATATTCCTGTCTTTCTCCGTAATAATTTAAAGTCCATGTTTGCGATATACTCTGTCCCATCCTTCTTTCTCAGGTTCACGGCAATAAAAGAATGATCCCTCTGTGTTTCAAAAACCTTCTCAATATGCTGCATAATTAGGTTGAAAGTTTTTTCGAACATAAAATCGCCACGAGAGGTCTCATCAGTAAGCATATCCAATGCCTCATCAGATGAAAAACCTGTCTCCGCGAAGATCTGCGGGGAAACATATATTGGTTTGTAATTCTTATCCCAGAGTATGCATGCGTTGCTTACATTCTCTGATAATATTCTCAGCTTTTCTTCACGGTCCCTTACTTCATGCTGATTTTTCTTGATCTCATCAATGTCAGTAATGACACACACCGCACCTTTGAACAGGCCATCCTGAAAAACAGGGACACTCTGACAAACAACATACAACTTTGCTCCGGTCTTTAAAAGGATGTGACCCACCAGGTTCTGGCGTCTGCTGAAAAAGTTTTGAAAATCATTAGTAAATCTATCTCTGTCATCAACGGTTTCAAACCAGAAGAGCTCATGGAACATTTTGCCGACAATATCATGCTCGGTGTACCCCATTGTTTCCACACTATATCCACCACAACTCATGATCCTGTAGTTCTCATCTATGTGAATAACTATGTCACTCACTTTATCCACAAAGAAGTGATATGCAGAATTGTTTTTTATGAGCTCACAGAGGATGTCTTTATTACGGAGTTCTGAGGCGATCTTATTCGACACATCAAGGAGATAGATTAGCTCATCGGCGCTCAGAGAAAGCTTTTTTCTCTTATCCAAGCAGATGACAAATCCCCAGATCTTGTCATCAATAATTATATTGGTCAGTATAAATGAGTTTATCCGGTTATTTTCATTTATGCTGAACAGCTGGCTGAATTCCTTGTAATTATTCACCTCGCCTGAAACAGGAACGTTTTTACTTATCTTATCAAGGATGAACTTGTCCAGCATACCAACTCTAAAAATCGCAGCTGATTTCAGCTTTTTTATCCCATGGTTTTTGTTCCACTGAAAGACACACGACATGGTCTCAGGGTAATCTGAATCAGGTTTCTTCAAGAACTGAAAGATATCTACACGCTCAACATCAAGCTGTTTAGCCATGTTACCCATATGAGAATGCACATGGCTCGTTATCTCTTTCAGTATTGTTTCAAGCACGCTAATTCCCTCTGATGAAATTGATTTTTCGGTCTTATCACTTTTATGAAAATATTTTCAATCCGCTTATATATCAACTATCTCCTGCTTACTTCATGGTCAAGCACTAACTAACAACTCATTATCTTTAATGAATGGAAACAAAGCATTATTGGCAATTTCAAGGATCATCTCTCATTCTCTCCCTGATCGGAGGAGTCTTCCCGATGATGTGGGATAGTTGCTCTCCGTAAAATAATCCCAATAATTAAGAGGCTACAGACCGAGTGATAATTATTCTTTTCATAATGAGTATTCACCTGTGGGGAATTCTTTGGACTAAGGTATTCCCAATACTACCTATACCTAATAGGTAAACCAGAACATTCAGCTCATTATGAGTTCTACTTTGTCACTTTTTTGTCAGGGGCTAAGGATTGAGCATGCATGTTCACACATTATGAACTTCCCTATGAATCAAAAAAGTAAATACAGGAGGTGGATCATGTTAGTGTCTCAAGGTATTGATGTCTGTATGGAGTACCACAAGGCTCATTCCAAACCTCATACACTTGGAGCGTATGGTTTCATTTTAAACAATATAATTATATTCTACTAATTGACAAATCGTTCAATAAACGATAGCATCATATAATATTTCACTGCAATGGTTTTCCTATCGAGGGGAGTTGGCCGATGAAACAGGGTTTACCACGCCGTGAACGGCAAAAACTCTATCACCGCAATCAAATCCTCGACACCGCCCTTGAGCTCTTTTCAAAACATGGCTACCACAACGTTTCCATGCACAAAATAGCCGAGGAGGCTGAGTTCTCCATCGGAACTCTTTATAACTTTTTCAGAGACAAGGAAGACCTGTACCGCGCTCTTGTATTGAACCTCGCTCAGGAGTTCGAGGACATTCTCAGCAAGGTCCTGGAGGGGCCGGGTGATGAGGCTGCCAGGATCATGGCCTATATTGAAGCCAAGGGGCACCTGTTCATGAACAACATCCCGATGTTGAGGATATACTTTTCCGAGACCCGGGGAGGAAGCTTTGACATAAAGGCAGGCCTCGATATCGAGGTGCGTGCCATGTATGAGAAATTCCTTCGCAGAGTGGCCGTGGTCTTCAAGGACGGGATTGACAGGGGTATGTTCAAGCCTCTGCTCGATCCTTATTACATGGCGGTGATACTTGAGAGCGTCACGAACGCATTTCTCTTCCTCTGGTTCGAAGATCCTACCCGGCACCCATATGAGGAGAATGTCCGGAACGTCACCGAGCTCTTTTTTAAAAACATTACTAATCACGAGGGTTAGAATATGTCACGATTTTTTCACCTGGTGATTGTCACCCTTGCCGCATTCTCGATGTGCATACCAGCGGCATGGGCAGTCGAAGCCCCCTTGGCTGCAGAGAAGTCCTCAGAAGAGGTATTGACACTTGATTCGGCGATGGAAATCGCACTTGAAAACAATGCAGCTGTCAAGGAGGCCCAACAGCATTATCTCGCCGCCCTCGAATCGGAGAAGAGCGCCCGGGCTGATTTTCTTCCGAAGCTGTCCGCATCGTATATATATACGAATCTCAAGGATCAGCCCTACATGATCTTTAACGGGATGCAGATACCCGCGAACAGCGAGGAGATCTACCAATGGAACATCACCGCGGTCCAGCCCCTGTTCACGGGTTTCGCCTTGTTCTCGAAATACGAGATGGCGCGCTACGGAGTGGATCTCCAGGAAACCACGCGGTTTCTTGCAGAGCTGGATGTTGCGCAGCGGGTACGTGAGGCCTATTGCCACGTACTTCTTGCCCGCAAGGCCCTTGACGTGTCCGACGAGGCGGTTGGAAACCTGGAATCCCACGTTCGAGACGCTCAACGGTTCTACCGGGAAGGGATGATCCCCTACAATGACCTCCTGAAATCGAAGGTGGCCCTGGCCGGCGCCGTTCAGAACAGGACCAGAGCCAGGGCTAATGCCGACCTGGCTCTGTCCACACTCAATGCGGTGCTGAGGTTCGATATCAATCGGAGCACGCAGGTACAGGATATCAGCGACATCACCGAGGTGCTCCATGATCCTGACAAACTCACCGAGGAGGCTCTGAGCCGAAGGCCGGAACTGAGCGTATTGAGGATCGCCCTGGAGAATGCAGATGCTATGATACGCCTCGCTCGGAGCGGATACTATCCGGTGGTGTCTCTTGTCGGCAGATATGAGCGTGCCGGTGACAATCCTCAGGCCGACAACAACGACTACACCAACGACCACAATGCAATGGTCGCTCTTCAGGCACAATGGCAGTTCTTCGAATGGGGCAAGACCAGGGCGGAGGAGAACAGATACGCCCGTGAGAGGGATGCCCTCATGGAGAGGCTGAGTGAAGCCGAGGACATGGTCCGCATAGATGTGAAGAATTCCCTTCTTGACATGGATGTGTCCAGAAAGAACATAATCACCGCCAGAGAGGCCCTTGACCAGGCCAGGGAGAACTACCGCCTGGTGGACCTTCAGTACCGGCAGCAGATGACCACGTCCACCGAAGTGCTCGATGCACGGGTATACCTCTCCCAGGCCCAGATGAATTACTACGGAGCACTCTACGGATACATGATCTCGCAGGCACGTCTGGACCGGGCCGTCGGAAACATTCCCGGGCGCACATCTTCACGGTAAGAAAGGAGTCTCTCAACCATGGAACAAAGGCCCGATAACAGGAAGAAGGTCCTTCTGGCAACGGCCGTCGCTGCCATCATTGCCGGACTTGCGGCGTACAGTGTGTTCACCTTCATGGGGACCAGGAGCAGTGCTCCTTCGGCCACGGAGAAGATACCTGTCAGGACCCTCGTGGTGCAGACGAGGGCCTTGGACCGTACGATTGTGCTTACAGCGGATATCAGGCCCATGGCCGAGGTGGATGTCTTTCCCAAGGTTCCTGGAAAGATCATTGAACAGATCCTTGTGGACAGGGGAGACACTGTCCGGCAAAAGGAACTCGTGGCTGTTCTCGAAGAACGGGCGGTCAATGCCCAGGTCAAGGAGGCCCGGGCTGCATACGATCTTGCTGTCACGAACAGGGAGGTCCTGGACAAGGACTACGCCCGCCTTGCAAACCTCTATGAGGAGAAGGCTGTGGCCAGACAGCGGCTTGATCATATCATGGCGCAGAAGGATTCCGCCTCTGCCCAGGTCGAAAGGGCCAAGGCAGTCCTCGAACAGTTGGAGATTCTCCGGGCCGACCACAGGATATATGCCCCCATTACCGGGCTGGTATCAGCCCGGTATCTCGATCCTGGCGCCCTGTCCGCCCCCGGGTCTCCGGTAATTCGGATCACCGATGAGGGCAGGCTCAAGATCATTGCAGGTGTCACAGAAAAGGACTTCCATCTTATAGAGAGGGGCATGAAGTGTAAAATCACCACGGATGCAATACCTCAAAGAGTTTTTACCGGTTTCGTCACCGTGATGAATCCGACCCTGAATCCCTCGACGAGGACTGGTGAATTCGAGGTTCATCTGGATAACAAGGACATGTTGTTGCGTTCGGGCATGTTCGCGCACCTTACCCTGTATCTGGGGACCGTCTCCGGCCTTGCCGTATCCCGGGAGGCACTGCAGAAGATTCCCGGCACAGGCGATTATTTCGTGTATGTGGTCAAGAACGGCAAAGCCGAACTCAGGAATGTTGAAACAGGCCTGGCCGCCGGAAACACCGTGCAGGTAACCACAGGCCTCGAAGAGAACGAGGAGGTGGTTGTTCTGGGCCAGAACAGGCTGAAAGATGGCACCGAAGTCATCGTGGAATCCCGGCAGAAGGGGGTGGAGGGCCCACAATGAAGCTCCCCGAATTTTCCGTCAAGCAGCCTGTCGCGACGCTCATGATCTTCTGCGCGGTCATCCTCATCGGGGCTATCAGCCTTGTGAAAATGAGCACCGACATGTTCCCCGAGGTCGAACCTCCCGTTATCACGGTCATCACCACGTGGCCCGGTGCGAACGCGTCGGATGTGGAGAGCGAGGTGACGGACGTCATCGAGAACCAGATCAACGGTGTTGCCAACCTGGATACTCTCACATCAAAATCCCTTGACAACATATCGCTCATCTCCTGCAAGTTCGACTGGGACACCGATCTCGATGTGGCGAGCAACGACATCCGCGACAGGCTTGAGTTTGCTAAGCGTGATCTGCCCAAAGACATCGATCCCTCGATGCTTTTCAAGTTCAGCAGTGCGACCGCACCCATCCTGATGGCGACCGTGTCCAGCGAAGAGAGCTGGCCCAGGCTCTACCACATCGTGGACAAGCAGGTGGCGGACGAACTCAAACGGGTCCCGGGGGTGGGCGCAGTCATGCTCATGGGGGGGCTCGTCAGACGGATCAACGTCTATTTCGATCTGGAAAAAATAGAAGGGTTCGGTCTGTCCATTCAGCAGATAAACCAGACCCTCGCCATGCAGAATCTGAACATCCCGGCGGGCAGCATCAAGGCGGGGACAAAAGAATATTTCATCCGCGTGCCGGGCCGCTACCGATCACCCGAGGAGATCAGGGACACCATCGTCGGGTATGCTGCGGGGCGTGCCGTTTTCCTTCGCGATGTGGCGACCGTCTCCGATGCTTATGAGGAAGAACAGATGTATGGTCGCGGGGACGGCAGGAAGGCCATCATCATGATCCTGCAGAAGCAGACGGGCAAGAACACCGTAGAGGTAATCAGGGATGTGAAGATCCGGCTTAAAAAGATAGAAGACCGGCTCCCTGCGGACGTGAAGATTGCCGTGAACATCGACAACTCCACGACCATTCTCAACAGCATCAAAAACCTGAAGCAGGCCCTCATCGAGGCGATTTTCTTTGTCGTGCTGGTGACGGTGCTGTTCCTGCGCAGGCTCAGAACATCGCTCATTATCTGTCTTGCCATACCTTTTTCACTGATCATCTCGTTCATCGTACTCTATCTCTTCGATTTCACCATCAACATGGTCCTGCTCATGTCCCTCACCATTGCCGTGGGAATGGTCGTTGACGATGCCATAGTGATCCTGGAAAACATCGTCAGGCATATCGAGCGGGGTGGTAAGCCGAAGGCAAGCGCCATTTTCGGTGCCAGCGAGATGGGCATGGCCGTCACGGCGTCCACCTTCACCATCGCGGTGGTCTTTATCCCACTCATCTTCGTCTCCGGCCTTACCGGGGTCTTCTTCAAGGTTTTCGCCATAGCCATTGTCGTAACGATCCTTGCCTCCCTGTTCACATCACTTTCCATGACCCCCATGCTGGCATCGAAATGGTTGACCTCCACGCCGGGTGCACTCAAAAATCCCAACGGATCCCTCGCCAGATGGTATAAAACAAGCCAAAGGTGGCTTGTATCCCTGGATACAGGTTACGGCAATCTTCTGACGTGGGCACTGAATCATGGAAAGACCGTTGTATTCATCGCGATCACGATCTTTCTCGGCAGTATATCGCTCATCCCTTTTCTTTCCACGGCCTTCGTGCCCCAGATGGATTCGGGTGACATCAATATCGCGGTTCGTATGCCCGAGTCCACGCGCCTGGAAGAAACCCGGGATGTCATCGATCGTATCCTGAAGATCTCGGAACAGACCATAAAACAGGAGGAGCTCAAGCATATTTTTTCCTTCAGTGGACAGACCAAGGAGGGGTTCGGCATGGCAGTGGGTTTCGATGAAGGGCCCAATGTCGGGCAGATCTTTATAAAGCTCGTGGACCCTGACCAGCGAAAAAGAAACGCCAAGGAGATCGCGAATCTCCTGAGGCAGAAGATCTACGGGATCCCCGGGATCTCACAGATTCAGATCAAGGCACAGGACCCCATGACATCGATCCTGATGGGGGGGCAGAAACCCATCGTTGTCGAGATTCAGGGTGACAGTCTCGAGGATTGCATGGCCTTTGCAGGTAAAATTCGTGACCAGGCAAAGGATATACCTGGGGTGATCGACCTTTCCCTGAGCCAGAAGGACGATCGGCCCGAGATCTGGGTCTATATCGACAGGGCAAAGGCGGCCTCGCTGGGCCTGACCTCGGGCGCTGTCTCGGGAATGGTAAGAAATTATTTCTATGGCCAGGAGTCAACCAAGTTCTGGGATGCGGGAGACAGCTATGAGCTGTTCACTCGCCTGGCCGACGAGGACAAGAACAGCCTTGATACGCTCATGAATGTCCCCATTTTTACACCCGACGGCAGGAGCATAAAATTGGGGAACATAGCCCGGGTGAGCGAGGAATCGGGCCCTGTAGAGATACAGAGAAAGAATCGACAGAAAATCGTGAAGGTGGAGGCGGATACCTTCAAGAGGGAACTTGGCGATGTGACTTCGGATATCCGGAAAGCAATAGATAGGTTGGGGACACCTCCCGGCATGTCCGTCCGCTTCGGGTCTGATGTGGAGGAACAGCAGAAATCGTTCGGGGACCTGACCATGCTTCTCCTCATCGGGGTCGTACTTGTGTATATGGTGCTCGCCTCCCTTTACGGCAACCTGAGGGACCCGCTCATCATCATGTTTTCGGTCCCCTTCGGCGTGACCGGAGTGCTCCTGGCCTTTTTTCTCTTCCGCATTCCCCTGGATCTCATGACCTTCATGGGTCTTGTGATGCTCTCAGGCATCGTGGTGAAAAATGCCGTCGTGCTCCTGGACTACACCCATCTACTCCTCAAAAGGGGGGAGTCTCTCTTTGATGCGGTCACAAAGGCGGGCTCTCACCGCCTCAGGCCCATACTCATGACCACGTTCACCACCATCTTCGGCATGGTGCCCATGGCCCTCTCTCGGGGGCAGGGGGCGGAATTCTGGAATCCTCTCGGCATCACCATGATCTCGGGCCTGAGCGTGTCCACGCTCATCACCCTGGTGCTTGTCCCGACCATATTCTTCATGCTCGAGAGAAGAAAGGGGGTCAGGAACCCGTGAAGATGCTCCTGGTGATATACGATGTGGATTTCGATGAGGACGTCATGCAGATGCTGGATACCCTGCCCCTGGCCGGGTATACCAAATGGGACAGGGTCCTCGGCAAGGGCAAGCGGTCCGAACCGAAGCTCGATGATGCCGTATGGCCCGGGTTCAACAATGCCGTGGCCATTGTGGCGGATGATGAGATCGAGGATGATGTCTTCTCGGCCCTGAAGGGCCTCTTCGACAGGCTCGGATCAAAAGGATTTGCTGTATTTGAGCTGCCGGTCATGCGGGTGATATGATCAGGAGGCCCCGTACCGTTCTGATATAACATGTCCCATCTTCTCAGAGGTTCAAGACAATGAACAGGGTGTTCTAAAGTGAGATCGAATATTGACATGCATGACATCATATTCTATTTAATGATATACAATTCTGTCAGGAGAGATCTTTTCCATGTCTGAATATCGAATCAGGGGGGAGGTGAAACTTCCCAGAAGGGAGCGGAATAAGGAACGGCAGCGCCGAGAAATGCTGGAGGCGGCACTGGACCTGTTTTCGGAGAAAGGCTACCACAACGTCACCATGCACGAGATCGCCCACAAGGCGGAGTTCGCGATCGGCACGCTGTACAAGTACTTCAGGAACAAGGAGGACCTCTACCGGGCACTCATGCTCGAAAAGGCCGACGAATTCCGCAAGGTGCTCCGGGCTGCCCTTGATGAGCAGGATGATGAGGTTCATAAGTTAAGGCATTACATAAAGGCCAAGTCCGAGTTCTTCCGCGACCATCTTCCCCTTATCCGTCTCTACTATTCAGAGACCTACGGAGAGAGTTTCAACCTGAAATCCGGGCTCGATGCCGAGATCAGGAGACGGCATGATGAATTACTCCATATACTTGCATCCATCTTTGACAGTGGGATGAGAAAGAAAAGATTCAAGAGGATCACTGATCCATACTCACTGGCGATTGCCCTGGACGGGATCACCACGGCCTTCCTGTTCGAGTGGATCGAGGCACCGGAGCATCGTCCTTTCCCGGAGGATCCGGATGTTATCATGAATATCCTTTTCAAGGGACTGGGGGAGCCGTGATAAGGCTATGTGCACTGGTTTACCGATCGATTTTTTCTGATGCTGTGCGAGGTGGAGGAACTCAATGAAGTCATATGCAAGACTCAAACGGATCACCGCAGTATTTTCCCTGTTCATTCTGGTATGCGTGTTCCAGCTGGGGGCCTGTCATGACAAACAGGCCAAGCAGGCCCCCCCTCCACCCGAAGTCGGAACGATCACGGTGAAGGAGCAGGAGGTGGTGCTGACCACCGAACTGCCGGGCAGGACGGCTGCATACAGGATTGCGGAGGTCAGGCCGCAGGTCAGCGGCATCATCTTGAAGAGGATATTCGCAGAGGGTTCCAATGTCAAGGTAGGCGACATTCTGTACCGGATCGACCCGGCGCCGTTTCAGGCGGCCTACGACAGTGCCGTGGCCTCCCTTGCACGGGCCGAGGCCAACCTACCGGCCGTGCGGCTGCGGGCCGAGAGGTACCGTGAACTGCTGGCCTCCGGGGCGGTAAGCCAGCAGAGTTTCGATGATGCGGACGCTGCATTCAGACAGGCAGAGGCAGACGTGAAATACTGGAAGGCCACCGTGGAATCCGCCCGCATAAACCTGGGGCATACCCTCGTCACTGCGCCTATAACCGGTCGCACCGGGAGGTCCAGTGTGACCGAAGGGGCCCTAGTGACAGCCAATCAGCCCATGGCGCTAACCACCGTTGTACAGCTCGATCCCATCTATGTGGATGTTCCCCAGTCAACGGCCGAACTGCTGCGGCTGAAGCGCCGCGTCGAGCTCGGTACCCTGTACAAGAACGGGGTGGGCCAGAAAAAGGTAAGGCTCAACCTGGAGGACGGGACCGCCTATTCACTGGAAGGGACGCTGGAGTTCCAGGGTGTCACGGTGGATCAGGCTACCGGGAGTGTGATCATCCGGGCCGTTTTCCCCAATCCGGACGGTCTTCTCTTGCCCGGCATGTTCGTTCGGGCAGTGATACGGGAAGGTATCAATGAGAAGGCAATCCTCATCCCGCAGCATGCCGTGTCGCGAGACCCCAAGGGCAACCCGCTGGCGCTCCTCGTGAACAGCGATGGCACGGTGGAGCAGCGTCAGCTTGTCATCGATCGTGCAATCGGCAACCAGTGGCTGGTGACCACCGGCCTTGTACCGGGTGACAGGGTCATCGTGGAAGGCATACAGAAGGTACGGCCCAGCGCGCAGGCCAAGGCGGTCTCCACCGACGGAGGTGTTCCAGCGGCTCCTGCCGCGAAAGAAGTGAGCAGGCCTACCACACCTGCGCAGTGACGGAGGTCACCCATGCTCTCGAAATTCTTCCTCGAACGACCGGTCTTTGCGTGGGTCATCGCAATCATCATAATGGCCGCAGGCCTGCTGGCTATCTACAACCTGCCCATATCCCAGTACCCGCCCATTGCGCCCCCGTCCATCGCCATCGAGGCCTTCTACCCCGGCGCATCCGCAGAGACCGTAGAGAACAGTGTGACCCAGGTCATCGAGTCGAAGATGACCGGCTTTGACAATCTACTCTACCTGTCCGCCACCAGCGACTCGGCAGGCGGGTCGCGTATAGAGTTGACCTTTGAGCCCGGGACCGATCCGGATATGGTCTGGTCCCAGGTTCAGAACAAGCTCCAGCTCGCCATGGCAGGCCTGCCCGAGACGGTCAAGAGCCAGGGAGTCAAGGTGAGCAAATCCACCCGAAACTACCTGATGATCATCGGTCTCGTCTCGGAAGACGGAAGCATGGACCGGGAGGACCTGCAGGACTATGCCAAGGCCAACATCGAGAAAATCCTGGCGAGGGTGCCGGGCGTGGGCGAGGTTGGTATCTTCGGTAGCGGGTATGCCATGAGGATCTGGGTGCACCCGAACAGGCTCACCGACTACCAGCTGACCATTGACGACGTCATCACGGCGCTCAAGGCTTACAACGTGGAGGTCTCGGCCGGCCAGCTCGGCGGAGCACCCGCGGTTGAGGGCCAGCTCCTGAACGCGTCCATCGTGGTCCAGAACATGCTCAAGACCCCGGACGAGTTCGCCAACGTGCCCATCCGCACCAATCAGGACGGCTCGGTGGTGCGAGTGCGTGACATCGGCCGGACCGAGCTGGGGACTGATGCCTACGACATTGAGGTTGCCTTCAATGGAAAGGCAGCGGGCGGACTGTCAATCCGTCAGGCTGCGGGCGCCAATGCTCTGGACACGGCGGATGCGGTCAAGGCCAAGATGGAGGAGCTGAGCAGGTTCTTCCCCCCCGGGCTCAAGGTAGTCTATCCCTACGACACCACCCCCTTCATCAGGGTGGCCATCAATGAGGTGATCAAGACCCTCATCGAGGCAATTGTGCTCGTCTTCCTGGTCATGTGGCTCTTCCTGGGGAACATGCGGGCCACCCTGATCCCCACCATAGCAGTGCCCGTGGTCCTCCTGGGGACGTTTGGCATGCTCGGGTTCTTCGGGTTCTCCATCAACATGCTCACCATGTTCGCCATGGTGCTCGCCATCGGTCTCCTGGTGGACGACGCCATCGTGGTGGTGGAGAACGTGGAGCGGATCATGAGCGAGGAGGGCCTGCCCCCCAAGGAGGCCACGGCCAAGTCCATGGAGCAGATCACGAGCGCGCTCATCGGCATCGGGCTCGTGCTCTCGGCCGTGTTCGGACCCATGGCATTCTTTCCCGGGTCCACCGGTGTCATATACCGCCAGTTCTCCGTGACCATCATCGCCTCCATGCTGCTCTCGGTGGTGGTGGCCCTGATCCTGACGCCGGTGCTCTGCGCGTCGCTCCTGAAACCGGTGAGAGCGGGCCATGAGCCGGCGGAGAATGCAATCTTCTTCCTGCGTCCCTTTTTCCTGTGGTTTGACCGCGTGTTCTTCGGCCTGAGGGACCGGTACATGAAGCTCGTCGATCACTCGCTGAACCGGAAGAAACGCTACCTGGCCGTCTTTGTGGTGATCGTGGCGGCGATGGTGTTCCTGTACCTGCGTATGCCCACCGCCTACCTGCCGGACGAAGACCAGGGCATGCTGCTCTCCCAGATCATCATGCCCAAGGGCGCGACCATGGAGCAGACTCTGCAGGTTGGCAAGCAGATCGAGCACTACTTCAAGGACAAGGAAAAGGATGCGGTCGAATCTGTCATGGTCGTATCCGGCATGAGTTTCTCCGGGAGGGCACAGAACAACGGCATGGTCTTCTGCAAGCTCAGGGACTGGGATCTGAGAGACCGGCCCGAGCTGAAGGCCAAGGCCATTGCGGAACGTGCCACGAAGGCCCTTTCCGGCATCAGAAGCGCCATGGTATTCGTGTTTCCGCCACCGGCCGTGGTGGAGCTCGGTACCGCCAAGGGATTCGACTTTCAGCTCCTTGACCGTGGCGGCATCGGCCATGCTGCTTTGATGGATGCCCGTAACCAGATCCTGGGGATGATGGCTCAGGATCAGAGAGTGAAATCCCTGAGACCGAACGGCATGGAGGATGTCCCCGAATACCGGGTGGACGTCGACTGGGACAAGGCGGGCGCCCTGGGTCTGCCTATCACCGCTGTACACCGGACCATCTCGGCCTCATTTGGCAGCTCCTATGTCAACGACTTCGTCAAGGGCGGTGACGTCAAGCGGGTGTACATCCAGGCCGATGCACCCTACCGTATGCAGCCCAAGGACCTAGAGAACCTCTATGTCAGAAATGCAGCGGGGATCATGGTGCCCTTCAACTCTTTTGCCTCGGGCCGCTGGACCTACGGGTCTCCCAGGCTCGAACGCTTCAACGGCTTCCCCTCCATGAACCTCTGGGGAGAACCTGCCCAGGGAAGGAGCTCGGGTGAGGCCATGCAGGCCATGGAGGAGGCGGTGGAGAAGCTGCCCAGGGGCGTGGGGTTCGACTGGACCGGTCTTTCATACCAGGAGAAGATGTCCAGCTCCCAGGCGCCCCTGCTGTACGCGTTCTCGGTCTTCGTCATCTTCCTGTGCCTGGCGGCGCTCTACGAGAGCTGGACCATCCCCATCTCCATCCTGCTGGTGCTGCCGCTGGGGGTCATCGGCGGCATCATCGCCACGAGTATGCGTGATCTCGCCAATGACGTGTACTTCCAGATCGGTCTGCTCACCACGCTCGGACTTGCCACCAAGAACGCCATCCTCATCGTCCAGTTTGCCAAGGCTGGCCTGGAAAGGGGCATGGTGCTCGTGGACGCCACGATCCAGGGGGCGAAGTTGAGGTTCCGGCCCATCATCATGACCTCGCTTGCCTTCGGCTTCGGGGTACTTCCATTGGCAATAACCACCGGAGCGGGAGCCGGGGCCCAGAACGCCATCGGAACCGGGGTGCTGGGGGGCATGGTGACCGCCACCGTCCTGGTGGTCATCTTCTCACCACTATTCTATGTGCTCATCGAGAGGATCTTCGGCAGGAGAGGGAGGCACGAATCGGCAGGGAAACCCGGAGTTGACACATCAGAGAATGCGTGACGGCAGTGCGGTTTCTACAAAGCGCGAGAAGGTATGACAAAACGCCACGGCGAGGAAAACCTGATATGGATGAAGGACTGAGGAAATACAAGGATTGGTGTGAGTACCTGAATGCGGCCGAGATCGATCTGAACTCATCCCTGAGGATGGTGGATTCCATACTGGACATTGTCCGCTCTCCCGAACATGTCCACACAAGCCCGGAGCTGTGCAAGGACATTCAGGATATCGCAGACCGTCTCCGGTCCTTCATCATGTCTCGGAAGGTTGCGCTGAAGGATCTTGTCGCCATACTGGAAATGCGCGGTATACGTGGAAGTCTTCCTGATGACTGAAGAGATGATACCGGAATATTGGAACACATCCGGGAGGCAGGATGAACCTCAAAAATCTCTATAGAGACGTTTAGGAAAATCAGTCACGGGAAAGGTATTGGCGGTGAAGGGACATCATCTCGATGAACAGGGAAGAGAAGAGAAATACCATCCTCAAGGCGGCCACAGACGTCTTCGCTGAGGCCGGCATACACAAAGCGACCCTGGGCGATGTGGCAAGACGGGCAGGGATGGCTAAGACCTCGCTGTATTACTACTTCAAGGACAGGGAGGATCTCGTCAATACAGCACTTCATGATGAACAGCTTCGTTTCATGGATATGATTTCCAGTGTTGTAGGACAGCAGGATACCGTTGAGACAAAGATATTCGCCCTGATGGAGGCTTATTACCACCTCATTTCACACAGAGCACGGTGGATACCAAGGGAAATCATGGTGGAATACAGGCCGCCGAGCAGCATGGTCCGCCTGGACAAGAATCACTACCTTCCACCGCTGAAAGATCTCATTGAGCGCATCATGCGTGAGGGAGTCAGGAATGGGGAACTTAAGCCCATCCGAGATCTTGACCTGATGGCCTGGGCCATTCTCGCCTCCATGGTCGGCTGTGAATATCTCTCCATCTTTCATGAACGGCATGAATGGGGCCTGGACATGATGAGAACCATGGTCATGACTTTTTTCACGGGATTGAAAAAAACGAAATGAAACCGGTTTCTGTAAAGGAGCATGGAAAAGTGAAAAATGAGTTTATGTTTTTCCTTTATCATTCCATTCTGCCTTATGCAGGGCTGATGCTTGTCAGGATGCTCTCTTCAACGTACAGGCTGAGGATACTTGATCCGCAGAACGAGAGGGCCTGCATGGAGAAAGACGGTAGCATCATATATGCATCCTGGCACCAGAGGTTCTTTCCCGGAATAACGTTCTTTGCGACGCGCAGGCCCATTGCGATCCTAATCAGCCAGAGCCGCGATGGTGAATTCATCGCGCACATCGTGAACATACTCGGATGGAAGGCGGTGAGGGGATCCTCCTCGAGAGGCGGCGGCGAGGGCCTTCAGCAACTCAAGGAGCTTTCCCGGAGCGGGTACAAGATCGGCCACATTGTAGACGGCCCCAAGGGCCCCTTCGGAGAAGTGAAACCTGGTCTGCTCAGGATCGCCCAGGTTTCCGGAATGGCCATTGTCCCTACAATCACATCTTCGGACAGGCACTGGATGTTCAGGAGCTGGGACAGATTCATGGTCCCCAAACCATTCTCCCGGGTGCTTATCAGGTTCGGTGAACCGATGTACATTCCTTCTGATCTTGATGAAAACGGTTTCGAGAAGACCAGGATAATGGTTGGACTGAGAATGGATAAGCTCTACAAAGACACCGATCTTATCTGGACTGACCAGACAAGGGTTCAGCGTATATTCCGGGACGAGGGGTGTTCATAAGACATGATAGGCTTTCATGTTCCCATGATTCCTCTACTTTCCTCCAGGCACCGATTTTCAGGGTGCCGGCAGCCAGGGTCATCCTCTGGCCCTGGCTGCAATGTTCTGAACACAGGGCGTCTTTTCCATAAATATAGGGCAGATACCTGCAGCGAGGTGTATCATCATGAACGGGCATCGTAAAGGTATCTTCATCATCGGCGCTTCTGTTATTATCCTCATGCTCCTGTTCCCCCCTTTTCACGTGATGTACGCACCAGGCATCGTGATAGACAAGGGTTATGCCTTCATCCTGGACCCTCCCAGATTCTGGGGCACTGTTGAGGGTACCGTCAATATGAAACTCCTTCTGGCACAGATCGGGGCCGTCGTGATCCTGCTGGGTATCGTTCACCAGTTCCTGAAGACGCATAGGAAGTGATAGACATAAAACTGACTGTCAGTTATCGTTCTGTCTTCGTCATACTGCTGCTGATGTATACAATGAGCTCTAAACCTTTCAGGATAATCTTTATCGGTATCATGATTACCGTACAGGTTATGGCTGCCCTGCCCTATGCATACGCGGGCGAAGAGAAGGAACGTATGGGAAGCACCTTCACCTTCTACCAGGAAAACGACCTGTATACCGGCACCGACCGCGACTACACAAACGGCATCAAGCTGAGCTGGATGTCCCCTGACCTGAGCGAATACCGGGATGACCCCCGCCTCCCTTCCTGGGGTCGGGGCCTGATCGGTGCCCTCCCGTTCCTGGATGGGCCGGTGTATATCCGGACAGTCTCTCTGTCCATCGGGCAGAACATCTATACGCCCGACCGTATATGGGATGGAAACCGCGATGACGGCGACAGGCCCTATGCAGGCATAACCTATTGTGCAGTGGGGTTTCACAGCAGGAACACCACTATCATGGATACCTGGGAGATCGATCTCGGCATCGTGGGACCTCATTCCTATGCAGAGAATACCCAGAAAGCGTTTCACCGCTGGACACACTCGGATTATCCGGCAGGCTGGGAAAACCAGCTCCATGACGAGCCGTTTCTGAACCTTTATTATGGACGGAAGTGGAGACTTGTGCCTGGCGCTCAAGAGAAGGGCTTCGGATATGATGTCATCCCTTATGCAGGGTGTGCGGTGGGCAACGCGTTCACTGCTCTGAATGGAGGGGGGCAGGTCCGTTTCGGCTGGAATCTTACCAACGACTTCGGGACCCTACTCATCAGACCCGGATCGGACACCACTGCGCCGGTTGATGACACGGATCCACGATACATTGAGAAAAAGTCCGGTTTCGGTGTCCATGCTTATGCGGGTCTGGATGCCTATGCATGCCTCCTGGACATTACTCTGGACGGTAATACTTTCCGGTCAAGCGATTCGGTAGAAAAATACCCCCTTCGGGTTCACATGACAGCCGGTTTCGCTATTGTGGCAGGTCGATTCAAGGCCACCTACGCCTATGTATGCAGGACCAAGGAATATACCACCCAGAAGGATCGCCAGAAATATGGGGCGATCACGCTCTCGTATACATTTGATAACTAGTCATTTCTGAACCTGTTTTCATAATGCCGACTGAAAAACATACGGATCTCATCTTTGCTGTTATATTCAACAGGCGGCCCGTGGTCAAAAGGCAACTGGTTCCTGTCCTGCTTCTCCTGTTCAGGGTGAGTTTCCACTGTTGATTATGCGACAAAGGATATGATTATCTTGAAGGGTCTCAAACCCTATGTACTGTGCCATACTCAACGATCTGTAATTATTGAATATTTGAAAACATTATCTTTTCTGATCTGCCCCCGCCAAAGCATGTGTCTCTGGTTATCAGTTGGGGAAAAATCTAGCCTTTCACCCCTACATCAATCCTCCGCATCCATTATAATATGACCCTGTCTAGCCTCTTGTGCATGCAAGGGCTAGGGATTGGTAGAGTTACCCACGGTGTCGATCTTCCCATTCACCCAGTCACGTAGCCGCGTGAGCACCTGGACGTCTGGCGGTGCAGCAGCTGCGGTGGTGCATGCCAGAAAGTCCTGGTAGGACAGGGTGATGAACTTAACCGCCTTGCCCTCGGTCAGGGAGCAGAAATCCCTCCACTCAGGTGATGCAACTTTCTCCGCCATGGCAAACGGCCCGTCAGCGTAAAGCACTACAAAGATGCCCCGATTACCTGACGCCTGCGCAATGGCGTCGCACGCCACGAGGTTGCGCATCCACTGGTACCAACCGCCCCGAAACGGGCACGGGCGGTGGTCGGTCGCGCTGTCGATCTCAAGGACGCGGGGCACGTACTCCCAGTACAGGATGCCCTTGCCGGTCAGTGCGCACCGGCTACGCACACCATTGACAGGGTTCACCTGCATCACGTAGTCCCCCGAGCACTGCCTCATGCCGCGGTTGCGTGACCTGCCGCCGATCCTTTTCGTCTGCGAGCATGCCCCGCCGTCTGTCTCTGTGAACTTGCACTCAAAGAAGACCAGGGCCGTCTCGCTCTCAGCCGAGGCATCGACTTGTGTTGGACGCGGCTCCCCGAGAACCGTGGGGGAGATGGTCCGCTCGAGCTTGATCTTCCACTGACCGGTCTCGGGTATGCCCATCTTCTCCATGAGCGCATCGATGATCAGTGAGGGCTTCTTCAGGGCCTTGAGGGTGCCGAACACGTCAATAGCCAATGCCTGGGAAGACTGGAGCCGGCCGGCGGTAACATCCCCCTTGCTGTCCCGGTGCCAGGGGAAGGCAGGGCCGGCCAGCACGTGCGCCGCCCCAGGGAAGATGTTCTTTCCGACCTCCCGTTCCTCTTCACTGGTCAGTGGCATGCTGTGAGTCCCTTTCTCATCGTGACAGTTCCATTCGGCAGGATGTTTATAACAGATCTCACGCGGGCCCGGGAAGAGACCTGATCCCGTCAAGCAGCACCCGGGTCGCGATGCAGTCGTCCTCATTGTACTCAAGGATGCGACTGCGCAGCATTGGGTCACCCGTCTCCACCCACCGGTTGTACCACTCGATGGACTCTGCCCCGGAGGGGGTCTTGTCCCTCCAGTTAAACCCGAGATAAGTGGCCAGCGTCTTTATGGAGTAGTCATTCGTCGGCCACTCGGTGCAGGACAGCACGACGTCGTAGTAGAGATCCACCGCAGTGGCAGGGTCAAAGAGCTCCTCTATCTGTTGGGCCGTGGCGATGTCCGGATAACGCTGCTGGAGGATCCGCCACCACGTGCGCTCATACTTGGAGTAGAAGTACATGGCAGCAGGCCTCGATGAACAGACGTACTCCCAGGCTTGCCTGAAAGCCTCACGCTCGCCCTCCGGTGTGGCCGTCTCCGCCAGGAAGGGGAGGTGCCGCTCGGATGAGTTGTCCCTGCCGAGCCTCTCCACGAAGCCGTGCAGGTAGCAGATGTCCCTCATGGGGTCTGTCTCGATGTCGAAGAACAACTCACGCTCGATGTCAGGAAGGGGAGGGGAGGTCTTAATATAAGGTTGGGATTGATCATCTGCCAGGAGCAAGGCTCTCTTCTGGAGCTTCCTGAGTGTGTTGGACCCTATCCCGGCAAAGACCGTCTTTTTCCCTGAGATCAGGGGGGTGATGTCCATGCCGGCGAATTGTGCCACGGTCCTGATCCTGCTGAGCATAACGTCACGCTTCGCCCTGCCCAGCTCCGGGACCAGAGTAAGGTCGTCAGCCTTGCGCAGGTGGTGCTTGCAGAAGCTGTTCCAGTGGCAGAGCTTGCAGGTGCCGCTATACGCAGGCAGCGTCCTCTCACTTCGGAAAACGATGCGCTTCGCCTGGGCGAGGCTGTCCTGGTACAAGGACCAGAGCGTCTCAGGGGTCCGCGGACCCGGCGTGGTGTCGAGGTCGTAGGTGACCTCGCGGCCGTGGACGTCCCAGATGAAGGGGGTTCTGCCTGCCGAGACCCCCATTTTCTCGAGGATGTCGTTGTAGAGTCCGAGCTGCACGGCATAGTGCTTCTTCGGCTTCCCGTCGGACAGGTCGTCCGATGCATCCTCGAACCCCGAGCCGCTCTTGATATCACCCGCTATGTACCCGCCTGCCTGGCGCCTCATCAGGTCGGGCTCCCCGAGCAGGTCACCGGAGCGTATGCGGCCGCCATAGATCAGGGGCTCGCCCCGAGAAATGGCTTCCATGGTGAGCCTTTCCTTGGCAGCGTCCTCCTCGCCGCTCAGGTCGAGGAAGGGGACGGCAACCCCTGTCATGACCTCCTTCTCGAAGGTGGTGCCCCTCTCCCAGAGCAGCTCAACGAACTTGCTCTCAGGGTCCTTTTTGGCAGGGTCCTCGTGGAGGTCCAGGAACAGGCGGTGGGGGCACTGCACCAGGTTGTACAGCATGGATGCCGTGATTGGACGAGTCACTCTAACCTCCCAACTGGCATTACCTTTGCGGGCCTTGGTGTGGAGCTCGACCGGTATTCAACAGATGAGGCCGTTGATTCCCTCTCTTTCATTTCAGAGCACCTGTCCATCAATTACCCCAACAGCTGATAGTTATCCACGAAAAAGATGTTAAAGAATTACCCTGGCACGACGTCAATGATATCAGAGCACACTCTTTTATCAATGCCCATCTGATAAAACCCCTCAAGATTATTGTTGTTTATCACGATAGGATGGAACATGGCAAAGAATCATGGAACAGCGGGCAGGAGTGCCCGGGAGATGGCAAACAGGCGCTACATGAAGGCGACCATCATTGCGGGCGTTCTCTTTCTGATAGCTGTTGTGTGGTTTTATAATCTCAACAATATAATCAAACTCGGATTACCGGCCATAGCCGTCCTTGCAGTTATTATGATACTGGCTGCCGATCGGCTCGAGAAGAAGGGTCTTTTCATCAAGAAAAGGGCCAGAGATGCAGATCGCGGTGCCCGCGCCGAGGAAGTGGTGGCCGAGAGGCTTGCCAGCCTGCCCGAAGGCTACCATGCCTTCCATGACCTTGCCTTCGAAGGCTTCAACATAGACCATGTCATCGTGGGTCCGGGCGGGATATTCCTGGTCGAGACGAAGAGTCACCGGGAAGAGGTCACCGCCAGGGGTGACATCCTTCTCCTCAATGGAAAGCAACCGACGAAGAACTTCCTGAACCAGGCCTGGAGCCAGACGTATCAGTTGAGGGACCTTCTCAAGACGCATACGTCAAGGGAGTGGAAGATCAAACCCGTGCTCTGCTTCACCCGGGCCTTCGTGAAGGTTCGCGAACCGGTCAAGGGAGTCGAGGTGCTCAATAAGAAGTATCTTGCAGCTTATCTTTCCGGGCAGCCGCAGATCCTAGGTACTGAAGAGATCGAAACTGTCACGAGGATCATGCGATCCCGTGTTTCAGGGCAGCATGATCATGTGTAACTGAAATTGACTTTCTTTGTCCGTTCAATAAGCTCGGGATATCGAACACTTCTTGCCAAAGACCCATGGTCATAAGGACAGGGGAAAGGGTTCTGCAATAATATCAACAATATGTAATCATTGATGATATATAAGAAGTATCCTCACTAATTGATATTTTAACTTCCACATGGTTGTCACAGGAGCTATTGTCGTCGATTCTTTCCCTTCATGAAAAGCTTGATTCGTGACGATAGAAGTCTTATAGTTATCATCAGATGATAACTATATCGAAGAGGAGCTCTCGCGGTCATGGCTAAGCCAAAGACCTGCCTGGAAAATCTCCTGCTGCTACATGGGGAGAAGTTCGTCATGGAAAGCGGGTATTGGGTGAAGATCGAAGCGTGGGAGTCAGCCACGACAGATCAGGTACCTCACGGCCTTCGATACACCCTGACCCTGCATGATAGAAACAACGAGAGGATACTTGGATACGATAACGCGCATGCAATAAAACCACGACGAAAGCGTTTTGCCGCAACCAAGACCACATGGGACCATATCCATAGAAAGAGAAAGATCGAACCCTATGAGTTTGAGTCGGCAGAACAGCTGATGGTCGACTTCTGGGAGGAAGTTGAGAGCTTCCTGAAACAGGGAAAGGAGTGACGCACCATGGCGATGAAGGTTCTGAAGGTCGGGATCATGTCGAGGAAGAAATATCGCGAAAGGACGATCGCGATCGCGAGAGGTGAATATACCCCCAAGAAGGGAGAGCCCAAGATCTGGTTCGAATCCATCCAGTCCATGGCCCAGGTCCTCAGCAACGACAACCAGGATTTGTTGAGGGTCATCTTCGAAAAACGGCCCGCTTCAATCAAGGAACTGGAGAACCTGACCGGGAGAAAGAGCAGCAACCTGTCCCGGACCCTGAAAACCATGGCCGGATACGGAATCGTTGAGCTTGAGAAAGACAACAAGAATATACGCCCGATCGTCAAGGCGACGGATTTCACCGTTGAGTTCGGTATCAGGAATGTCCAGACGTGATGCCCCAGTTTAAATCACCTGAATATGCGATCAGGGGAAAATCCTCTCCGGAAAACACCCCATGCTCTATGCGTCCAAGGAGATTCAATACTTCCTGAGCCCCAGAATCATGTCTTGGTTTAATCAGGAACTTACTCAAAAAAAGTCTTCACCATTTGCCCTACAATCCAATTTTCCCGATCAGGCAATACATTTGCCTACCCCGTTTCTGGCTTTATGAGCCTTCCATCGGCTCAGAAGCTTACTTTGTCGCCCCATGATGTTTCAAATATTCCTTGACTGCCTTTCGGATAACGTCCAAGGGATCTCCCTGCCGGCCGATCATCTGCCACACCTCGTAGTACGCGACCAGAGCCTCATTTGCTATGGTGGAAATGTTCTTCTTATCGTCTCCGTCCACAAGGTCTGTGTGAATCTGGCGCAATGCCTTGACGGTCGACCTGGGGAGTTGGAGCTGCTGGGCTATCTTATCTATCTTTTCCACGACCGTTGATCCTCCGGTTCATTGTTTTCTGTGTCCCATGGTTCTTTCCATCCATTATTCATTAATAGTCTACTACACAGATTTACCCTCCCTCAATCCTTTTAATATTGTTTACAACAAAACAACGATTTATTTATTGACACCCCCCTCTTCTTCCGATAATGATCATTATGCACGTTAAGTAAGAGTTATCGTGCATAATAAAACAGGCGGTCAAAAATGATTAAGGGTGATTTTAGGGGGAAGAAAAAGACTTTGTCGTCGGACAAAAAAGCCCATCTTTCGATCCTCGTTCCGATACGGTCTCCAGAGGAATGGCATGACGAACATCAAGCTGCAGCTCGTAGCTGAACAACCTCTGCTCTTCTCATCACAGAAAGACTAAAGCGATTGACATGGCAAAAGAACTGACACGGATCATGCCCGCAAGCCAGTCTTTGAAAGAAAGGGCGGCTGAGACCGCCGAGCGCATCAGCATGATCCTCGATGAGGGAACGCCTGAGAACACCAGGCGTGCCTATGCCGGCGACCTGGCGTACATGGAGGCCTGGTGCCTCGTCAAAACCGGGCATAACCTCCCCTTCCCCACCCCCATCGAGCTCGTGTACGAGTTCATCACAGACCATGTCTTCGGGCTAAAGGACAAGAGCGTGGAGAACGCTCTTATCGAGATGGGCATGAAGGCACGCCCCGGGCCGCACAAGATGGCAACTATCGTCAGGCGCATTTCAACCCTCTCAGTAATTCATCAGACCAAGGGCATGAAAGAGCGTAACCCATGCTGGTCCGCCCAGGTCAAGGTGCTCATGAAAAAGGCACGCAAGCGGGCTGTGCGCCGTGGTGAGCGGCCTTCCAAGAAGCGCGCCATCACTAGGGACCTCCTCGAGGAGATCAACCGGTCATTTGACAAGACCAACATACGGGACGTTCGGGACAAGGCCATCCTCTGTTTCGCCTGGGCGAGCGGCGGAAGGAGAAGGTCCGAAGTCGCTGCAGCTCGGTGCGAGGACCTGGTAAGGCACGGAAACGGCTTCATCTATACGCTCCCGTTCTCGAAGACCGACCAGGAGGGAAAAGGAGTGAAGGTCCCGGTGCAGGGCGTAGCGGCCCGGGCCCTCTCTGAATGGCTCAGAAGATCAGGAATCAATGAAGGACCAATCTTCAGACCAATATCAAAGACCGGGACTATTATAAACAGGTATATGACACCCCAGGACATTGCACGTATCGTGAAGCACCACGCCGCGAATATCGGCATGGACCCCTCTTCAATAGGCGGTCACAGCCTCCGCAGCGGGTTTGTCACGTCAGCGGGCAAAATGGGTATCCCCATCGGGTCCGCCATGGCCATGTCCACTCACAGGGATACGGATGTGTTCATGAGCTATTACCAGGAGGGCGAGATGCTGAACAATCC
>ENA-UPTA01001293-UPTA01001293.1-activated-sludge-metagenome-genome-assembly--contig:-NODE-1293-length-28022-cov-6.010977_pt1 | contig 28022 bp, 25 predicted proteins | sample MGYA00238184_ERZ773361 | MGnify/ENA primary metagenome ERZ773361 (study PRJEB29100, sample SAMN05720205) | activated sludge metagenome | isolation source: anaerobic digester from wastewater... | reverse complement strand
CAAAGATTGCTAATAAATCCAGATTAAAACAAACAGTTGAAGATTACAAAAAATATATAAAGAAGACCACCAAAGCTGGTCATCTTATGGCAAGACAAGCACATATGGAGCTTGTTATGAAAGATAATTATCCTGCAAGTCTTGGTGAGACGATTTATTATGTGAATAATGGAACAAAAAAAGGATGCGGCGATGTTAAAAAGAATCCTAAAACAAAAGAAATAGAAATCAATTGTTATATGATTCCTGAAGCTGAGATATTAAATAATCCTGAAATGACAGGTGAATATAATGTTCCGTTATATATATCGAAATTTAATAAGCATGTTGAACCATTACTTGTTGCGTTTAAACCTGAGATAAGAGATGATATATTAATTGACAACCCTGAGAGCAGGCAGTATTTCACATCATTACAATGTGAACTTGATAGTGGTCATCCATTGAAAGTCGAAGGTCAAGATAATCTTGATGAAGTCATGACATTATCGGATAGTGAAGTTGCTTTTTGGAATAGAGTTAATCGGGATCCGTTTTTTATGTATGTTGATAATACAATAGAATTTGTAGACCCATATTGGGTAGACTATAATAGAAAGGTAGTCAAAGAAGAAGCTATGAGTAGTAAGAATGATCGAGAAGAAGAGATTATTGATAACGATGCTCGTGATTTAGCTTACCACGCAACAAATGTTTAAATAATGTGAATAAAGAGTTTTTCTCTAATAGGAACGATAAGTTTCGTAGTAGGATTTGCACCTTCATCTAATAATTGAATTGTAAACTTACCTTCAAATTTACCTGTAATAGATGTTTGTAATTCAGTAAATCTATAAACGATGTAATATTCATCGGTCGCTTGATTGTATTTTTTTACTCGTAAGGCTAAAGAACAGGGAGCTCCCAAAATATAGGGACTTCCTGTTTTTGTATCAGACATTTCAAATGTTATCTCGGAATTTTCCAATAAAGTATTGAATGATGATTTATCATTTTTTCCATCATCAATCAATCTCATTTTTAATATTGGGTCTGTTGCCCCTTGTCTAATAAAAAAATCCATAATTACCTTTATAAACTATAAATATCATCTATACAATTACCGCCACACTCAACTATATTAAAATTAGGTTGGAAAAAGTTCACATATCGAGCAAGAACGTCGACATACTTCATCGGTTCTTCAAAATATGCGTTGTATTTTAGATAATAACAACATTTACTGTTATGTAAATCACCAGATCCAGTAACACCGCCACCTACAGCATTAACGAATGGTTGAAAACCTCTACTAGACATCACTAATTCTTCCCATTGTTTGAATTTATAAACAGGTGTATAAACAAGAAGAGGATTGTGATAACTTTCAATTTCAAGTGGTCGACCATTATGATAAAACTTCAGTACGCCTAATCGTTTAAATCTTTCTCTTAACCACCCTTTATTAAGTTCTTCGACTGTTGTTCCCGTTAATATCAAATCGTTCCAGCCACCTTCATTTTCCAAATCACAATCTTTATATCCGAAATTTCTTTCAAATGTTATTGTTATAACAAAATCTTCCGAAACACCATTTGTACATAATGAGTGTGCGGTTATTCCAGAATCGACATAATACATTGGTGTATATCCAGAAACAGTATCACAATATCCTGAATATCTGATTGAACTGTATTTAAGTCTGCCATCGGAAGTAAATGAAAATGACAGATTGTTATCACCATAATTTTCAGGATCATATTCGTCTCTTACACCTGTATAGAAAAATACACTATCTGTCCATCCAGTATCTCCATTTTTATTGAAAACGAAATCGAGTGTCCATCCTTGTTCTGGCCTTCTTTGAATAAATGGTGAACAATTATCTGAACCACCACCATGATTTGTTTGATATACCCATGGAATGTTATGTAAAACCACTTGTGTTGGACAACAAGTACCCGTTAATCCATCTAATTTATCCACGCATGAAATTATATCAGTTGTAAATCCTGAAATTATTTCGTCAAAAGTATTTCCACTAAATCTTGGGTCAATATATGGTGTTGCGCCTGTATAAAAATCGTAGATATAAAAGAAATGTGTTTCACCTGTTAGACCTGTATAAGTATAAACATCATTATTTAATATGAAGTTTTCATATGTGTGACCTGTCGTATCGAAATGTGATGTAAACCCTGTATATTCTAAAACTAATGTAAGACCTGAATAAGTGTAACCAGTATCATGAACTGAGTTATCATATTCAACTAATCCTATCATATCGAATTCACAAAGCGATGGGTCAAAATATCTTTCATATGTCGGCGTAAAGTCCATTATTCTTCGTATTTTGTATAAAATCCATGTATCAAAACATTATGTATTGCAGAAATAAACGCGTCATAATTTCCTTGAATAAGAGAATATCCGCTTTCTCTCAATCCATTATTTTCATATCCATTTGTGGATTCAATGAAATCCATTATTCCGTCTTTTCTATCTCCGTAATTTAACCCTAATCTACCCATGTCCGTGTAAGCAAATATTAAACTTTCGTTTAAATCGAATAAATCTTCTGCATCAGTAAAAGATAAGAAAGCGGCAATCACTAACTTAACATAATACCAACGCTGTTTACATGCTTCCACTACATTTCCATGATGTTTGTGCCACGAACTCAATAAGAAAGATTGTGCCTGTTGCTGTGTATAACCTTTGACCGTCATCAAATATATAACAGCATCAGTTGGATTTGAATATGAATAACAAGTAATAGCAATATCTTTTTCGGTATTTGTCAATCCAGTCCATCCGATATTAGTAACAATATCTTTAATTTCTTCTTTAATACACAAATAATCATTACAAATACCAAATCCATAGTTGTACCAATTATATATTGAAGAAATATCTACATATCCAGATGGTATTGTTGATCCGCTCATAATGATAACAAATGGATTATTTCCGTTAAGATCCACATCATTCCATGTTGAAATATCCACGCCAACCGTTTGAATGGTATATATGGTTTCACCACTTATAATTGTCGTACCTGTTATTTGATATGCTAATAATTGTTTCATATTATTGTACTCTCCAAAGTTCAATCAATGTTTCCCTTATTCTTGCGGTTCCACCCGTATTGTTTGTTCTATACTGTAAATTGATTGTGTTATTTCCTCCCAATACACTATAAAATGTTCTTTGATGCGGTATGTAGTTTGTATTATTTGCAATTCTATTAATATGTTCATCTCCTAATTGAACAGAGTTTAATAACACTCTTGAGTAAAAGCTATATGTGGTCGAACTTCCATTCCAAGTATAATTAACCCCGATGCGATATAATCCCGTTGGTAAATTATTAACCGTTAGTGTTAATTTTGTTACATATGTAGTACTTGTTGTTGTTGAAAGGCCAGTATCTACGATATAATTAAATTGAGTTCCATTTACATGTGCAGGAATGTTTGATTGAAAGATATTATTATTCTCGTCCATCAACACAAAGTTTGTATTATATTGAGGCGGTATATAAGCGGATGACGAATCTTTAAATAGTAATGTAAATTTTCCAGTTTTTGAATGAAGAACAAAAGTTCCTGGCGATATCACATTAGCCCAATATTCCCCATCAAGATTAGAAATATTTGTACCTGTAAGAGAAAGAGACGGGTACGGAGTCCCAAAGGTATGTGTTGCTAGTGGTAAAAGATTAATGTACCAACCAGGTACACCATCACTTGTAGATAAATTTAATGTTGATAAATTTTGGGTATTTAAGTCCCATGTTACACCAAAATTGCTTACATTCGATAGATTTGGGCCTTTATTTCCCAATACTTGAATTTGTGTTGGGCCATATGCTTTAGCAACACTTGGTAATGCTGTTGATATTGGTGTTCCGTATGTAATATCATTCACGCCGCCTTTTTCTGTAACTGTGTAACCAATTGAAATTGGCTCGGGAGGAAGTTCACCATTTATATCATGTGTTGATACAACAGAATTTAATGTAGTTTGCTCAGGAGAAGTTAATTGGGTTTCAAATATAATATCTACCGTCGTTGGAAATGTAGTAATACTATTTAATAAAGTAACAATTGAAGAATCTGTAATTTCAACAACTAAACGAGGAATATAAACCTTCTGTTCTGGAAAATCTGTTATATTATATGTGTATGTATAAGCCATATTTTTATTAGTTTACCCTTATTAATTCTATTGTTCGATCTGAAATTGAAGTACTATTACCTCCCGATTCCCCCCAATATCTGAATACAATTGTGTTTACTCCCGATAGAGATAAATAAAATATTCTTGTTTCTGGCCTCCAGTCCGTGGTGTCCCCAGCTTCCATTTCCATTGTTCCCGTTGTTCCCTGTGTTGTGCCATTTAATGTGACATCAAATCGAGCAGAGTTTGCGGCGCTATTTCTATTCCACATCCAATGAACAATAACCTTATATGTACCCGAAGGTAAACTAGATGTGGTTAGTGTTAGTCCTGTTACTGGCGCCGTGGATGATGTTGAAGTTGACGTTAAATTAGATGCCAACTGATATTCAGTTCCGTATACCCCAAATTTACTATTACTACTTGCTATTTTTTTCGTAACACTATCAATAACCACAATGTTTTGTTGATTGGCGTCAACGGTAATATTACCTAAATAAGTAGAACCACTAAATCTAGTGTCTCCGCTTACATTTAAATTACCGTTTATATATTCAGAGCCGCTTACTACGGTATCACCCGATACAATTAATGTTTGTCCGTCATATGTTAGCCCCGATTCCGCAATGGCTGCATTTGCTGTTCCGTCACTTGTAAGAATTCTATTATCCGCAGGATTTGAAATAGTATTAAAACCTGTTCCAGACGTTCCAGAACTACCTGATGTACCAGAACTACCACTTGTGCCAGAACTTCCTGATGTTCCAGAACTACCACTTGATCCTGATGTACCAGAACTTCCTGATGTTCCAGAACTACCTGATGTACCAGAACTTCCTGATGTTCCAGAACTTCCTGATGTTCCAGAACTACCTGATGTACCAGAACTACCTGAACTGCCAGATGTTCCTGATGAACCGCTCGTACCATTAATGCCAGAAGTTCCAGAAGTTCCATCCACTCCACTCGTACCTGATGAACCACTAGTACCGCTTGAACCTGAAGTTCCAGATGTTCCTGAACTACCTGATGTGCCAGATGTACCACTTGTTCCATCTTGACCGCTTGTACCAGAAGTACCATTAATACCCGAAGTGCCAGACGTACCATCTAATCCATTTATTCCTGATGTACCAGAACTACCACTTGTGCCACTAGTTCCACTCGTGCCATCAACGCCACTAGTACCTGATGTACCATCGATACCACTCGTTCCCGATGTACCACTTGTGCCTGAAATACCAGAAGTTCCAGATGTTCCAGAAGTCCCACTCGTACCATCCTGCCCACTAGTACCCGATGTACCATTAACACCTGAAGTGCCACTTGTTCCATCAATTCCTGATGTGCCCGACGAACCGCTTGTACCTGAGCTTCCAGACGTACCTGATACTCCACTAGTGCCAGATGTGCCATCGATACCATTTATTCCAGAGGTTCCGCTTGAACCTGAAGTTCCAGATGTGCCTGATGTACCATTTATACCTGAAGTACCACTTGTACCATCCTGACCGCTAGTACCACTAGTTCCACTTAATCCTGATGTTCCAGACGTACCATTAATACCACTCGTACCGCTTGATCCCGATGTTCCATCAACTCCACTAGTACCAGAAGTTCCGTCTATACCTGACGTACCACTTGAGCCAGACGTACCTGATGTACCGCTTGATCCGCTCGTACCAGAAGTACCTGAAATTCCACTTGTGCCAGAAGTTCCATCCTGACCTGATGTGCCTGATGTTCCTGAAATACCAGAAGTGCCACTCGTACCGTCCTGTCCGCTAGTACCTGAAGTACCATCAATACCATTAATTCCGCTAGTTCCTGATGTTCCGTCCTGACCACTTGTACCTGAAGTTCCGTTAATGCCAGATGTTCCAGATGTACCATCTATACCTGATGTGCCGCTTGTGCCAGATGTTCCATCTAAACCTGATGTTCCACTGGTTCCTGAAACTCCACTTGTTCCAGAAGTACCATTTTGACCTGATGTACCAGATGTACCGCTTGTACCATCTATTCCTGATGTCCCACTTGTGCCTGAAATTCCGCTCGTTCCACTTGTTCCGTTGATGCCAGATGTTCCAGAAGTGCCATCAATACCGCTTGTACCTGAAGTTCCAGAAGTACCGTTTATTCCACTTGTGCCAGAACTACCGCTAGTTCCATTAATACCAGAAGTTCCTGATGTACCTGACGTACCATCTAATCCATTTATTCCTGATGTGCCTGATGTCCCATCAACACCACTGGTGCCACTCGTACCATCCTGACCACTTGTTCCCGAAGTTCCAGAAATTCCACTTGTACCTGACGTACCATCAACGCCAGAAGTGCCGCTCGTGCCATCCAATCCATTTATTCCTGATGTTCCACTTGTACCATCTATTCCAGACGTTCCTGAAGTACCTGAAATTCCACTTGTGCCAGAAGTTCCATTAATACCCGAAGTACCTGATGTACCGTCAACACCATTTATTCCAGAAGTACCAGATGTTCCATCTATACCATTGATACCAGATGTACCTGAAGTTCCGTTAGTACCTGAATTTCCTGAAGTTCCAGAAGTTCCATTTATACCCGATGTACCACTTGTGCCACTTGTACCTGATATACCACTAGTTCCTGAAGTTCCGCTCGTACCATCAATACCAGAAGTACCTGATGTTCCATCCTGACCGCTAGTTCCACTAGTTCCATTAATACCTGAAGTTCCAGAAGTACCGTCAATGCCAGAAGTACCAGAAGTACCTGAAACACCACTTGTACCTGACGTTCCGTCTTGGCCTGATGTTCCAGAAGTTCCCGATATTCCGCTAGTTCCTGATGTACCACTCGTACCGTTTATTCCTGATGTACCGCTTGTACCATCAATTCCATTTATACCTGAAGTTCCTGAAGTCCCATCAATACCAGATGTACCGCTAGTACCTGAGTTTCCTGACGTACCTGACGTTCCGTCTTGACCTGATGTTCCAGATGTACCATCCAAACCTGAAGTACCAGATGTTCCGTCAATACCGCTTGTGCCAGAAGTTCCATCCAAACCATTTATTCCTGAAGTTCCACTAGTTCCATCAACGCCAGATGTGCCTGATGTACCATCAATACCATTTACACCTGAAGTGCCAGATGTGCCAGAAGTTCCATCTATACCATTGATACCTGAAGTACCACTAGTTCCTGAAGTACCATTTATGCCCGAAGTACCACTAGTTCCTGAAGTACCATTTATGCCCGAAGTACCGCTAGTTCCGCTTAAACCTGATGTGCCAGATGTACCGTCAATACCGTTTATTCCGCTTGTTCCTGAAGTACCGTTCTGGCCTGATGTTCCACTAGTTCCATTTATACCACTAGTACCAGAAGTTCCGTCTATTCCACTTGTGCCAGACGTACCATCTATTCCGCTCGTGCCACTAGTACCATTAATACCAGAAGTTCCCGATGTACCATCTAATCCATTTATACCACTTGTTCCGCTTGAACCACTAGTTCCTGAAGTCCCGTTAATACCAGAAGTTCCACTTGTACCATTCTGACCGCTAGTTCCAGATGTACCATCGATACCTGATGTACCAGAAGTTCCATCCTGGCCTGACGTTCCACTTGTGCCGTCAATACCTGATGTGCCAGATGTCCCATCAATACCAGAAGTACCACTTGTTCCAGAAGTGCCTGAAATTCCTGACGTACCACTTGAGCCAGAAGTACCATTTTGGCCACTAGTTCCAGATGTACCGTCCTGACCACTGGTTCCTGATGTTCCATCTATCCCATTAATACCTGATGTACCACTTGTGCCTGAAATTCCGCTCGTTCCACTTGTTCCGTTGATACCAGAAGTTCCGCTTGTACCATCCAATCCATTTATTCCTGATGTTCCACTTGTACCAGAAACACCGCTAGTACCACTCGTACCATCAATTCCTGATGTTCCAGATGTTCCATCAACACCATTTATACCAGAAGTACCACTCGTACCATCTTGACCACTCGTTCCACTAGTTCCACTAGTTCCATCAATACCTGATGTGCCAGATGTACCGTCAATACCACTTGTACCTGATGTACCATCAATACCAGAAGTTCCGCTTGTACCTGACGTTCCGTCTTGACCTGATGTTCCAGAAGTTCCATCAAGACCATTTATTCCTGAAGTGCCAGAAGTTCCATTGATACCACTAGTACCTGATGTACCGTTAATACCTGAAGTTCCAGATGTACCATCCAAACCCGATGTTCCACTTGTACCATCAACACCATTGATACCAGATGTTCCAGAAGTTCCGTTAATACCAGAAGTACCTGAAGTTCCATCCTGGCCACTCGTTCCAGAAGTGCCGTCAATACCATTTATTCCTGATGTTCCAGATGTGCCATTGATACCTGATGTGCCTGATGTACCATCAATACCAGATGTACCACTTGTACCGTTAATTCCCGAAGTACCTGAAGTTCCATCTAAACCATTTATTCCAGAAGTTCCAGATGTACCATCAATTCCGCTTGTACCACTAGTTCCACTTATACCACTTGTGCCAGAAGTTCCATCCAAACCAGATGTTCCACTCGTACCAGAAACGCCGCTTGTCCCCGAAGTTCCAGATGTTCCATCTATTCCAGAAATACCAGATGTTCCACTTGTTCCATCAACACCTGAAGTGCCAGATGTACCATTAATTCCACTCGTACCGCTTGTTCCATTGATACCAGATGTACCTGAAGTTCCATCTTGACCACTAGTTCCGCTCGTACCGTCTATACCGTTTATTCCTGATGTACCTGATGTGCCATTGATACCTGAAGTACCAGATGTTCCGTTAATACCGCTCGTTCCAGAACTACCATTAATTCCACTAGTACCTGATGTGCCATTAATACCTGAAGTTCCACTTGAACCTGATGTTCCTGAAATACCAGAAGTACCACTTGTACCATCCTGTCCGCTAGTACCAGAAGTTCCGTCTATACCATTTATTCCTGATGTTCCGCTCGAGCCTGATGCACCATCAATTCCCGAAGTTCCAGATGTTCCTGAAATTCCGCTAGTACCTGATGTACCATCTAATCCATTTATTCCTGATGTTCCACTAGTTCCATTGATACCTGATGTTCCAGATGTACCATCTTGACCACTCGTTCCTGATGTCCCATTAATACCAGAAGTACCAGATGTACCTGATATTCCACTTGTACCGCTCGTACCATTCTGACCGCTTGTTCCTGATGTACCATCAACGCCAGAAGTTCCAGAAGTACCGTCAATACCAGATGTTCCAGATGTGCCATCTTGACCGCTCGTTCCACTAGTTCCTGATGTACCGTTGATACCATCTATACCTGAAGTACCAGAAGTTCCATTAATACCGCTTGTGCCAGATGTTCCACTAACACCGCTAGTACCACTTGTACCATCAATTCCATTTATACCAGATGTACCGCTGGTTCCGTCTAATCCGTTTATTCCTGATGTTCCACTCGTACCGTCTTGACCGCTGGTTCCAGAAGTACCATTGATACCTGATGTTCCACTTGTGCCATTTACTCCTGAAGTTCCAGAAGTTCCATCTAATCCATTTATTCCTGAAGTACCTGATGTACCTGAAATACCTGATGTACCGCTTGTTCCAGAAGTACCATCTATACCATTTATTCCACTTGTTCCTGATGTACCTGAAACACCGCTAGTGCCAGATGTTCCATCAATTCCTGAAGTTCCAGAAGTTCCGTCTATACCATTAATACCAGATGTTCCACTAGTACCGTCTATACCATTTATTCCACTTGTACCTGATGTACCATCAACGCCAGAGGTTCCAGACGTACCATCCTGGCCATCTATACCACTCGTGCCCGATGTACCATCAACACCACTTGTTCCAGAAGTACCATCTATTCCATTTATACCTGATGTTCCAGAAGTTCCGTCTATTCCTGAAGTGCCTGATGTGCCATCAATACCTGAAGTACCACTAGTACCATTAATACCACTTGTTCCAGACGTACCATCAATTCCACTAGTACCAGATGTACCATTCACACCTGACGTACCGCTCGTTCCAGAAGTCCCATCAACGCCTGAAATACCAGAAGTCCCTGATGTTCCATCAATACCATTTATTCCACTAGTTCCAGATGTGCCATTCTGTCCACTTGTTCCCGAAGTTCCATCAACACCGCTAGTACCACTTGAACCAGAAGTTCCATCCTGACCTGAAGTTCCTGATGTTCCATCTTGTCCACTGGTTCCACTTGTGCCGTCTATACCGTTTATACCAGATGTTCCGCTAGTACCATCTTGGCCACTAGTTCCACTTGTGCCAGATGTTCCATCTATTCCTGATGTCCCTGAAGTACCATTAATACCAGAAGTTCCACTCGAACCTGAAGTTCCAGACGTACCATCGGCGCCATTAATACCGCTAGTTCCAGATGTTCCATCAATACCGCTAGTTCCCGAAGTACCAAATCCACTAGTTCCAGATGAACCACTAGTTCCATTACTTCCACTCGTACCTGATGTTCCGTTAATACCATCAATACCGCTAGTACCCGAAGTACCATCAATGCCTGAAGTTCCGCTTGTACCATTTATTCCAGAAGTTCCCGAAGTACCATTTGTTCCAGAAATACCTGATGTTCCACTTGTGCCAGATGTGCCATTAGTACCATCAATTCCGCTTGTGCCTGAAGTTCCATTTATACCAGATGTACCCGAAGTACCATCGATACCACTCGTACCTGACGTACCACTTACGCCCGAAGTTCCAGAAGTACCATCGATACCACTCGTGCCTGACGTACCACTTACGCCCGAAGTTCCAGAAGTACCATTTGTACCAGAAGTACCATTTGTGCCAGAAGTTCCACTTGTACCGTCAATTCCTGATGTGCCAGACGTACCATTTACGCCAGAAGTTCCAGATGTCCCATCGATACCTGATGTTCCACTAGTACCATCTATTCCACTCGTGCCTGATGTTCCGCTTGAGCCAGATGTACCCGAAGTTCCATTTGTACCCGATGTTCCGTTTGTTCCAGAAGTTCCAGAAGTGCCATTTATACCAGAAGTTCCAGAAGTACCATTTATACCAGATGTGCCTGATGTACCATCTATTCCAGATGTTCCTGACGTGCCAGAAACTCCGCTAGTCCCACTTGAGCCAGAGCTACCCGAAGTTCCAGAAGTACCGTTAGTACCAGATGTACCATTAGTTCCAGATGTGCCGCTAGTTCCATTTATTCCAGAAGTTCCAGATGTCCCATCGATACCTGATGTTCCAGAAGTACCATCAATTCCTGAAGTTCCAGAACTGCCACTGGTTCCAGATGAACCTGATGTACCACTCGAACCTGATGTTCCAGAAGTACCGTTAGTACCAGAAGTTCCGTTTGTTCCTGATGTTCCAGAAGTACCATTTATACCAGAAGTACCTGAAGTACCATTTATACCGCTTGTTCCTGATGTACCGTCAATTCCTGATGTTCCAGAACTTCCGCTTGTTCCTGATGTTCCAGAACTTCCTGATGTGCCAGACGAACCCGATGTTCCACTTGAACCTGAAGTACCTGAACTTCCAGATGTTCCAGAAGTACCATTTATGCCAGATGTTCCAGAAGTACCATCAATTCCTGATGTACCAGATGTTCCAGAAGTTCCAGAAGAGCCTGAAGTGCCACTTGAGCCTGATGTTCCAGACGAGCCAGAACTACCTGATGACCCTGATGTACCAGAACTTCCTGATGTTCCTGAAGATCCACTTGAACCAGATCTACCTGACGAACCTGATGTTCCTGAAGACCCAGATCTACCTGACGAACCTGATGTTCCAGAACTTCCTGATGTTCCTGAAGACCCAGAAGTTCCCGAAGAAGTTGCAAATAAATTTTTTATTGCACCTAAAGTTACTTCATAAGTGACACCATTTTCAACAAAAACAGTAACTCCACTAAAACTTGGATATGCCTTAAATGGTAATTCAGATATTTTTTTATTACATGATGCCATTCTGTTCGTATTCTAATTTACAATTATCTTCGGTATTCATTATACAACCATCTTCAGTTAATAAGAAGTGGAATATACATGGGAATTTTTCATAATAAATATAATCAACTGTATTATCCCCAAGAGCAAAATCGTAATACTCAGAATAATCTAAGACTGCATCTACCTTGCCAAGTACTTTATCAACAACTTCATAATCGTATAATTCAGAAACATCTATTCTTGTATCGAGCTGACAAATTGGATATGTTTGCTCAAGTTCATAGTCATAGTACTCAGAAAAATCCAAAATAGCATCGAATTTTATCCTGCCATGTCTTAAAATATCTTGGGTATTCATACTTTAAATAAATATCTTTAAATATCTTTCGTATGATTGGATATTTATATAAAAACAATTACGATGGATAATTTCGTTAAACAAGTTATTGAAGAGACGTTTGCATCAAAAAGACAACAGAGATATTTTTATGCAAAAGCTGATGATAAATCTTTACCGAAAAAGGAAAGAAAAAAATGGAAAAAATGGTCAAAAGAATTTTCAGATAAAACCGATTTTTCTAAGTTACCTGAAAAAGCTGCAGAAGAAGAAGTAAAAGAAATAGTTGATGCTGACGGTAATATCATATCAGGTAGTGCGCCAGGAAATTCAAATGCTTTTGTTAAATCTAAAAAAACGTCAGATGAAGTACAAAAAGCAACAATGGGACAAATGGGTGACTTTTTTAGTATTGCTGGCGGTGCAACTGGTGGAAATAAAACACTTAAATATTGGGCGGAAGCCGATATGAGCCACGCATTAGGCGCTGATGAAACAATTGCAGATCCGAGTACTGATTTTGAGGATGCAGTAAAAGACTTTGAAGAGTTAGATGTTCCTGAAGATGAAGCTAAGGAAAGAGCAAAACAAATGGGTTACGATCCACAATTGCCTGACGGAAAAATGAGGTTAATAGAAAATCCATTAGAATACATCAAGGAATATCTTGCTAAAAGGTCTAAAAACCCTGAATTGGTAAAAAAATATAATTTAGATGCTGAGAAAAAACCATTGAGTCCAATTATAAAAAGACAATTACAGTCAATGAAACAAACATTAAAAGATAATAATTTAACTGTTAAGGACATTACAGAGTACCTAGAAGATAATGAACAGTAAACTAAAAGATAGAGTTTTTGAAATTCCGAGAAATGTTATGGATTTTTTAAGACAACAACCAGAAGTTGAAGGTCTTAAAAGAAATGTTAATCTTCGCGAAAAAGGTAGTGTTACATATGGACAATTAAAAAGGATTTTACATGATTTAAAAAAGACAAATAAACTAGTTGAGCCTCAGAAATATAATTATTATGGTGGTGATCTAATGTTAAATTGGGGGTTAAATCTATTAAGAAGTGAAAGAGGATTAATTCACGATAGAGAGGAATCAGAAAGAATAGCTAATGATATAGCAGGATTATCAGGAGAAAGACGAAACCCAACCTTAAAAAGACATACAAAAAATACATTTTCACCAAAAATAACACTTAATAATATTGTGAAGCCAACGTCCAATTCAGAAAAGTTTAGTAACTCATCTATGTTTTCCGCTAAATCTATGAAACTATTTGAGGATAGAGAACAATCGGAAATTTTACTTGAGGAAATAAAAAGAATAAAAGATTTAATGTTATAATATGGCAAAAATAACAGAATTAGAAAAAATCGCAAATCAAGAAAGAGCAACACATATAGCTCGCAATGAGTACAAATATACTGATGAGTATAATTCTAATCATGCTAATGCTCTTTCAACAGGTGACGAAGAAGGAAAAGGTGAGTTAAATAATCAAGTTGGTGGACTAACCGATATTAACACAAGAATCGATAATACAGGAAGAAACGAATATAGTCCTAATAATCAATATAACTCAGCCCATCCCAATGCTCTTTCAACAGGCGACGAAGAAGGAAAAGGTCAAGTTGGAGATGTTGGCCAAGTCGGAGGTTTAACTGATATCAATACAAGAATCGATAATACAGGAAGAAACATTTATAAACCAACCAATGAATATCGTTCATCTCATGAAAACGCATTATCAACTGGAGACGAAAAAGGAAAAGGTCAAGTTGGAGATGTTGGCCAAGTCGGGGGATTAACTGATATACATACAAGAATCGATAACACAGGAAGAAATTTATATAAACCTGAAAACGAATATAATTCAATACACGTAAATGCTCTTTCAACTGGAGACGAAAAAGGAAAAGGTCAAGTTGGAGATGTTGGTCAAGTTGGTGGCTTAACTGATATTAATACGAGAGTTGATAACACAGGAAGAAATTTTTATAAAAAAGATCGTACATATCCAGATTTTGAATTCTAATGGTAATACTACAAGAAATAGCAGGCCAGTTACTTCTAGAACAAGATAGTAAACTTGAAGTAATAAGAAAATCTATAGGTGAAAGAATACCTATGTCAATTTATTATCGTGGTCCAAAAAATGAAGTTAGAGAAGGACAAAGAATTGATATTGAACCTATCGTTTTAGGTAAACATGCGAAGACTGGTAATTTAGTTATATGGGCATATGTTTTCAAAGGAATATCTAAAAAAGGATTACCAGATTGGAAAATGTTTAGAATTGATAGAATTGTATCAGCTAAATTAAATTTTGATGTTAAACCATTCAAACTTGCTGACTTACCTGGGTATGTAAGAGGGAAAGCGCCAAGTGCAATGAAATCATTGAGTAGAGTTGAAATCTTTTCACCATATTGGTTTGAAGATGATGAAAGATTTACCGCAACACCAAAACCTTTCCCACCACCTAAGAAAGAAGTTCCCAAACCCGAAGTTAAACCGACAGAGCCTACGCCAGAAGGACCGATTACAAAACCAACAGATGCTTCAAGTAAACAAGCATTACAGAGGATATATAACGGGCTGGGTCCAAAAATACAAACAATTAATGGTCAGAAAGTTTTATCCACAAAAGATTTTGAACAGGCAGCGAGAGAACTTTATAATGCTAAAGAAGCTGAGTTTAAGAAATATCAAAGAGCAATTAGTGGAAATGTAAGGCCAGGCGAAGGCACAAGAGAAAGATTTACTGACACATCAAAAAGAGATATTAATAATTTATTAAGAAAAGATAATATAACTATCGTTGATAACTTAGACACATTAGCTGAAGCACAATGGATACAAAAAAGATTTAAACGATTGATTATTGGATAATTTTATTATATATTTATATTAAAATCTTACATATATGGCACTTGTAAACAAAAAAATAACACCTGATGAACTAGTACAAAATCTAGTCAATGCAAGGAAAATACTAAAGAAAGTAGATACAGGCGATTACGAAAAAGGTAACATTAATGAAAAAATGTTAGTAAGTGATTCAGATGATGTCATTACTGAAGATTTTTCAGAAAGACGTGCACAAAGACCTGTTGGAAATGTAACACCAGAAAAAGTAAACAGTTCTAGATTACCCGATAATATTAAAAAAGCTATGATTGAACATCCAATACCACAAATTACATTGAATGATGGGTTGGACATGGAATTTGTTAATAGAACCAAACAATTAATGGAAAAAGAAGGCGTCGATATTAGACCTACATCTACTAAACAAGCGCCATCTAAACAGACGAGAGATGTTGGATATACAGCACAAATAAACGAATCAAAATTGGAAAAATTAGTTGAGAACGCAGTTCGTAAAGTCCTTGATGAGAAAATAAATCAAATTTTAGCAGCACAACAACTTGGAGCTCTAAATGAAAATCTCGTATTAAAAGTAGGAGATTCTATTTTTCAAGGCAAAATTACTGGTGTTAAAAGCACAAAAGGTAGTAAATAATTTGTTTTTTTAAAAAATTTTCGTTATTATTTGACATAAGAACTATATTTTATGTCAAAAATAAGAATTTTAGCTATTCCGCCTGATACACATGGCGTTGGAAAGTTCCGTATTGTAAACCCTTACATATATATTCAGGAACATTACCCTAATGATTTTCATATTGATATTAAAGGTGAGGTAGAAGACAAAGATGAAGTCTTTAATGATTACGACATTATTGTACTTCACAGTTTCATTCATATTAAATCAAGTCCCGAAAAGAATATTGAGCGTATCAAATGGTTAAGAGAAAAAGGTAAAATAGTTATTGTTGACTTTGATGACTATTGGGAACCAGATATGCGTCATCCAATGCATTTACAGGCAAAACTTACAGGTGTAGTAAAGAATAAAGTCGAACTTATAAAAATGTGTGATTATATTACTGTAACAACACCTGTTTATCAAAATACGATGACCAAAAAATTGGGGATTAAAAATGTTTATGTATTCCCGAACGCTATAGACGAAAAGGAACCTCAATATAGACCAAAATTAATACCATCTGAAAAAATAAGATTTGGATGGTTAGGCGGCTCATCACATTTATTCGATATCGAATTGTTAACAAATGGGATTTCAAACATTTACAATTCTTATTTGGATAAGGTACAGTTTGTTTTATGTGGATATGATCTTAGAGGTAATGTTACTGAAATTAATAAACAAACCAAAGAAAAAAGAACTAGGCCAATAAAACCTGAAGAAACAGTATGGTTTAAATATGAAAAAATATTCACCAACAATTATTCTGTCTTGGATAAAGAGTATGTTGATTTCTTAAAGACGTTTAAAGAAGTTGAATATGATGATATGAATAAACCATATATAAGAAGATGGACAAAAGAAATAAACAAATATGCGACGAATTACAATTATTTTGATGTTTCTTTAGCTCCTCTTGTACCAAGTTTATTTAACGGAAACAAATCACAATTAAAAGCAATTGAAGCTGGTTTTTTCAAAAAAGCTCTTATTGCAAGTGATACTGACCCATATAGAATAGATTTAATTTCGGCTATAGAATATGGCGGTGGATTTAACCCAAAAGGAAACGCATTGTTAGTTGACACAAATAAAAATCATAAACAATGGTTTCAGTATATGAGAAAACTAATAGAAAATCCAAGCATGATAGAGGATTTAGGTAATAAATTGTACGAGACGGTTAAAGACAAATATTCACTAAAAAAAGTTTGTGAAGATAGAGCTCAATTCTTAAAATCAATAATTAAATAAAAATAAAAATTATGTATTATCTAGTAACTATCGGTTATGAAACCGAACAAGTAGACAGACAGGGAAATCCACGTCTTCAAAAACTAAAGTATGTTGTAGACGCAGAAAGCGTTGAAGAAACAACAATTATCGCTGCAAAATATCGTGATGGCGATACGAGATCTAGTGAGATTTTGGCAATCGCTCAACTTCCTGTTGAGTGCATAATAAGTCCAAAAACATATCCAGAATATTACAAAAAATCAAACTAAAATCTGATTATTATGTTAACCATACCACAGTTAGAACACAATAAGGCAAAATTCATTGAAACCAATCAAAAGTACAATATAATGACCAAAGAATTAGAAGAATTTTTGGGTGATGATTTCTATACATCACCCGCTTCTACTACTTTGACTATGGTTGGTTGTTATCCTGGTGGTTTATTACATCATACAATAAAGGCGTGCAAATATGCCATTAAAATAAATGAAATATTACCTGAAGCAATAAGACAGCCAGCACCATCTATTGTTAAAGCTGTTTTTCTTTCTCAAATTGGTAAAGTATTCATGTTTTGTCCTGCAACCGAAGAATGGAAATTAAAACAGGGAAAAATGTATGATTTCTGTGATGATGTTGTACGATTAAGAGTTGGTGAAAGATCTGCTTATTACGCAACAAAATATGGTGTGAAATTAACCGAAGAGGAATATCAAGCGATATTAAATCTTGATAAAGATGATGAAGACAAAATGGCTAAATATTTTTCATCTTCTTTAACATCAATAATAAAATGGGGCTTCGAAATGGCCATTATGGAGGAAAAGAATGGAAAAAAACAAAGTTAATGATTTTATAAATCAACTACAGGATCTGGATAAAAGAATTGATAATGGTGATTCTGATGCCGAAGAAATCATCAAAGAAATAAATAAAATTGTTAATGAAATATCGACTGATGTTGAATTAGACGTTACTAAAAAATCGTTAAAAACAACATTGAAATTCATTAACAATTCATCAAATCCAGATCCAGAATTTGCTCTTGAAGGTGATAGTGGTTTTGACCTTAGAGCAAATTTAAGTAAAGATGTAACAATAAATCAAGGTTCTGTCGCATTGATACCAACAGGTCTATATTTTGAAGTCGAGAAAGGTTTCGAAATTCAAATAAGAACAAGAAGTGGTATCGCAGCTAAAACTCATATGTGGGTTCTTAATTCGCCTGGTACAATCGATTCACAATATCGCGGCGAGATAATGATTATATTAGCGAATTTTGATGAGACATCTCACACAATAAGACATGGAGATAGGATAGCACAAGCAGTAGTTTGTCCTGTTTTTGGTGAAGGAAAATTGAATTTAGTTAAAGTAGAAAAATTATCTGAAACTGTAAGAAATTCGGGTGGATTTGGGCATACGGGAACAACATGATGTGATATTTATTGAAGAATAAATAACGCTCACTTAAAACTGAAAGATTTTGCAGAGTATTAAAACTAAAGCCAAAACCGCCAAAGAAAGAATCCGTGAGATAATCAAAAAACCAAAAGAGAAATTCCTAACAACTTCACAAGAAGAATACTGGGATGTTCTAGGTAAAAATCAAATTACATTTTGTTTCGGGCCAGCTGGCGTTGGTAAATCTTATATAGCCATGAAAAAGGCTGTAGATTTACTATGGAACGAAGACAATAAATATGAAAGGATACTTATTGTTCGTCCTGCTGTGGAGGCAGAAGAACACTTAGGGTCACTTCCAGGCAACTTGGAAGAGAAGTTAGATCCGTACATTTATCCTTCATATTATCTTCTCAATAAAATAGTGGGAAAAGAACCTCGCGAAAAATTAAAACAAGAAGGATTTGTTGAGATTGCTGCGTTGGCATATATGAGAGGATGGAACGTTGATAATACGATTTTAATTTTTGAAGAAGCACAAAACGCAACCCCGTCACAAATCAAGTTATTAGTAACACGAATAGGTTTCAATTCCAAATTTTTTATTTCTGGTGACTTGGAACAATCTGACAAATTTAAAGACGCAAGTAAGTCAGGATTGTACGATGCTAAAGAAAGATTGAAAAATATAAAAGATATTGGTGTTTTTGAATTTGGTTTAAATGACGTGGTAAGAAATCCTATTATCACAGAAATTTTAAAACAATATAATTAAAATCTTTACTTATAATAAAAATACTATTATATTTTCTTTCATGGAAGTGTATATTAGTATTAATGGGGTATTGCGCAATTTCATACAGAAGTTCGATTACCATTACAAGAGTTATTATTTAGAGGCCATCCCTGAAGAAACAGAGGAAAATGAGAATTTTGAATATAAGATAAATTATCCTATTCAAAATGATAACATTTTAGAGCATTACTTATTTCAATCCAAAGAGGAATCTGATCATTTTTGTTTTATAGAATTTCCATTGGAAATTTTTGGACATGCGGGATTAAGTTATCCTTCCGCAATTTCTGACCTCAATAAAATAATTTATGAAAAGAAGGACGTTACCTTTACAATAATTGGGTTGGATGAACTGGGTAAAGCAAAACCATCAACATTATTTTTTCTTTCTAAAAATCAATTTTTTGGGAATAATATTAAATTTATTAGGTCTACAGATATTGATAAAGAATGGGAAAAATGTGATTTATGGGTCACAGATGATAAGACAATAATCGATAAATGTCCAAAAGAAAAAAAAGTTATAAAATTTAATACTGACTATAATCAGTATTTCAGTTCGGACATTGAAATAAACAATCTACAAAATTTAACAAACTATGTTTAATGTATTTGGAAAAACATACTACATCGATGTTGATGAAGTAATAAAGAAATGCCGTCCAGATTATGGAACGAAGAATTTTGACGAGGCGCCAAAATTAAAGCCGAAGAAAAAAACTGAAGATAATAAAGAAGATGAAGGTGTTGAAGCAGTATTAGAACTAAACGTGTTTAAGTTTGAAATATTTAAGGCTTGCATCGAAAGAATGTTAAACGAATATGAACAGCCTGATGAAGAACTAGGTACGTTTGGTATTGAAAAAAATACTACACCGTCATTTAAAGTCGCGTTTAATACACTATTAAAATATGAAATATTAATTGAAGATGACAGCGAATAAACAAACAACAATCGAAATTTTCGAATCTGCATTGAGTAGATTAGAGAAAAATGAAAGTGCTATTTATTTTTTAGCATATGATACAAAAGGAAACGCTAGGGCGGCAATAAAAAACATTTACGATATGGCTTTAGCCTTAAAAGAATATGGATATAATTCAAAAATTCTTGTTGAGGAGAAAGCCTATAGCGGTGTTAAGTCTTGGTTAGGTGATGAATACGATAGTATTCCGATAGTAACAATAAAAGAAGATAAAGTAGAAGTAAGAGTTGATGACATAATTGTTGTCCCTGAAGTGTACTCGAACATATTACCACAACTTTCTAATATTAAATGTGGTAAAATTTTACTTGTACAACAAAAAGAATATATGTTCGAAACTTTACCTATTGGTAGTAGATGGAGCACATTTGGATTTGATAGATGTATCACAACAACAAAAGCGGCTAAGAAATACATTTTAGAATATTTCCCTGAATCTTTAGTTTATATTATACCTCCATTTATCGGTGACAATTTTTCACCAATTAAATCTCCAGCTAAACCATATATCGCTATTAGTTGCCGAGATAGATTACAACACAGAAAAATTATTTCTGAATTCTATTTAAAATTCCCACAACTTAGATGGATAACATTTAGGGATATGGTTCAAATGAGTTATGACGAATTTGGTGATGCATTGAAAGAATGTGTGGTTTCTGTTTGGGTTGATGATGAATCGACATTTGGAACTTTTCCGTTAGAATCTATGAAATGTGAAGTTCCCGTGGTTGGGAAAATTCCTAGTACTGAACCAGAATGGCTAAGTGAAAATGGCTTCTGGACATATGATGGAAATAAAATTGTTGAAGTTCTTGGAACATATATTTTAGCTTGGCTAGAAGGTGTCGAACTTAAACCCGAAGTAAAAGAAAAAATGAAAACATCTGTTTTACCATATACTAAAGAAATACATACAGAAACAACGCTTTCAATATTTCACACACTCATTTCGCAACGAATTGATTTAATAAAGAATAACTTAGAGAAGATTAAAACACAAGTAGAATAATGAAAAAGATAACAATTATACTTCCAATCTATAAATTGGATGAAGAAGACATAGTAATGTTAAAAAATGCTCTCTCATCTGTTGAAAATTTTCATAATGATGTGAAAGTAACGATAGTATCACCAATAGGTTTAAAACCAAGATTGGATGGCATGGATTTTGGGCAGAAACTAGAAGTGAAACCATTATATAATTCCACTACTAAGACAGATTTTGCGAACCAAATCAATATGGGAATTGAAAATTGTGATACCGAATGGTTTTCGATATTAGAAATCGATGACGAATATAAGAAAATTTGGTTATCATCAATGAACGAATACATGGAAGCATTTAAAGATGTTGATGTGTTTCTCCCAATTGTCAAAGACATTAATGTTAATGATGAATTTCTAAATTTTACTAATGAATCTGTATGGGCTTATGGTTTTACAAATAAACAAGGATATTTAGATAATGCACTTCTGTTAGAATATCAGAACTATCAAACAAGTGGTGGTTTATACAGAACACAAGTAATAAAGGATAATGGCGGTTTTAAAGACAACATTAAATTGACTTTTTCGTATGAATTTCTTTTAAGACTAACTTATAATGGTGTTATCATCATGACTGTACCTAAGATCGGGTATCAACATGTTAATATGAGAGAAAATTCATTGTTCTGGATGTATAAACATGACGAGAAAGAAAAATTAGGAAAAAACGAGGCAGAATTTTGGTTAGAAACCGCAAAGAAAGAGTATTTTTTTAAAAATAAAAGAGATATAAAGTACACGGAAAACTAAATGCCACGAAGACGTACCCAAAAAATCTATTTTGGGGAGGAACAAGAAAAAGCGGTAATAAGATTTCAAGATGCTGAATCCGAGGAAGAAAAGAACAAGATATTCAATGAATATTTAAAAGAACCTCTCGAAATAATGGTAGAAAGTATCATAAGAAGATACAAATTATACCGAAAAGATTTTACATTTCACGATTTACATACAGACACAATGTCTTTTCTTGCAACAAAGGTTCATAAATTTGATGCAACAACTAATCATAGGGCATATTCATATTTCGGGACGATTTGTAAAAATTATCTAATGGGGTCAATACAAAAAGACACCAAAGATTTTAATCGAACTGTTTCTTATGAAGATATATCTTCTTCTATTGAAGAAGATCCTGATATGTCATATGTTATTGATGCCACTCCAATAGATTATAAAGACGTTATAACCAAAATGTCAACTAAACTTGAAGAGTTTATGTCAGAAGAAAAACTTAACGAAAACGAAATAAAATTGGGGTACGCCTTGATCGAAATCTTTAGTAATTTTGATAGTATTTTTCAAATTGGAGAAGGAAATAAGTTCAATAAGAACTTGATACTATTATCTGTAAGAGAAATGACAGCTTTAACAACCAAAGAAATACGAGTTTCAATGAAAAAGTACAAAAAATTGTACGATAGTGTCCTTTCAGGGTTTATAAATTAAACAAAAAACTATTTATAGTAATAATATAATAAAAACATGAGAGATAGAAGGAAAATAATATCCCTTGATATTGATTCCGCCTTAGCGTTGATGCAGGAAATCTATAATGATATCGTCGAACAAAAAACGACTGCTAATTTAATCACAAAGAAAATGCTTGCGTTTATGCAAGGGGCTGACGATATGAGTATAATTGGCCCCGTTATCAAAGAACAACAAAAAATCTTAAATGAATGTACTGAGAAAAAGATTTCTTTAGTCAAATTACAAAGTGCTTTGTTGAAACAAACAGGCGGTAGTGGTAAAAGTGATAAGCCAGAATTTGGAAAACTACAATTAACTGAAGAAGATCGAGAACTTCTCAGTAAAATGCTAGACGAAAAAGAAGATAAAGAAACACCAGAGGATAACGATAAAGACAAATATGTTACATAATGGCCAAAACAGATACCACAAGAAACAAGATAAAGTCAAAGATTTCGGCAATCAAAAAAATCAGCGACGAAAAAAAATCGTGGATTGATAACACTTATGATGCGTATAAGGATCAGTTAGAATCTACAAGTGGTATTGTAAAAAAGAACATCACAGATTTCACATCTAAGATAAAAGGAGCAACACAAAATAAAAAAGATATTTTTGCGGAAATTATCGATATTGGTGAAAGTTTCTTAGGTTCAACAAAAGAAGACACCGTAAATCCCAATACAAAACCGTTAGTAAAATCTAAAATACTTAAATATTCTAAAGAATCCGCAAGAAGAACTTTACAAGCAAGTAAACAAATAATTGTTGATGAAACAAAAAAATCATTTTTTAGTGGAGAAGGAATTTGTGACCCAACAAAAACAATAGGAACAACTTCAATTACTCTTTCACCAAAATCATTTGACTTTCTAAACATGTTAAAAATTGATCCAGAATCGACAACTGGAAAACTTATGTATGAAAGCGATAATGTTATTGTTGACGGTGACATTAAATTCAATAAAATTCTATACAATACTTTTGATTTCGCAACGACGCCTTATCCGTATCAGTTTATAACTAAAGAAGGAAATTCATTATTTACAATACAATGGAACGCCTCAACACAAGAATATGAAATTTTAGGATTAACACCAGCCAACAAAATTGGAAATTTTCTAAATGATTATTACAACACAATTGAATATCCTGATATTGATAGTGTTTTTAAAACAGCGATGCAACTTACTTTAGGCGGAGACGGAACAGAATCGGTATCATTCAATACTGGAATGAAATACTTAAACAGATTATCAACCAAATTATTATCAATATGTGGTAAACCGTCTGGCTCGGATCCATTATTAAATAACACACCCGAACAACTAACCGAAGACGAGTATGATATCGAAAACTATTTTGATTTTGATGATGTTGAAGGAATAGATTTGGATGATGAGGACGCGAACGATAGACGTGTTCTTAAATTTAGAGATTGTAATAATTTTGAAGTTCCTTACAATTCAAATCATATAGAAGATTTCGCATATCTTTCTGATATGAAAACATTAGATGAGAATATATTCAACACATTAAATAAAGCTGCTATGGATGCTTATGAACAGTCTGATAGTATTGTTACACTTGATGCTTTTCAATTATCATTAACAGGAAAATATATTTTACAAATACCAAAAGCAATTATCGCAAACATTTTATCTCCAAAGATTTTTTTTCCAATTGCCATGTCATATAAACTTATAAAAAGTACTATACCTGATGATTCAAAAGATTTAATGAAAATATTAAATAATTTATTTTTTAATATCATTAAGGAACTATTTTGGAAATTTTTAAGAGAATTTTGGTCATTTATTAAAAAAGATCTTTTAGATTTTGTTAGAACTACAGCACAAAAAATACTAGCAAATAAATTAAAGAAATTAAAAACTATAATTCAGATATTAATAAACGTATTATCGAAAGTTCGTGATATTAATATAGGTAGTTGTACGGATATTTTCAATGCAATTTTAAATTCATTAACATCAGCAATAAATAAAAAAATTAACATACCAATACCTGGTTTATTACTATCGCTTTCTGACAGTTTACCTGGTTATAGTTCTGATAGAGCGTATATGAACATTATTGAGAAAATGGAAGCCGCAGAAATAAATACTGGCCCAATTTATGGATCAGAAAATAAACTTCCATCACTTATAAGATCAATAATAGAAGGTCATAGTGAAGAAATGGACGCAAATTCATATGTAAAAATTGGATTAAAAACAACTACAATACCAGCAAATGGCACAAATGCGTATATAACAGGATTAGTATCTGGCGCAGGAAAATTATTTTAATATGGAAAAAGATAAATTATTAGATATTGTAAAAAATGTAAAAGAAAAATCAAATAAAGATTTGTTTGAAAGTAGAGATTTATTATCTGATGAATATCAAAAAACAAAAGATTTAATAATTTCTTTAACAAGACATTTAGAAGCTATCGAAGAGTCATACAATATCATAAACGCTGAAATAGGAGACAGAATTAAATGAAGATAATTGACATTGCAATTTGTGTTAACAATGTTGACCCAAAAGGTATTGGAAGAATCAGATATCGTCCATATGGTATGTTTATTAGTGAAATAGAAAGAAGTATATCATACGAAGAATGGGACGAAAATGATCCTCTTATTGCCTTACCTTTTCTACCTCTTCATATTAATGTCATTCCACAAATTCAACAATCAATAAAATTAATAAAATACGATACTGATAAAGATACACAAAACGTAGAATATATCGGTGGTCCTTATTCATCTCCCCATGATTTACAAAATCAAACATTTACTGCACAACATAAAGATACAACATATGGTGGAGTAATAATAAAAGGAATTAAAGATATTCGAAACAAAAATGGTAAGTACAATAGTCCTGTAACGCCAGGTGCAGTTATTAATGACAGAGATACTGGATTTAAAGGTAATTACGGTTCGGATATTATTTTTACAGAAAACGGTGTACAACTTCGTGGTGGGATGTTGATTAGTAAACAAAGTAATAAACAAAATATCCTTGATTATCCACAGCTAGCTAAGAAAATGGGAAAACTCACATTGAAAAAATTTCCCACAACATTAAAACCAGTTCAAGAAACTATCGACGCATCAAAAGTTTCTGTTAGTAAGCTCAAATATATAATTGAATATGAAATTAATAATTTAACATCACCAACTGAATTAAAACTATTTATTTATAAAATAGTTGGTGGATATGGTGTTCAATTTAATACAGATACATTTAACGAAAATTCTGTTTTCTCAACAAGTGACACATCTATCGTAAAATTAATTAATACTAATAATACTTTAACTGGTGCGACATATACAAAAACATTAGATGGTACATTAAGATCGGCATATATTGAAACAAGAGAATTATTACATTTAATTGATATCGAAGATTTAAGAGTGTTAGACTTAACATATCCAAATGAAGATGTACACCCATTTTATTTCAGACCCACATCATCATTCAGGCTCGTAAAAGGTAATGATGATACAGAAAAATTAAATAAAGTAACATTTTTAAATAAGGTACAAGTAAGAAGTAAATCAGGTGGGACGGGTTTAGTTTATTCAAGACAAAGCGCAAATCCACCAATTATTCCAAACAAAAGAACTAGAATTATTGCGAAAGAAATAAAAGGTGCAGGTGAACAATCATTTTCTAATTTAAGTGCCGATAAAATTTATATAACAAGTACAAGTCCTAATGTAGGTGTAAATGTTAAATCGATAAATTTTAATGAATTAGATGAATATGAACTAACTCAAGAAGATTATGTGGCAAAAATTGAACCCAACACCTACGCTATGGTTAGAGGAGAAAATCTTTACAATATTCTTATCGCAATTAAAAATCTACTTGATAGTCATATACATAACATAAATGAACCATTAGTACAAACGGATGAGAATTGGATTAAACTAAATGATTTAATAGAAACCATGAGAAATGACCTTTTAAATGATTCGGTTCGAATTAACTAATTGGATATTTATAATAAAAACTTATGTCATACTACCGCTCATATTTCAGTAAGAACAATACAATTATTAAGGATTTGACTATAAACACGGCCAAAAACCCTAATACCGAAATATTCTATGGGTCTAGTTTCTCAAAATTCATTTTTGACGTTGATTTATCTGGATTAAGAGATAAGATTCTTAATAAAGAACTTATTCTTAATGAGGACACAAAACATTACTTACATCTTACTAATACTATTTTCGGTGATGAAGATCTTTCAGGACAAGAAAGAGGAACAGGACGACAAAGAGCAGTTTCTTTTGATTTGATATTATTCCGAGTGCCCGAATTTTGGGATGAGGGTGTTGGTTATGACTACGAAAAAGTTTATGACTATACAACGGGTAATTATACTTTTGATGCAAGACCATCAAACTGGTTTTATAGAACAACAATAAGTGGTTGGACAGAAGAAGGGATATACACCGATTATTTTTCGGCTAGTGCTATAACAATTACTACAATCCATTTTGATAACGGTAATGAAAACATTAAAGTTGACATAACCGATGAAATAAACGAAATGATAACAGGCACAACTGGTAATTATGGATTTGGATTAGCGTTTGCACCAGTTTATCAAAATGTCGAAGTTGATTTCGATCTTTCCGTAGCGTTTTTTACGAAATATACTCAAACATTTTGGGAGCCATTTGTGGAAAGTGTTTTTGATGATAGAATTGATGATAACCGAGAGAATTTTTATATAGACGCAGAAAGAAATCTTTATCTCTACGTAAATTATATGGGGAATCCACACAATCTGGATGAATTACCTGTTGTTGACATATTAAATTATCTCAACCAGCCCATTTTAACGGGTCTTACAGCCACTCATATAAGGGAAGGGGTATACAAGGTCAACTTTGGTCTAACAGGTCATCTATGTGACGGAAAAAGGTTCTATTACGATAAATGGTGTAATCTTATAATTAATGGTGTCTTAATTGAATGTGTAACA
>ENA-UPTA01001292-UPTA01001292.1-activated-sludge-metagenome-genome-assembly--contig:-NODE-1292-length-28041-cov-5.369328_pt1 | contig 28041 bp, 19 predicted proteins | sample MGYA00238184_ERZ773361 | MGnify/ENA primary metagenome ERZ773361 (study PRJEB29100, sample SAMN05720205) | activated sludge metagenome | isolation source: anaerobic digester from wastewater... | reverse complement strand
GTCCGAAATGACCAACAAAATTCATGGGTCCCCTCGCCCTCAGGAAGAGGGCCAGTGTGAGGTTGGGTTTTCCCGGCAGGCAGCCCTTCCCCTAAGATTGTCATTTCGAGGAGCGCAGCGACGAGAAATCTTAAGCACGCCTTGAAAGTAATGAAAAAGTCCGTTGACCGGCGGGGGGAAATGGACTATAAATTCCTGCCGTTAAGTTCTTCAAAATCCGGTTTTAAGCATGGAATAAAAATGACCTGGGGGAGCACCATGCAGAAAGCATATGAATCCTATCGAATTGATTTTCGGTAGGATTTTTTTGTGCCTTCACCAGGAAACCAGTATGGTGTCCCTGGATTTCCGCCAGGAAATTACTGACGTTATATAGGAGATTGAGCAGATGGACATGAATGAGGCCATTGAAGCCGCAGTTAAGAACATCGCTTCGCACGGGGACACCGACATCTTTCCGTTTCCATTCGAGTGCCACCTCTTTCATGATAACCCCGGTCAGTGCGTGGATTTACTCAAGACGATGCACTCGAATTTCGACGAATTTATGTCCACCTACCCGCCAGACATGATTGAGACCCTCAGTCAGGTGGGATATACCGGATTCCGCTGGGCAGCACAGATTGAGCCTTTTTGGAACGCTTACTATCTAGCCTGCGTAATTAGAATGGCAGAAGACATTGAGGCCGTTAGATTACCTGAGCATGAACAGACAATATTCTCGTATCGTTTCCTCTGGCAAAACGATACTGGCAAGCTGTTCAAGGATTCTACTTGGCGAAACTACAAGACAAGGTGCATGTCTCTTTCAGCCGATCACCCATTTGTCGTTACGACAGACATTGCCGACTTCTATCCGCGAGTCTACCATCATCGAATTGATGTCGCCCTCAGCAGGCTTCCCTCCATAAGTGACATACGCAGTCGGATTATGAAACTGCTTTCTGCGTTCTCAAGAATAAATGTATCGTATGGTTTGCCCATCGGTGGGCCGGCATCACGCATTTTGGCAGAGCTGGCCCTGGCTGGTGTCGATCGTCACCTCAAAACTCGACACGTGGTTTTTTGCCGATATGCAGACGATTTCTGCATATTTTGTCATGACCGACCCGCTGCCTATAAGGCTTTAGTATTACTCTCAGAGCAACTCTACAACGAGGGGCTGGTCCTGAACAAGATGAAGACACGAATTCTCACGTCTGAGGAGTATCGTGATACATCAAAAGTATTCATGCCAATGGCAGAGACAGAAGCTCTAACTGACGAGAAAAAGCTGCTCAATATCTCCCTACGCTTCGACCCTTACTCTCCAACAGCCGCGGATGACTATGACGCACTCAAAGAAGCAGTAGGTGAAGTTGACATTTTGGGTATATTGGGCAGGGAGGTCGCAAAGACGGCCATCGATCCAACTGTGTCCAAGCAAGCAATCAATGCTATTAAGGCACTCGATCTTCCAAGCCGAGGTGGTGCGATCAAAACAATACTAAATCCTAGGAATCTTTCAGTGCTTTCCCCTGTATTTGTGACGATTCTTCGCCTGGTGCGATCTGTATATACTACCCTCCTTGACAGAGACAAAGACTTCATCGACGATGCATTGATGGAGTTGCACCGACAGGAATCACCATTGCTAAGCGTTGAACTCAACATGAGCTATTTTATTCAGGTCTTGGGTCTGCGCAAAAGCTCCGCCAAGGAAGAACTTCTAGTACAACTCTTCGAAACTCATCAAACGCCACTTCTCAGACGTCTTATCCTCCTAATTCTCGCTGATTGGCAGTGTTACTACTGGCTCTCAGACCTGAAGAGACGATATTCTGGACTTTCTTCGTGGGAGAAGAGAGCTTTCATCCTAGCATCGTATGTCTTGGGTGATGAGGGAGATCACTGGCGAAGGCACGCAAGGCGGAACTGGTCACCTATGGACAATATTGTCCGCGATTGGTTTAGTGCTCGCTATCCACTCAACAAGAGGATGCCAATATGATCAATGAGCGTATCTTCGCATCCTCATTTCCCAATTTCTGGCAGGAACTTCTTCCTCTTCTCACTCCATCCTGTGTTCATCTTCTAAACGCTGGACATGAAGAGCATTTGATAAATGAGAGTGGTAAAGAAATTGATCCTGTAGAGGTCAATAAAGAAACGCGAGACACCTCGGTCGTTTCAGAATTCGCATATAATCTGGCAAGAGAAGCGTTCCGACGAACTATCTCTGTTACTGAAGCCTTTGATGACGATGATGTTCGCAATAATACACAGAAGACCGTCTTCGATTTCGTAGATAGGTACGAAAGAATGGACGTATTGCCTGAAGCGAGCTTGAACGCATCAGAGTTGAATGAAGGATTAAAACTTGCTATTAGGTACGAATCATTTGCGCGTCTGTATGGCGGTACAGATCAATGCATTTTCCAAGTTCCAATCAGGGGATGTGGTTTTCTCCACGCATGCAGCGCTGATCTGGTAATTAAAGACTACCTTGTGGAGATCAAGACTGTTCAACGACCATTAGCCGGGAAGGATATTCGTCAATTGTTAGTGTATCTGGCGCTAAGTAGCATAACGCATCCGAACACATGGCGTTACATTGGCTTTTTCAATCCACGACGAGCAACGTTTCATCGATTTCACACGAACGAATTGATCAGCCTCATATCCGGTGGCAAGTCACTCGTTGATGTATACACCGAACTCTTAGACTTCACATGTTCATCGGATGTTCAACTCGACAGCATTTTCTGACGAGAATTCCATGGACATCATACTAGTCTTCCAGGTGTAACAGCCAGATATTGTTATTACTTATTACCCACACTTCCTCTGATCCACGATCAGGGGTGTCTGAACGTTCCATTCTCTCCGGTCGATCGATTCCAGTTTGTCGATGCCGACGGTGCAGGTTTCCCGGAAGTTCTTCCTGAACTTCTCCGTTAATGCATCGGTGAGCGGGGTTGCGCTGAATAGGCGGGCGGTGAGAACGTCCCTGTCGTCCTTGCGGTCCACGACGATCTGGAGGGCTTCCTCCGGCCAGGCTTTCATGAGCGCCCGGAGCTGGCTGGGAGCGACGAAGAGGCCCCGGACCTTGACGGCTTCCCCTACCCTCCCGGCGATGCCGTCCAGGCGGTAGGACGTCCGGCCGCAGGGGCAGGGTTCGGCGATCAGTCGGGAGAGGTCGCCGGTTCCGAAACGGACCAGAAAAAACAGTGAGTTGAAGCGGGTGACGACGATTTCACCCAGTTCGCCCGGTGCTACAGTCCGGCCCGTCGCGGGATCGACGATCTCGACGTACACCTCCTCGCAGAGGTGCCAGCCCCTCTTCTCGCCGCACTCGAAACCGATGTCGCCGACTTCCGTCGCCCCGTACATCGTGTAGGTGTCGATCTTGTATTTCTTCTCCAGGGTTTCCCGGACATTGGGCAGAAGGGGCTCGGCCGCAAAACAGGCCTTCTTGATGCGGAAATCCGTCCCGAACATGAAGTTGAGTTCTTCGGCTTTTTCGATAATGGACATCAGAAAGCTCGGGGTGCCGGAAAAGACCGTGGGCTTCAAATCCCGGATCAGTTGCACCTGCTGCTCCCGTCCGGCGGCGCCGGAGGGAATGACCGTCGCGCCGACTTTGCGAAGGCCGTTGTGGAAAGTCAGCCCCGCCGCCACCATGTGGTAGGAAAAAGCGTTCAGGGCAATCTCGCCCTTTTGCACGCCGGCGGCCTTGTAGGCCCGTGCCCAGAGCGGGTCGTCTTCGCTCAGATGGGGTTCGTAAACCGGGCCGGGGGAGATGAAGATCCGATCGATTTCGGCGTCGGGGTCGTCGAGCCCTCCGTAGGGCGGCTTGGCGAGTTCCCATTCGACGAGCTTTTCCCTTGAGATGACGGGCAGTTTGGCCATGTCGTCAGGAAACCGGAAGGTGTCCGGCGCAACTCCGGCGGCATCCAGAATGGCCTTGAAGCGTTTGGATTTCTTGCTCCCTTCCTCGAGCATCCGCCGCATCTTTCGCCCCTGGTGGGCCAGGCGCTCTTCGGTGCTCTGGGTTTCGTTCTCATCGAAATAAGCCATCATAGCCGCTCCTTTACCTACAGCCAGCGTTTTCTCCGCCGGTAGGATTTAACGTTTTCGTAGCTTTTCGCCTTGTCCGCCGCGCCCATCCCCAGGTAAAACTCCTTCACGTCCGGGTTGGACGTCAGCATCTCGGAGGTTCCCTCCATGACGATTTTCCCGTTTTCCATGACGTAGCCGTAATGGGCTATCTTCAGCGCCATGCGGGCATTCTGCTCGACGAGGAGAATCGTCGTCCCCTGCTCCCGGTTGATCCGGTCGATGATCTGGAAAATCTCCTTGACGATCAGGGGCGCGAGGCCGAGCGAAGGTTCGTCCAAGAGCAGGAGCTTCGGGTTGGCCATGAGGGCCCGCCCCATGACGAGCATCTGCAGTTCGCCGCCGCTGCAGTAGCCGGCGAGGGCCTTTCTCCGTTTCACCAGGGCCGGAAAGTAATTGTAGACCAGCTCCAGGTCCTTCTTGTAGGGTTCGCCGCTGCGCGTCGCCGTGCCGACCCGGAGGTTTTCCTCGATGGTCAGGTACTTGAAGGGCTGGCGGCCCTCCAGGACCTGGATGATCCCCAGCCGGGTGATCGCCTCGGGGGGCTGGTTCTGGATGTTGATGCCGTTGAAGGTGATGGCGCCGTCGGTGACTTCGCCGTTTTCCGGCTTCAGGAGGCCGGAGATGGCCTTCAAGGTCGTCGTTTTCCCCGCGCCGTTGCTGCCCAGAAGCGAGACGATCTGCCCCTCGGGCAGGGACAGGGACACGCCCTTTAAAACCTGGATCACGTCGGAGTAGACGACGCTGATGTTGTTGATCTGGAGTAATGTTTCGCTCACGCTAAGTCCTTTTTTCTCCGCTGTCATTTCGACTGAAAAGGAGAAATCTTGCCCTTTATTGTTCCTGTCATTTCAAACATTTGTGAGAAATCTTTGTTTGCTTTAAGATTTCTCGTCGCTTCGCTCCTCGAAATGACATAATCGGTATGCTCCTCGAAACGACACCTAAGGAAACATTTTGTCATTTCTACAGCAGGGAGAAATCTTGCTTTTCCCCACGTCCGTCATTTAAAACAAACGTGAGAAATCACCGTTTGCTTCAAGATTTCTCGTCGCTTCGCTCCTCGAAATGACATAATCGGTACACACCTCGAAATGACAAATTATTTCAGAAATCTTCGCTTAGATCTCTCCAGTCCGAATTCATCGTATGAACAAGCGCATCCTTCTTAACCCTTCGCCATCGCTTAATTTCCTTTTCCCTGGCCAGGGCAGCATGAATATCCCCTGTGTCTTCAAAATAGACGCGCTTGTTTATGTTATATTGGCTGGTGAAACCTTCCATCAATTTGTTCTTGTGTTCATAGACACGCCTGACAAGCTCAGTTGTGACACCGACATACATGACGCGGTGATTCCAGTTGGTCATAAGATAGATGTAATAGGTTTTCTCCGAAACCATAAAAGATCTATCCATCCGGGACATCGTAACAGTTGACATTTTTTGTCATTTCGAACGAACGTGAGAAATCTTTGTTTGCTTTAAGATTTCTCGTCGCTTTGCTCCTCGAAATGACATAATCAGCACGCTCCTCGAAATGACATCTATGTAACGCTCCCTGAAATGACAACCAGGCAATGGTCCCGGTTAATACGGGAATGGCCAGAGACGGAAGTTCGAACGCACGATCCGCCACAGCTCCGCGATGCCCCGCGGTTCAAACAGAATAAAGAGCACAATCGCCAGCCCGAAAACGAATTCCCGCAGCGGCGCCAGGTTGAGGCCGAAATCGCCCAGGGCGCCCGTGTTCATTGCCCAGTCGGTCAGCCAGCGCAGAATTTCGTTCAGTGACGTAATGAACACCGCCCCGAAGATCGATCCGGAAATGCTCCCCAGGCCGCCGATGATCACCATGGCGATGAACTCGACGGAAAGCATCAGATTGAAGGGTTCCGTCGTGATGCTCATCATGTAGTAGGCCCACAGCGCCCCGGCGCACCCGGCGTAGAAAGAACTCACCCCGAAGGAGAGCAGCTTGTACCGGAAAATCGGGATACCCATCCCCTCGGCGGCGCGGTCGTTGTCGCGGACCGCCACGAAGGCCCGGCCGTACTTGGAACGCATCAGGTTGATTGCCAGAAAGACCATGAGGATCAGACACGTGAAGATGAGGTAGAAGAAGCCCCGGTCACCGGATATTTCATAGCCGAAGAATGAGGGGAACGGCAGCGTGATCCCCATGGTGCCCATGGTGAGGGCGTCCCAGTGCACGAGGACGTATTCGATGATGAACTGCCCGGCGATGGTGGCAATGGTCAAATACAGCCCCTTGAGACGGACCGACGGAATGCCGAAGACCATGCCCAGAAGCGCCGTGATGATCCCCGCCGCCGGAAGCGTGACCAGAATGGGCAGGTTCCAGCGGGTGGCCAAAATCGCCGCCGCATAGGCCCCGACGCCGACAAAGGCGCCATGCCCCAGGGAAATCAGACCGGTGTAGCCAATCAGGATGTTCAGGCCGATAGCGGCCATAGACATGATGCCGATCGTATTGACGATGTAGAGCATGTAGCGGCTCAGCACAAAGGGCGCAAAACACAGAAGGACCAGCAGACCGACGATGGCCCAGAGGCGGCCGAAATCCGTTTCGAAAACGGTCAGTTCGTCTTCGTAGCGGTCCTTGTAGTTGCCGCAGGGATGAAAGCGAAACCGCTGCCTCATGCTAAACCCTTTCGATCTCCACCAGGCCGAAGAGCCCGTAGGGCTTGACCAGGAGAATGAAAACCAAGACGATGTAGGGCACCACGTCCCGCAGCGACGGGGAGAGGTAGCCGCCCGTGAACGTTTCCAGAAGGCCGATGATTATGCCGCCGATGACGGCGCCGACGATGCTGTCGAGGCCGCCCAGAATAACAACCGGAAAGACCTTCAGCCCTATGGCGCTCAGGTCGTGAACGTTGATCCCGTTGATGATTCCCAGGACGATCCCGCTCATCCCGGCGACAAGCGCCGCGATCCCCCAGGACAGGGCGAAGACCTTCCGGACGTGTACGCCCAGCGACAGAGCCGCTTTCTGGTTGTCCGCGACGGAGCGCATGTAGATGCCCTGGGAGGAATATTTGAAGAAAAGGCCGAAGAGCGCCAGGAACACGACGCCGATGATGAGCGCCATGACGTACACCGGCGGCACCGTGACATAGCCGAAGGTAAGCCCCAGCCACTGGGGCAGGAAATCCGGATAGGTACGGAGGTTGCCGCCCCACAAAAGGAGCATGAGGCCCTTGAACATGCTGGCCAGGCCGACGGTGAGCATGATGACGAAGATCAGGGGTTCGCCGATCAGGGGCCGGAGAAACAGGCGCTCGACAATAAAGCCGAGAATGAAGCAGCCGAGGAGCGTCACCAGAAAGGCCAGCCAGATGGGGAGGTTCGCCCAGGTTACCAGGGTCAGGAAGATGAAGGCCCCCATGGCCAGAAGTTCCCCGTGGGCGAAGTTCAGGACGCTCGAGGACTTGAAGATCATGACGAAGCCCATGGCCGACAGACCATAGAGAAACCCGATGCTCAGCCCGTTGATCAGAAGTTGAATGAAGAATTCCATTTATTTATGCCTTTCCGTGGTTTAGCCATTATTACATCCCCCGGTCATTTCGACCGCAGGGAGAAATCTCGCTGTTCTTCGTTTCCTGTCATTCAGAACAAATGTGAGAAATCTTATTCCTTACCTGTCCCCTCACCCTTGACGGGGGAGGGTTAGGGTGGGGGTGTTTATGTTACTTGGACTTGATTTCATCATCCCCCTCCCCTTTGTCCCCTCCCGCCAGGGGAGGGGAGTCCTAATCGATAAGCCTTTGTCATCGCAAGGATTTCTTGTCGCTTTGGTCCTCGAAATGACACCCGACAAAAGTTTCTTGTCATTTCGACCGCAGGGAGAAATCTTGCTTTTTCCCCACCCCTGTCATTTCGAACGAATGTGAGAAATCTTTGTTTTCCCTCAAGATTTCTCGTCGCCAAAGCTCCTCGAAATGACATCAAGGTTCTCTTCACGCAGGCCGAGACGCTGGCCTACGACACTGCTTCGGAAACCGGTTCACCGGCCGCCGGGCGCGAGTCCTTTTTCTCGGCCTCCGGCAGGGCGACGTCGATCACCCGGACCGTCGTTTCGATCTGCCCGATCTGGCCGTCCCGGTACTTGATCTTCCCCTTGACGGGGATTTCCTTTTTCCCCTCGTACATGCCCTCGATCAGCTTCAGGTAGAGGCCGTACACGAACCGCCGCCTGACCTTGCCCGTCCGGGTCAATTCCTCGTCGTCCGCGTCCAGGAGCTTGTAAAGCAGGAGAAACTTCCTGAGCTTCATATACGGCGGGAGCTGCTCGTTGACCTGTGTGATGTCCCCAAGGATCAACTGCTCCACCGCCGGCTGCTGGGAGAGGTCCATGTAGGTTGTATAGGGAATCTTCTGTTCTTCCGCCCAGTTGCCCACGTTGTCCTGGTCGATGTTGATCATGGCGGCAATAAAGCCCTTCCCTTCCCCAAAAATGACCGCTTCCTTGATGTAGGGGCTGAACTTCAGCCGGGTTTCGATGAAGTCGGGGGAGAAGGCGTCGCCCTTCTTGTTGCGGATGATCTCCTCCTTGCGGCCGATGATGAGCAGATGCCCGTCCGGGTCGATGTACCCGGCGTCGCCCGTTTTCAGCCAGCCGTCGGAGAAGGCGTTTTCCGTCGCGTTATAGTCCTGATAGTAACCCACGAAGTTTGCATCGCTTTTAACGAGGATTTCCTGGTCTTCGGCGATGCGGACCGTTGTTTCCGGCAGGGGTTTGCCGACCGTTTCCAGCTTCACCTCGCCGTCCGGCTGGACCTGGAAAATGCCGCAGGCTTCCGTCAGGCCGTAGCACTGCTTGAGGTTGAGGCCAATGGAGCGGAAAAAGAGGATGACGTCGGGGCTGATGGGATGCCCGCCGGTGTAGGCCGCCCGGAAACAGGCGCAGCCGACCCGGTCCAGAAGGGGCCGGAAGAGCAGGCAGGACGCAATTTTATGGGCCAGGCGAAGCAGCGGGGACGGGTCCTTTTTCGCCGCCTGCGCCTCTACCGTTTTCTTGCCGACACCCACCGACCAGTCGTAGAGTTTCCGCTTGATCCAGCCCGCGTCGGACATGCGGACCCGGATTTTCGACGCCAGATCCTCCCAGAAGCGCGACGAAGTAATCATGACCGACGGGCCGACTTCCCGGAAATCGGAAAGGACCGTGTCAGGAAGTTCGGGAAAATTCATTGTCATGCCGGAGCAGATCGCCACGCCGAAACCCCACATCTGATCGACGATCCATGCCGGCGGGGCCATGGATAGCCAGTTGTCATTGTGGTTGATATTCAGCACCTCGGTCCACTGTCTCCCCATGGCGATAAAATTACGGTGGCTGAGCATGGCCAGCTTGGGGATGCCGGTGGTGCCGGAGGTTAGCATCATGACCGCCGTATCGTCGGGACGGCCTTTTTTCAGTTCTTTGGCAAAGAGTTCGGGGTTTTCCAGACCGGCCGCTTCCCCGACCCTGAGCAGTTCCTTGAAGCTGATAAGCAGGGGGTTGCCGTCATAGCCGTTCATCCCCGTGGGGTCGATGTAGATGATCTTCTTCAGGAAAGGAATTTTGGCCCGGCCGTCAAGGATCTTATCCGCCTGTTCCTGGTCCTGAACAAACACGTAAGGGGAACGCAGACGTCCTAAAACCGTGATGAGTTCCTCCGATGTGGCGGAGGTGAACAGGTTGACCGGAACGCCGCCCATGGCCTGAACGGCGAGCTGGCTGAACAGCCATTCGGCGTGGTTGTCGAGTATCAGGGATACGACCTGGCCCCGTTTCAATCCCAGGCTGTGAAGCCCCAGACCGGCCTGTTCCATGTGCCGCCGGTAGTCCTGCCAGTTCCAGGTCTCCCAGATCCCGTAGGCCTTCTCCCGGATGGCCACGCACGTCGCGTCGAATTTTTCCGCCTGTTCGCAGAGCAGTTGCGGCACGGTGTAGTTTTTCGTCATGTAAACAATTTACCCGTTTTTTGCCTTTTAGAGAAACCTTATAAAACAGTCATTTCGACCGTCGGGAGAAATCTTGCTTTTAACTGGTCAAGATTTCTCGTCGCTTGCGCTCCTCGAAATGACATAATACTACAGGACAACTCAATAATATTCGTGACCGGCAAATCAACAATCACGTTTTTTACGCATCGTCGCCCAGGTAGGCCTTGATCACTTCCGGATGATTCTGCACCTCCTGCGCCGTCCCTTCAGTCAGCTTTTCCCCGAAGTTAAGGACCATCACCCGCTTGGCGATGCTCATGACGATTGACATGTCGTGCTCAACCAGCACCATGGTCTGCCCCCAGACCCGGTTCAATTCCAGGAGAAACCGGACCATGTCCTCCTTTTCCTCCAGATTCATTCCTGCGAAGGGCTCATCAAGCACTAAAAGCGACGGCTCCATCGCAAGGGCGCGCCCCAGCTCCACCCGCTTCATGAGGCCGTAAGGCAGCGACCCGACAGGGGTTTTCCGGATGGGCTGCATTTCCAGGAAGTCGATCAACTCCTCGACCACCTGACGGTGGTACACCTCCTGCTTCCGGACACCCTTAGAAAACAGGCAGGCCATGGGCAGGGGGTATTTCATGTGTATATGGCGGGCCAAAAGCATGTTTGCCAGGACCGTCATGCCGGGGAAGAGTTCGATATTCTGAAAGGTCCGCCCGAGGCCGATCTTGACCAGGTCATGAGTCGGCAGCCGGGTGATGTCGTGGCCGTTGAAGGCAATGCGCCCCGTCTGCGGCCGGTAGTAACCGGTAATGCAGTTCATGAGGCTCGTTTTCCCGGCGCCGTTGGGGCCGATCACGGCGACCAGTTCCCCCGTATGCACCTGGAAATCGATATCCTTCAGCGCCACGACACCGCCGAAAGTCAGGGTGACGCCGGTAATGTCCAGCTCAGCCCGCTGCCTTTCGGCGGTCCGGTTCTTGTATATCGACGGTTCCCCGCGATAGGCTTTCATTTCCCTTTGCTTTTTCCTTGAATCAGTTTGATCTTCTCCTTACCCTGCACGTAGAAATTCGTGAGGGGTGTGAAGGAGCCGTCCTCGCCGACCCGGACAATCCGCGCCGTAAAAGATGCGCCATGGTCCCTGGCCGTATAGGTGACCGGGGGAATCAGGCCCCAGAAATTCTCGTTCCGGAATGACTCCATGGCCTTATTGATGGTCTGGGGGTTGACGACCTTGTATTTTTCCTGGGCGCGCACGAAGGCCCTTTCCATGATCATGGCAATGCTGACGCCCTCCCAGTAGGCGGCGTCAAAATCATTGACCGTTTTGTACCGCTTCCAGAGTTCCTGCATGATTTTTATCCCCTGGGAATTATCGGCGGGCACGCCACCCGGGAACTGGATGGCCAGACGATCCTTGATGACGCCCTGGCCCAGCTTGAAGAAATCCGGGTCCGTCGAAGTCCAGGTCCCGAAGAACTGGGGCTTGTAATTGATACGATCGGCGTTCTTCAGGGCGGTGACGATGGTCGAAGGCAGGACCTGGAGAAAAACATATTCGACGCCCTTTGATTGCATGCGTAACAGTTCGGTTGAAAGATCGACGGTCTTGGGCGGAAATTCCTCTACGGCGACGATCTGGACGCCGATCTTCTTCGCGTACTCCTGGCTGGGCTGGTGGATGGACCGGCCATAAGCGTTGTTGTAAGTCAGCAGTCCGACTTTGGGTGCATTTTTCCCTTTGTGGATCGTGCGAATGTATTCCAGGATGGCGTAACAGTCCATCTTGTAGCTGCCGAAAGGCAGGTACATATAGCTGACGGGCTCCTGCAGGATTTCCCAGCTGGTGGAGAAGTTGATGGTGGGAATCTTGTACTGCTGGATGATGGGTTTGGCCGCGAGCCCTTCACCGGCGCCCCAGGTGGCGATCATGTCCACTTCATCCTGGACGGCAAATTTCCGGACCGCCGCCACGGCTTCCGGTACTTTGTAAGCCGTATCGACAAGGGTTACCTCGATTTTCCGGCCGCCAACGCCGCCTTTGGCTTCATTGACATAACGGAGGTAGTCCTGCAAACCCTTGGCATGGAACTTCCCCCAGGTGGAAGCGGGACCGGTCATGTTAATTGCGGCACCCACCTTGATATTTTTCGCCCAGAGTCCCCCCGGCAGCAACAGCCACATCAGACAGAGCAACATGGCCAAAAGAACGCTTTTCCCTAATCCTTTACCCATCTTAATTTCCTCCTCTCCTTGGTTTAAAGGTCCCGCGGGACCTCCCCGCCGTCGCTAAAAACAAAAAAGCCGCAGACAGTTTCTGACTGCCCGCGGCTTGACTTTCGTTGTTTGAAGAAGTCAGGAGCCGTAAAGGCAGACCTCGGCGCTAAAGCTAAAAAACGCGAATAATCTGCTGACACCGACTCTTTCTTCAAACCTGCAAATCATCATACAATCTCCTGGGTAGCGTCCTTACAGGAAACACAGGGATCCTGTCAAGCGAAAATTCGCTCATTTAACGCATATCCAGTTTATCCATGCGGTAATGAAGTGAATCGGCGGTCACTTTTAGAAGTTCGGCGGTTTTTTTCCTTGAACCTCCCGTCCTTTGCAGGGCCTTCTCGATGAATGTCCTTTCAATTTTCTTCAGTTCCTCTTCCAGGTCCAGCCCCTCGTCAGGCACATCGAACCGGGCCATGGCACGTTCGGCAATGGGAACGTTGCTGTTGAGTACAAGGTTTTCCGGCAGAATGATATTTGAGGTTTCCAGGGCGATGCTGCGTTCGATGATGTTCTCCAGTTCGCGGACATTGCCCGGAAACGAATATTTCATAAGCAGTTCCATGGCATAGGAGGAAATATTGCGGATTTCCTTCCCGAATTCCAGGGAGTACTTGTGAATCAGGTGTTTTGTCAAAAGCGGGATATCCTCCTGGCGGTTACGCAGAGGCGGGATATTGATGGGAATAACGTTCAGGCGATAGTACAGGTCTTCCCGGAACGAGTTGTCCTTAACCTTCTCCTCCAGGTTCTTGTTGGTCGCCGAAATGATCCGGACATCGACCTTGATGTCTTCTGTGCCGCCCACGCGCCGGAAGGATTTCTCCTGAACGGCCCGCAGGAGCTTGACCTGAAGCAGCGGCGGCAGTTCGCCGATTTCGTCGAGAAAAAGCGTCCCGCAGTGGGCAATCTCGAAGAGACCCGGTTTATCCGTATGGGCACCGGTGAAGGCCCCCTTCATGTAGCCGAACAGTTCGCTCTCCAGCAGGTTCTCCGGAATGCCGCCGCAGTTAATGACGACAAAAGGCATATCTGCCCGGGGGCTGCTGTCGTGAATGGCCCGGGCCACCAGCTCCTTTCCGGTCCCGCTTTCACCTAAAATCATGACATTGGCCAGGGTGCCAGCGACCTTTTTCACGGTGGCATAGACTTTCTGCATTTCCCGGCTCTTACCGATCATCCCCCGGAAGGAAGCGGCCTCTTCAATTTCCTTGATGAATTCCGCCTCGTCCTTCTTCAACCCCTTCTTTTCCAGGGCGTTCTGGATAATGCTTTTCAGATCGTCGATATCGAAATCCTTCTCCAGGTAATCGTAAGCTCCTTCCTGCATGGCTTTCACAGCCGTCTCCCCGGAGGCAAAGGCCGTAATCAGAATCACCAGCGATTCGGGTGAAATCTCTTTCACCGCCTTCAGAAATTCGATGCCGTCCATCTTCGGCATTTTGAGGTCCGTGATGATAAGATCGTACTTATGGCGCCGGCACTTCGCCAGGGCCTTGATCCCATCTTCAATGGATGTCACCTCATAACCTTCCTGGGTCAGAACAATTTCGAGTATTTCCCTGATGCCCTTGTCGTCATCGACAACCAGAATGTTCGCCACTGCCGTCTCCCCTATCCCGATGCGGGTATTTTCACCGTGAAGATCGTTCCCTGGCCGGGAACACTGTCCACATTCAAACTGCCACCATATACCGTCACGATGCGATTCACAATAGCCAGCCCCAGGCCGGTCCCCTGCTCCTTGGTCGTAAAGAAGGGTTCGAAGATCTTTTTCAAATCCTGTTCCTCAATGCCGATGCCCTGGTCGGATACCCGGATGGTCAGCCAGCGACGATTGTCCGCCCCTGCTTCGGAGCCAAGTGAAATGCCGACCCGGCCGCCGTCGGGCATGGCCTGGAGGGCATTCAGGATCAGATTCCATAAAAGCTGACGTATCTCGGTCCGATTTGCCGTCACCATGACCGCCTTGGGGTAGTCCGCTTCCATTTCGATCCCTTCATGCCAGGACGGCCCCAGTTTCACCGACTCCAGGATCTCGTCCAGCATGGCGCTGGCGTCGATTTCCTCGGAAACGCCGACCGTCGGCCTTGCCAGAACCAGAAAATCCTTAATAAAATTTTCAAGTTGGTCCTTCCCCCGGAGCATAATCTGGATCAGGCGTTCATCCACACTGTTCAACGCCAGGGATTTCTTCAAGAGCTGGATGGACCCGCTGATGGAGGCCAGGGGATTGCGGATTTCATGGGCCAGAATCGCCGCCATCTCGCCGATGAAGGCCATCTTCCGGCTTTCTTCCACGGCCCGCTCCATTTCCTTGATCTTTGTAATGTCCTGAAAGATCAGAATTTCACCGATTTTCTTGTTTTCGTTTCCTTTCAACGGTGACAGGGAACAGCCCAGTACGGTCGGCCGGATTTGCTCGGCCCGGATGGCAATTTCCACACGCCGCAGTTTTGCGGCGTCATCGCCGGGGGCATCGTCAATGGAAACGATGCTCCCATATTCAGGAATCACGTCCCGAATATTTTTCCCCAGAATATTCTTCGCGGCAAAACCCGTTATTTCCTCCGCCGCCCGGTTAAAAGACCGAATCCGCCCCCTAAGATCGATGGTCAGGATCCCCGTCTGCACCGACTCGACGATACTCCGGTGCAGGGAGTCCAGTTCTGCAAAGGCATGTTCTTTTTCCTGCAACAGTTGCCGGGTTTCCCTCTCCTGTCCGACCACAAAACTGGCGAGGAAGGTAATCAGATAAAAAGACAGGATATGCAACAACACGCGGAAGAAAACATGACCGCCATATTCCAGGCTCTGGTCAAGCGTCATGGCCTCTTGCTGAAGATGAAGGGGGGTTATCAGGCCATGAAACTCGAGATTGACCAGAAGGCCGTAAGAAATACTGGCCAGGGAAGCGACGATCAGGCCGCCCCGTCGGCCGAGAAAGACGACCGAGTAAATGATGACCAGAGGATAAAAAATGGGGTAAACGCTGCGAATACCTCCCGTCACATGTACCAGGCCCGTAACCAGGCAGACATCAAACATGGTCTGCAAATAAACGTGGAACTCCAGCCGCCTGATTTTTCGGATGAGAATGAAATAAAGAAGGGACAGAAAAAAGGAAATGGCAATGATCCGGTAGAAAAGCGTCATGGATAAAGCGGGCAACGGTTCGGTCACCTGGGCATCCATTAAGACAGCCAGCATGAGCAGAACAAACAGCACGACCATCCTCGCCACCACAAGCCAGTGGAGCCGTGATGTGCTGTTTTCATCCCAAAGGGAAGACGCCGAGGAAAACCATTGCTGCAGGTGTTTTTTCATTTGCCTGATCTATGGACTGTTATGTTATATAAAAAAAATCATTAAGAATTTCTTGTGTCTCATCTTCCTCAATCCAGGCGTGACATGCATAACGGGGGGCCTGGATGGGTGGAATCCTCTCTTTTTTTCTGATCCCCGCCAGCCGGATGAATCGCTCCGGACACGGCGGGAGATTTTCCCCGTTTCAGGTAAAGGCATGGAATCGCTTTTCAAGGTTGGCACGATGATTCAACCCCTGATCGGGAAAACGGTCTTCTTCAAGGAACGGCCGCTGATCCTGTTTCTTTTGTCCTATGCGGCGGGAATCATGCTGGGCAATTTCACCGCCTTATCCTGGCATATCGCCGCATGTTTTCTTCTCGTCTCTTTAGCGGGGCTGTTACTCGCCTTCCGATGCAAGCGAGACTTGCCGGGTTTTCTGGCCCTCCATTTTTGTCTCCTCCTGACGGGCCTGCTTGGCATTGCGTCTTATACAGCCACTGGCTCCGGTGAAACGGACCCGGTACCCAGACATCAGCATCATAAGATCGTTTACCGGGGGTTCATCGATGAAACCCCGCAAATGTCAGCGGACAGGACCGAATACATCCTTTCCGGGGTCCGCTTTCTGGAGAATAATGATTCCCAGCGCGTTCCGGGAAGGGTCCTTTTAAGCGCCGGCGGCGCGGATGCCTTGAAGTACGGCGACTACGTTCAGTTTCGCACCCGCCTGGCTGTGCCGCGTAATTTTAATAATCCCGGCGGGTTCGATTATCGCAAGTATCTGAACCAAAAGGGTATTCTCTATCGGGGAACGGTATCCGAGTCGCCCGATCTGATCCTGATTCGTCGCAACCTTGGCAATCCCATTAAAACCGGGATCGAAGCGTATCGTGACCGGCTCCGGGAATTTGTCAACCGGAACACCGCCCCCCCGGAACGGGAAATCCTCCTGGCCATGATTCTGGGCGAGCAAAAAACGATTCCCGATGATTTGAAAGAGCGGTTCAACCGGACCGGCACATCGCATATACTCGCCATATCCGGATTTAACGTCGGTATGATTGCTTTCTTTTCGGTCCTTTTTTTCCGATCCCTTCTGAAGATTTACCCGCGACTGCTTCTCATGTGGAGCGGAACAAAAGTCGCCTATGCCTTGTCCCTCGTCCCGATTCTTCTTTATGCGGGCGTCGCCGGGATGGGCATATCGGTCATCCGGGCGACGATCATGGTGGTCGTCCTGATGACGGCGATTCTCATCCGCAGGCCGAAGGATCTGCTCAATGCCCTGGCCCTGGCCGCAATTATCATTCTGGGTTTATCTCCGTCCTCTTTGTTTGACCCCTCTTTTCAACTTTCCTTTGCCGCCGTCGCAGCGATTTTATTCATTCCCCCGAGACTACAGATGCCCACGTCTGACCGAAAAGCGGAAGACGAACCGCTGTCCCTTGCTCTGACTCGAAAAGCGTGGCGCAATTTCTATCTTTTTCTCCTGGTATCGGCCAGCGCCACCCTGGGAACCCTGCCGATTATCGCCTATCATTTTCAAAGCCTGTCCACTGTCGTTCTCCCGACAAACATGGCGGTGGTTCCCTTTCTGGGTATATTGACGACCCCCATATGCCTGCTGGTAATCGTCCTCTATCCGCTTTCGGAAACCATCTGCCTGTTTCTGCTCCAAGGGGCCGCATATCTTATCCAAATATCCGTCTTTTTTGTCAATTTTTTTTCTTCCCTGCCAGGGTCCTCTTTTCTTGTTCCCCCTCCGGGATGGATCGACATCTGTGTTTATTATCTGCTTTTGTTGATTTCTACCTTATACATGGCCTCCTTGATGCAGAATCATTCACCGAATGCCCGCAAGGAAAAACCGCGTACGGCTTTACCGATCCGTGCGGGCATTCTGATCTTGATCCCGCTTCTGGCCGGCATTGTTCTTTATGGTTATCTATCGGCAAGTCCGTCTAAATACCTTAAATTCACCGTGCTTGACGTCGGACAGGGAAATTGTGCGCTCATCCGGTTGCCGGGCGGCAAAACCTTGCTGATTGACGGCGGCGGCTTCGAGGGCAGCAGTTTTGACGTCGGTCGCTACGTGGTAGCCCCTTTTCTCCTGCGGGAGAAAATCCGGAAAATCGACGTGGTGGTCCTGACCCATCCCCACCCCGATCATCTGAACGGCCTGCTCTACATTCTCAAGAACTTTGCGGTCGGCGAAGTCTGGAGTAACGGAGACCGTGCGCCCTGTGAATCGTATAAGTGCTTTCAAAAAATCATCGGCGCGAAACAGATACCACACCGGTTCCTGCACTATGGTCAAGCGGACCGGCAAATCGATCGTCTGCGGATAAGCGTCTTGAACCCCTTGTCGCCCGATTTTGACTGCACCACGACCCTATGCGATTTCAACGATATCAACAATCGCTCCCTGGTCTTGTATCTCCGCTTCGGCAACATCCGGATTCTCCTGCCGGGAGATATTGCCGCGGAAACGGAAGCACGGCTGGCTGCCATCCCCGACCACATGAAAAGCCATATTATCCTGGCGCCGCATCATGGTGGAAGAACCTCCAGCACAGAGGCCTTTCTCGCGAAAGTTCAACCGACTGTTTCTGTTGTCAGTTGCGGCCTTGATAATCGATACAAAGATCCCCATCCCGATGTCATTGCACGCTACAAAAACAAAGGGACAAAAATCTATCGGACCGATCATGACGGCGCGGTCATGCTACTCACTGATGGAAACGGACTTTGGGACGGCAAAGGCACAAAAATATTGCCGTAAAAATCGCCGTTGATCAGCGGGTCAAATGGGCATTTCTCCTTGAAATATCCCCAAGTTCTGCTATTGCCTTTTTCCTTCGCCTATGGTAACGGTTTTGCGCGTTAAAAACGTTCGTTCCACAAAAAATATCGGACAGGGAAATCTGAGCGGTCAATTCCACATTTCTTTCAGGTTCTTCGCTTCGTAAGATGCGGACCGTTTCGCGAACGACCATCCTCCAAAACCGGTACAGCTGGATTCACCTGTGATGAATCTCCTGTCCTGTAATTTATTCGATTGGAAAAGATGATTTATATGGAAGCAATTACCGTTATTAAAGGGTTTAAGGACGTCCTGCCCGAAGAAGCGCATAACTGGCAGAAGGTCGAACAATTCGCCCGCAAGATTCTTGGAGATTTCGGATACCGGGAAATCCGGGTGCCCATCCTGGAAAAGACGGAACTTTTCAAACGGGGGATCGGTGATACAACGGACATCGTCGAAAAGGAGATGTACACATTCCAGGACCGGGGCGAGGATAGCCTCACCCTGCGGCCGGAAGCAACGGCCTCGGTGCTGCGCGCCTATATCGAGCACGGCCTGTTCAACCAGAACACAGTCTCCAGGCTGTTCACCATCGGCCCCATGTTTCGTCGCGAACGACCCCAGAAAGGCCGTTATCGTCAGTTCCATCAGATCGACGTGGAGGTCCTCGGCGCGGATGACCCAAGGATCGATGCCGAGGTCATTCTCATGCTGGTTCACTTCCTCCGGGGGGTAGGCCTGGGTAATCTGAATCTTGATATAAACTCACTGGGCTGCCCTGCTTGCCGCGCTGCTTTCCGGGAAAAGGTGATCGCGTTTTTGAAGGACACAGAGGGTGAGCTCTGCGGCGACTGTCAGCGACGGCTCCATACCAACCCCCTGCGGGTCTTCGACTGTAAAAATGAAAGCTGCGCCCGGATCATCAAGGACGCCCCCAGCATCCTGGATTTCATCTGCGACGACTGTCGCAACCATTTCGAAACAGTCAAGACATCCCTGGCCCAGTTCGACCTGCCTTTCAGGATCAACCACCGCATGGTGCGGGGTCTGGACTATTACACCCGGACCACCTTCGAGGTCACGATCCCCCACATGGGATCCCAGAACGCCGTGGTCGGCGGCGGCCGTTATGACGGCCTTGTCCGGGATTTGGGTGGACCCGATATACCCGGCATCGGTTTTGCCATCGGTTTCGAACGCCTGATGGCGCTGTTACCGGAGGGACAGATGGAGGTGTCCCCGGCGCCGACGCTTTTTGTGGCCGCACTGGGTAACAAAGCCCAGCAATATGCCTTCAGGCTCTGCAACCGGCTGCGCCTAAAAGGCATCCAGGCGGAAATGGATTATGGCGGGAAAAGCCTGAAGAGCCAGATGAAGAAAGCGGATAAAATGAACAGCCGTTACACGCTTATTCTGGGGGACAGAGAAATTGAAACCGGACAGGGCGAACTGCGGGATATGCGCAGCAGCAGTCAGCAGTCCTTGCCGCTCGACCGGATGGAAGAGCATATCATTCAATTAGAAAAGTGAGGTAAAGACTTTGACTGAATTCATCAGCAAGCGAAAAAGAACCCATTACTGCGGTGACGTGCGCGCTGCAGACATCGATAAGGAAGTCGTCCTCATGGGCTGGACCCATCGTCGCCGGGATCATGGCGGCGTCATTTTCGTCGATCTCCGGGACCGGGAAGGCCTGGTCCAGGTTGTTTTCAATCCCGAAATTTCACCCGCAGCCCATGACGAGGCCGGACGCATCCGGAGCGAATTCGTGCTCGCCATTGTCGGCAAGGTCCGGCACAGACCTGAAGGCATGGAGAACCCTGATCTGGCTTCAGGCGAAGTGGAGGTCATGGTGACGGAGCTGGAAATTCTCAATGAATCGAAGACCCCACCTTTCAGTCTGGAAGAAGGGCAGGAAATCAATGAAAACGTGCGGTTGAAATATCGCTATCTCGACCTGCGCCGCCCCCAGGTCCAGCGCAACCTGATTCTCCGCAGCAGGGTCGCCGCGGCAACCCGGACCTATTTCCAGACCAACGGCTTTATCGAAGTCGAGACACCGTTTCTGACCAAGAGCACCCCCGAAGGCGCCCGCGACTACCTGGTTCCCAGCCGCGTCACCCCCGGGACGTTTTACGCCCTGCCCCAGTCGCCCCAGATATTCAAGCAGCTTTTGATGGTCTCCGGTTTCGACCGCTATTTTCAGATCGTCAAGTGCTTCCGCGACGAGGACCTTCGGGCGGACCGGCAGCCCGAGTTCACCCAGATCGATGTGGAGATGTCCTTTATCGACGAAAACGACATCATGACCGCCATGGAAGGTCTCATGGCGCATATTTTCAAGACCTGCCTGAACATCGACGTGCCGTTGCCCATCCCGCGTCTCCCCTACAAAGACGCCATGGCGCGTTTCGGCAAGGACAATCCCGACATCCGCTTCGCTATGGAGATGCGGGATCTGACGGATATCATGAAAACCTGCGAGTTCAACCTGTTCCGGGAAATCGCGGAAACGGGCGGTATGATCAAGGCGATCCGCGTCGATGACGGCAAGCAGCTCTCCCGGAAGGACCTGGACGGACTGAAGGATTTTGCCGCGACCTACGGCTCCAAAGGCGTCGCCTGGGCACGGGTCAACGCGGAAGACTGGACCTCCCCCATCTACAAGTTCCTCAAGCCGGAAGAGGTGAAGCAGATCAACGACCGCATGGAAGCACGGGAAGGAAACATCCTGATTTTCTCCGCCGACACGCCTGGTATTGTCAACGATACGTTGGGAAACCTGAGAGTATTCCTGGCTAAAAAAATGAACCTGATCGATCCTAACCAGTTCGCCTTTACCTGGGTAACGGAATTCCCGCTGATGGAGTACAGCGATTCCGAAAAGCGGTTCGTATCAACTCACCACCCCTTCACCTCCCCCTTCATGGAAGACCTGCCTCTCCTGACAACGGATACGGGAAAGGTACGGGCCCGAGCCTATGACCTGGTCCTCAACGGGTCCGAGGTGGGCGGCGGAAGTATTCGAATCCACCGTCAGGACGTGCAGGCCAAAATTTTTGAGGTCCTCGGCCTGTCGGAAGAGGAAATCCGCCTTAAATTCGGATTCCTCCTGGACGCCCTCGAGTTCGGCACACCGCCCCACGGCGGGTTGGCCTTCGGTCTGGACCGACTGGTCATGCTCATGAGCCGCACCGAATCGCTGCGGGATGTCATCGCTTTCCCGAAGACCCAGAAGGCGACCTGTCTGCTCACAGACGCCCCCTCGACCGTGGCCGTTGAGCAGTTGATGGAACTCTCCCTGAAAACAGTCAAATGATTATCAAATCCGGCAGGCCATTAGCCCGCCGGATTATAAAATTTTGAGTCTGTTCGGCACCAGACCCGTTGATCCACACCCCAATACCCGCATTACTTGTCTAAAAGGAGTCTACTCCAATGGATTTGGCGATTTCCAATCAGGACTGAGGCATCAAAAACCTTGACGGTTTCGGCCATTCCTCCTATAATCGCGAAGTCAAGAAATCAAGTCAAATCAGTCAACTAACCGGCATCCGCAACTCTTATTAAAAGAACATATTACAGGTTACAAAATGATATTTCACGGGAGGCAATTATGAAACGGCGACTCATGCAATTTGCAATGGGCTTTGCTTTTCTGTCGGCTTTCATGGCATGGCCGGCGGTTCAGTACCTGCCGGACAGTGCCCTTGCAGCAGCAGACAAAAGCAGCGGCGTCCCATCGTTGAACTTGATCATAGAAAAGATCTCCCTCAAAGCAGACAAAATATTTGTCACCATCGTACGCAATCCCGGGGGCCAGCTTGATTCTCACCTGTATCCGAGTATCAAGTTAAAGGTGGATTCGGGTTTGGGGAAACCACCCAAGCAATGGAGCCTCAATGACGTGGACCGATCGCGTGTTCTTTTGGCGCCTGGAGGACGTGTGGTGTTTTCAACCGGTATGAAACTGGACAGGCAGTCGATGGTGAAGGCGATGCTATCCTACAAATCATGGTCAACAACCAAGGCAGAAATAATCAAACAAACTGCGGCAGCTTCATCTTCACCGTCTGCGATTGGCAATAAAGCGGTTGTTTTGCAAAAGACTGAGCCGACCGTGATGAAAGCGCAAAACACAAGGGCTGGATTAAGCCGCCCGCTCAAAATTACACCCTTCCTTAACGATACAGGCGGGATACGCATTACCCCCCCTGTGCGCGGCGCCAGTTTTGCCCCGGGCGGACGCATGAATTACAATGCCCTTTTCCTCGATGACCTTTCTGCGGGAAGCCTTACACTCGAACTGAAACGAATGAACGCCACCTTGCCGCTAAGCGCGGTCGCAGTGCCGTCCTTTGATCCGCGACCGGACAGAATGTCCTTTGCCGGTACATGGCCCCTGCCGTCAAGTGGGCTGCCCTCCGGTTCCGATTATTACATCTTTGCCTCTCATGGCAGCGGCGCGTGGGGCATGAGCGACAATTTTTCCATTATTTCTGCAGGCGAAGGTTTGATCCGGGTTCTCAACCCCAGAGGAAGTTACATGGCCACACCGGGCTCCCCTTTGCAAGTGGACTATCAGTTCACCCGCGGTGTCGCCGCCGGAACCACCGTTTTTGAGCTGTTCAAGATCGATGCCGACGGTCGCCACGGCAGAGCCGTATTATCGACCACACAATCCTATCGTCCCGGACCTTCCGGGAACCCCGAGCCGATTCGCCAATTGCGGTGGGCGCTGCCATCCGACTTGGCGGTCGGACGTTACTTCGTCCTGATTACGCATCCGGAAGCACGCGGCCAGAGCACCAATTTTGACATTGCCTGGGAACGGGAAGCGGTCTTCCCCAGCGACTATGCAATTGTGGACATCGTCAAACGGCACAATGAGATCAAGGCCAGGATTCAGGCAACGGGTGGAAACGCCGCCGACTATCTTGAAATCACCACTTTAGGCTGGGGCACGCGGCGCGAACTGATCAGACCCGCCCAGATCACGGAAGTCGTTGTCGCAACCCTTTCCCCTGAACAGATTTATCCCTGTGGTAGTTATTGGGAGGTCAGCATCCATCCCACTGCCCCCGACGCCAACGAAGGCAACAATTCCCTCAGAAAATTCGTCTCAAGCGGTTCCCAATATGGCGGTGAGTTTTGGGTGCATGGTGCAATCGGCGGCAAAGTAACGGTCCCCTGCCCCCCCAGGCCTGGTATGGCAGGCTATTCCAGTACACAGCACGGGGGCAATGTGAAAGCTATACTCAAAAACTGCTCCTCCGAACCTATCCCGATTGCAAATATTTCTATGAGCGTTTCGCAGACCTACATGGCACCCGCTGAGCATTCAGGGGGCGGCAGCGGAGGTTACCTTGTCACGGAATGGGTCGAAGCAAGCAAACATGCCGATTGGCACGTTCTTTACACCCTGGCTGATTGTTACACCCTTCGTGCCTCAAGTCATTCTACCAGCACAGGGATTCATCCCGGTGAATGTGCTTACATCAATGTACACCTGGATCAGGAATCCGACGGTAAATTGACGTTTAATTTCCGCGGCGACCAGGCCGGTTGGCAGGGTTTAAGGAACCCGTATGTTGTGGATGTCGATTTCGGCAAATGGTCAACGACCGTGGGCGGTGGACAAGGCCAAACCTGGCAGTGCGTTTACGATGGCTGGCAATGACGACGAACCATGACGCATCGCTTCGCTATTGAAGATTTCGCACGTTTGTTTGAAATATAAGGGATATGCCTGACGTTTGAGGACGATTGAGCCTTATTGGTACGCCTCATCGATCAGCCACTGATCGAAGGGTTTTTCCTGATGGCGATGGGAGACGGACGTGAGTTCCCGGAGGAAACGTGAGGGGCTGAGCGGCAGGTATCCCATGCTACGGTTGGGATCGTAGAGCGGATAGCACAGGTAAAGCTGATCCTTGGCGCGTGTAACGGCCACATAAAACAGGCGCCGTTCCTCCTCTTCTCCCCCCGGCTCCTTCAAGGCCCGCGCCAGAGGAATCATGCCCTCGCAGCACCAGATCATGAAAACCACGGACCATTCCAGACCTTTGGCCTGGTGAATGGAGGTGAGAATAATCCGGTCCCGTGGCATGTCCGTGATCTCGCTCCCTCCCTGCTCTTCCGTGTTGGTCATGAGGGCCAGTTCGCTGAGCATGGCTTCCAGATCAGCGAATTTCGACGCGTAGACGGCCAGTTGCACCAAATCGTCTTCCCGGGATGACCAATCCGTGTACTTACTCCTGATGTAATCGGCATAGCCGAGTTTCATCACAGACTCAACTGCCTCTGTGGGGCTGAACGGCTTCGGCAGGTTGCGTATTTCCCGGAAAGTTTCCCGGCATTTTTCAACACCGGCAACCGCCCCCTTGGGAATCTGTTTCAGGAAAGAATCTTCCATGGTCGCCAGAAGCGGGTCTGTCTGTTTCGCTAAAATATTCCAGATTTTGTCAATGGTTACCTTCCCGATCTTGGGGTAAAGTCCCAGGACCCGCCGCCAGGCCAATTCGTCTCTCGGGTTTTCGACAATCCGCAAATACGAAACGACATCTTTCACATGGGCCTGTTCGAAGAAACGGATGCCGGAACGGATTTCGAAGGGAATGCGCCGCCGGGTCAATTCCAATTGCAACTCCATGGAATGGTAATGGGCACGGTACAGAACCGCGATTTCGTTCAACGGCACCCCTTCGTTACTTAACTCAAGGATGCGCTGGGCTACGAATTCGGCCTGCTGGTAAACATTGCGCAGGGGAACAACCACCGGTTTGATACCGCCATCGCGAATGGATCGCAACTTTTTGCGAAATTGCCGCTCGTTCTGTACGATGCAGAGATTGGCCAGGTGGAGGATTTCCGGCGTGCTCCGATAGTTGGTTTCCAGCTTGAACATACGGCAGTCGGGATACTTTTCCGGAAACTGCAGGATGTTCTCGAAGTTCGCTCCCCGGAAGGAATAGATGCTCTGGGAGTCGTCGCCGACCACCATGAGATTCCGATGCCGGGACGCCAGGAGATCGACCATTTCGGCCTGGATTTTATTGGTATCCTGGTACTCATCCACCAGGACATGAAGAAAACGTTCGCTGTAGCGTTCCCGCACGTCGGCATGGTCCCGCAGGACATCACGGCACAAAAGGAGGAGGTCGTCGAAGTCCATGATGTTCAAGGCCTTTTTCCGTTCCCGGTAGTATTGCAGCACGTCTTCGATCTCCGCCAGACGGTAGATGAAAAACGGGTAACGGCTCATGACGATGTCCTCCAGGGACACCTCGGTATTGACGGAAAGGCTCAGTATGTCGGACAGGACATTTCCCTTGGGAAAGTCGCTGCCCTGCGCCGAAAGGTTCTTGTCCGCCAGACACGTATTCATCAACTGCCGGGCGTCTTCGGCATCGATGATGGAAAACTGGCGGTCATAGCCGACGCGTTCGGCATTGGCCCGTAGAATCCGGTGGGCGATATGATGGAAAGTGCCCCCCCACAGATGCAGTACATCCTGCTGAAGAAGGGTCTGCACACGGCCGAGCATCGAGCGGGCCGCCTTGTTCGTGAAGGTTGCCAGCAGGATCCGCCCTGGGTCCGCACCTTCGTCGATCAGGCGGGTCACCCGGTAGGTCAGGGTGCGGGTTTTGCCGCTTCCGGCGCCGGCAATGACCAAGAGCGGTCCCCCTGCCTCCATCACGACGCCGTACTGCTCGTCATTTAATTCTAGACGGTAATCGACCATAATTTAAGATAATTAAAAGGGACATCGCTTGTGCGGTGTCCCTTTCTCAATGTTATGAGTTCTTAGAAACGCTCATTTAGCCTTTCAGAGCCGCCTTGATGGCTTCGACGGTGTCCTTGCTGCTGACGGACAGGAAATTCTTCAGGAGCCCTTCCTTTTCGTAGAAGCCGATCAACGGCGCCGTCTTCTGGTTGTAAACCTCCAGGCGGTTGAGGATGGCTTCTTCCGTCTCGTCGTCCCGCTGGATTGTGGGACTGCCGCATTTCTTGCAGGTCCCGTCCGGATTCGGCGGGTTGCTCTTGATATTGTAGATCTCCTGGCAGTCGCCGTTGGAACAGGTTCTGCGTGTGGTCAATCGATCCAGGATCACGTCCCGGGGCACTTCCAGATTCACGACAAAATCCAGTTTGATGTTCAGTTTTTTCAAGAGTTCTTTCAACGCTTCCGCCTGAGGAATCGTCCGGGGAAATCCATCCAGGATAAACCCTTTCTCACAATCCTTTTCCTTGAGCCGCACGCCCATAATGTCCATGATCAGGGAATCCGGTACCAGATCGCCCCGGTCCATGTAACCCTTGGCCTGTTTACCCAAATCCGTGCCTTCCTTGACCGCCGCCCGGAGAATATCTCCCGTCGAAATCTGAACCGACCCGTCCGTCTCCGTCAGCAGTTTGGCCACGGTGCCCTTGCCGGCGCCCGGCGCACCCAAAAGGATAATCTTCATAAGTCCTCCTTATTATTTATGATTTATTGATATTGCCATTCCATACATCGGGCGGGAATATAGGTGAAAACACCGATGGGGTCAAGAAAATCCTTGTACCTTTAACTCCAATGCATGAACAAATTCGGAAAGCAGGATTTGACTATCTTTCTTACTGTTTCGATTTGAATCGCTCTTCTGTACACTGCATGCTTGCTAACTTTTGTGATTTATGCGAAATGCGGTATAAAAACGAAGAAGATCGGCGGCGCAGTTACAAATAATATTCAGGACAAAAGGAGAAAGACAAAAATGAAACGTGCATATCTGCCGGTATTGGTCCTGGTGATTTTTTCCCTGATCGGCTGTGGTTCCCGAACGATTAAATACAACGCGACTCTTGGCGATCTGCGATGTTCATCCTCCCGCTCTGTAGCCGTTGCCGTGCTGGACGAGCGGCCCTATGTCCTGAGAAAGCAAAAAGAGCCCAATTACGTGGGGTTGATGCGCGGCGGATACGGCAACCCTTTTGATATGTGGACGGAAAGCGGGGCGCCGCTGGCGGACGATATGCTGAGTACCATAGCCGATTCGCTCAGCGCTAAAGGATTTGCCGTCACACCGGTGAAAACCTCCGCAGCGGATTCTATGAATTCGGTCCTGACCAAACTGAAAGATTCCCGCGCCGAACGCCTTTTATTAATCGACATGAAGGAGTGGTACAGCGATTATCTGCCGGAGGCCTTTGCGGCGGAAAGATCGACTCTCTTTGTCAATCTGGAAGTAACCGTATTTGATCGCAATCAGAAGAAACTGGCAAAGCATAATCTGCAGGAAGTACTCGACCTCCCGTCGGGATGGCCCTACGATACCATTCCCGATATTTATCAGAATAAAATCAGCAAGATGATTGATGATGCCCGAATCTGTGGCGCGCTGAAATAGGATTTTATGGCGTGCTTCTTACATCCGGCACAGATCATGCGGCCCAGGTTCAGCGGATCGATTCTCTTTCCCTGCCGGGATGACGACAACCCTTTCATCCGTAAAGAGAACCTACATTCGATGAGCAGCGGCCGGACATGCAGATTATTTTCTGCACCGGACATATCAAATCCAGCACAAAAGAAGAGGCCCAAA
>ENA-UPTA01001291-UPTA01001291.1-activated-sludge-metagenome-genome-assembly--contig:-NODE-1291-length-28047-cov-54.053801_pt1 | contig 28047 bp, 27 predicted proteins | sample MGYA00238184_ERZ773361 | MGnify/ENA primary metagenome ERZ773361 (study PRJEB29100, sample SAMN05720205) | activated sludge metagenome | isolation source: anaerobic digester from wastewater... | reverse complement strand
ATCTTCTGCTTCTCCTGCAGGAACTCTTCCTCGGTGAGATACCCGTTCGCCTTCAGTTCGGCCAATCGTTCCAGTGAGGTCAGGCGAGCATCAGAAGGGGTTGTATCTTCCCGGCACCCGGAATTCCTTACTTCGGAGATGAATCCCGCAGCGATGATACCGGCAGGGAGGGCAAAAAAACCGATACCCAGGATGGCAACAACGGCACCAATGATCTTGCCCTGGACCGTGACAGGGTAGATATCGCCATATCCCACCGTGGTCAGGGTGACGACCGCCCACCACATGGCATGGGGGATACTGGCAAAGGCTTCCGGCTGCGCATCGTATTCTGCATAGTACATCAGGGTCGAGGCAAGCACAAAAAGGACCGCAAGGATCAGGAGGCTCACGAAAATGACGTACTTCTCCCTCCGGAGAGCCCGTGCCATGAATGATGAAGCCGCAGAATACCGGATCAGTTTCAATGCCCGGAATATTCTCATGATCCGCAGTACCCGGAGGAACCGGAGGTCGACCGGGATGAGGAACGGGAGGAAGAAGGGGGCGATAGCCAGCAGGTCGACAATGGCAAGCGGGGTGAGGGCATACCGGATCCGGCCGATGACCGGCCTATGGTACTCCGGAAATTCGGTGCATACCCAGAGTCGCAGGAGATACTCGATGGAAAAGACCGTGATCGAGAAGATCTCAAAGGCAAGGAAGAACCGGTAATACTGCAGGAGAAGGACCTGGACGGATTCAAGCACGACGGCTACCACATTGAGGACGATCAGGATGATGATGAAGATCTGGAAATACTGGCTGGTCAGATCGCGTTCCCTGGTCTGTTCCAGAATTTCAAAGGTCCGGTGCTTGATCGCGTTGTACATGGATTAGTTCAGGGGAATCGATCCCACTATACTACAGCGTTCTCCTGTATTTGGATTTAAAACAGATGATCCGATTCACGGGATTTATCATCCAGGGAAAGGGCAGATCGTGCGAGATGATCGGCAGGTGTAATTCCTGGATACTCTCGCCGCAGATCGGAGAATCCCTTTATAAGATTCAAAAAATCAGGAGGATTCCGGGTGCTCCACCCGTCCTATGAACAGAATAAGCCCGGACTCATCCTCCTGGATGAGGAAGAGGAAGGGGTGATCCGCCCTGAAGACCGGGATGGGTGGTTGTCCCATGGGTACCATTGCACGCTGGACTACCACTGCTGTTGCTGCTGCCGCCTCAGTTCCTTCTTCGTTCACGTCAACGAAAGCCTGGTGGATCACGTCACCGATATACAGGTTTCTCGTCCCGTCCATCCCGGAGAGATCGGCGCTGGGGGAGAACGCAGTTGGCATTCCCATGGCCGAGAGGGTGGCTGGCAGGGAGTACTTCGTCTCCATCGTGAACTTCGGGAAATACACCATCACCCGACGGGTTGTGAGGTTCTGCTCCAGTTCTTCAAGGCTCCCGGCAGAGAGCGAACCCTCTAAAGCTGCCAGGTCTCCATCCCGGGGGAGGAGCACAACCATGGAAAGGTGTTTCCCTGAATCGGATTCGTACGGCATGCGGAGCACCTGGAGATCCCCGTTCTCCGTGTAACCATAGGTGGCATTCTCATCGGTACGCTGCATCATCGCCACCGGCAGGATCGTTCCGTCACTGGTCCGGAAGTCCTGGCTGCTGGTCTCTTTCTCGTTGAACTGTCTCTCCCAGGTCCCCTTGAAGTAGACGGCGTTGGTGATCACCAGGCGGGTGAGAGAATTGATGGACCCGGCCGGGATCAGATCCCTGATCTTGTTATTGGTCTGATCCTCGATCCACTGGTTGATTGTGATCCGCGAATCCTCGGGCTTTGTGATAAAATCGAGGTTGGTCGCCTTGGCTCCATAGGTATCGTTCGCCACTGTGATATAGGCCGGGAGGAACGGGTAGGTCTGTTCTGCCCAGAGGGCGTTTGCAGTCCGGAGCTGATACGCAGAAGACCCGTTATTGATCTCTCCAATGATCGCCTGGTAACCTCCCTGCATCATGGCTGAATCAGTGGGGAAGTGAAACACCTTCCTGATCTCATCTGCGGTCTCCCCGCGGGCTCCTTCATAGGTGATAGCAAGGGCTGAGGAGATACTGAATGGTGAGAAGAAGATATTCTCTTCGCTGTTCCTAGGATCTTCTGCCAGGCGGGTATAGAGATCAAGGGCAAACTGGTTGTTTGCAGCAACGATACTCAGCTGGCTGCCCGGGGGAGGTCCGGGGGGATAGGTGGTATCCGGTGTCATCCCTTCCGGCGGCAATTCTTCCGCAGGGATATCAGGGCTGGTGCAGCCGGCCAGGGAGAGGGCAGCGACCACCAGGGATGCCAGCGTCAGTAGCATGATGGTGAGCTGGTTCATAATTGGAGTATTGACCTATCTTTGATTAAAACTGGCGTTGAGTGCGACAATTTTCGAAGTGATGAGTATTAGTATCTCATTTTTTCCTGCTATAGTAAACACCGATCGGGCATTTCGTCCTTTGAGAGGATACCTTTGGGAGATGATTTCCGGCTGGAGCAGAATGGCATCTACCATCACTTATTTAACTGACCGCTCCGTATCCCTTCCTGTCAGGGCCGGGTATTGAAACGGACATTCCTGGCCGGATACAAACGGAGTTGAACTGCTCATGAAGCATACCGTATCGCGATTCAGAGATGGGCGGGGCCTCCCAGGGATCACATGGTCACGGACGCTGCTCATTGTCAGCCTCTTCGCCCTGGTGATCCTTCCCGCCGGGGGTCAGATCACCGTCGTCCCCCCGGAGGTGACGATTACGGACCTGGAGACCTATCACATCGGAGACATGATCACGCTGTCCGGCACTACCAATCTCGCTTCAGGCAATGAGCTCCTGGTGGAAGTGCTCTCCCAGTCCTTCGGACCCACGCAAGAAAAGACAGGCGGTGATTTCTTTGGGGCCTCCGGGACAACCCTGGTCCAGAGTGCCCCTGGGGAGAAGAATACCTGGTCCTTCTCTTTTGATACGGCCACCTTCGGACCGGACACCTACCTTGTCACGGTAACCGGAGTGACCGTGCCAAACGCCGTGGCGACATCGTCCTTCTCGCTTGTTGCATCCACGCCGACGCAAACGCCCGACCTCACCACACTCCCGACCACACAACAAACAACTATCCCCACCGAATCAACCCCTCCTCCAACGACAACAGCAGGTGTTCCGGTGATTACACTCATTGGAATGGTTACGCTGATCCTGACTGGATTTGGGATGAGAAGGAGGAGAGTCTGATCTTTTTTTACAATAATCAAGCTCCCAACCATATCCCAAAATTCTCCCAAAAGGACGAGTCTCCAATGAGATATACCAAATATGCGATCGGTCTTTACTTCTGTCAGAACTGGTGTATCCAATTGAACTGAAAGGTTCCCTGAATAATGGTCCCCCATTCTTTCAGAGATACTGCTACATCCTCTTTGCAGCGTATTTGGCAAGAGCGATAATGGTGAGGATCGGAGGGGCTCCCGGCGTGGCGGGGAGGACGGACGCATCAACGACATACAGGCCGGAAATCGGGGTCATCAGCCGAGTATCGACTGAGACGCCGATCCGTGCTGTGCCACCGGGATGAGATCCCCTGAGCGGAAGCGATACGAACGTGGCAGGATCGACCCCTGCTTCGGTCAGGATTGCACCGGCAATCGAGGCCCCGCATGCCAGCTTCCGTGAGTCGGATTCCGTGACCCCTTTCTCGATGGTCTCGCCCACCGAACCGCTTGCTTCGTCCCTGATTTTCACCAGCATGCCAAGGATGTCACCCTCTCCGGCGTGATGACCGGCCGCCTTGAGGGCGGTCACGAACTGGCGGGCATAGTGGGTCAGGATGAGACTGCTGCTGTGCGGTAGGTAAGCCCCCATCGGGACATCAAGGTGGAATCCGATGCCAGGACAGACACCTCCGATAGATGCAAAGGTATCACAGAAGAGCGGCGTCGTTGGGATCCCGATCCTCCCGAGGAGACGCGGGGTCTCCATGGCTCCTGCCGCTATCACCACGAGGTCATCATGATACTCCCTCGACCCGCACCTGACCCCCGTAACCCTGCTGCCATGGGTGAGTATCCCGGTAACTGCCTGGCGGGTCTCCAGCTCAGCACCAAGCTCACGGGCACGCTCCACAAACCGGACCGCGTTCCAGCGTGCCTGTGCCGGGCATCCGAGGCTGCAGCGTCCGTCCCTGCAGCACTCATCCGGATTGATGAACTTTGGCATCTTCCGCACCGGAAAACCGAGCCGGGACGCGGCCTCCATCAGGCGATAGGTCCCTTCACCGATCAGTTCGTCAGGGAGCTCACAGACCCCCAGCTCCCGTTCTGCTTCGGCTAATTCGGCCGATAGATCGATCCCGAATGCGAGCAGCTCTTTTTCCAGGCACCGCAGGGCGTTGCCAGCAGAGACCATCGTAGTGCCACCGAGACAGCAGGTCCTCATCAGTTTCACACCGGTGTCCACGTTCTCGTAATACCGGTGGGCATCCACCTCAGCAATTGCCGGCCCCTTTTCGAGGATCACAACCCGGTGCCCTGCTGCCGCAAGCTCCTTTGCGACGGTTGCCCCCCCGGCCCCGGAACCGACCACGATTGCCATGAAGAAGAGAGGGGGGAGGGGATAATAATATACATGGGAGAGGGATCATCAGCGATCCTGAAGGTCCTCGATCTGGAACGATCCGCGATAGAATAATACGTTGATGAGATCCGATGTCGATCCCTCCCAGGCTCCCAATGAGGTGGGGGTCCCTGATAGATTTATATACAAGACTTCGATATCTGATGCTATAAGAGGAGGAAAAAAATGGTTGAATTTGGACCTGTGCAGATGGTCGCGATGGGATTTCCCGATCCCCAAAAATTGAAAGGAGATTTACTGAAAGAGCTCTTCGCACTGAGCGAACAGAAGTTCATACGATTGATAGGACTCCTTGCCGTGGTGAAGGATGCCAACGGTATGATCGAATCGGTGCAGATCACCGAGCTCTCCGATGCCGATCGGAAACGACTGGGAGCCGCAGCCGGGGCACTGATCGGGCTTGGTGCCGCACGCGGAAAGGGTGCCGTGGCCGGGGCGAAAGCCGGTGCAAAGGCGATGGAGAAAGAATTCGGTCTCAATCAGCAGCAGATCAGGGAAGTAGCCAGGAATATTCCGAACGGGACAGCCGCAGGGTTCCTGCTTGTTGAGCATCTGTGGGCTAAGAAATTCAAGGAGATCGCACTCGCACAGGATGGAGTCCTCCTTGCAAACGGGTTCATCACTCCCGATTCGCTCATCGCACTGGGTGCAGAACTGGCCGATGGGGTAAAAGCTGCAGAAAAGCTCACCCAGGCATAATCGATCAAGGGGTATCAATCCCCTTTGATCTTCCCGGTCATACCCCTCAGGGTCATTCGTTTTCACACGCGAAGGGGGCTGGCAGGAGATGTTCTCTCTCCACAACGATAGGGCAGGCTCTCCCTCTCACTCCAGGGAACGATCAGATCAGCGTAGCTTTCCCATTCTCATTTCGGTGATCCCGACAGGGGACTGATCTTCCGGGATGACTATCCAGCGATGAGAGGGCGCCTTCGCAAAGGGCATATCCAGGATTCAGATGATATCGATAGCAACCAGTTCCTCGATCTCTTCCTCTTCTTCATCCTCTCTCTTTCGCCGCCTCTTCAATGACTCATCAGGCACGGGTGCTGCAACCAGGTCTCTCAGCCAGCTGAAAAATCCCATACTCATCTCCTCCCTGAAATTCTGTCTGTTTCAGGTCGTAGTGGTTTGGGTTGCCAGAGTTGCAGGAGAGGGTACCGTTGCCAGGGTTGTGGCAAAAGTCGCTGTTGTCGGCATAGGAGTAAGGGAAGACCCGGGAGACGGCTGGATCGGTTGGGTACATCCTGAGCAGAGATGATCACCCCGGCCATGCATACCAGGAGCAGGAAGGCTGACCTTCGTTCCATAGCTGAATGGATATTAGTGCAGGGAGATAAAATCTCCCCCTCCTCCTATTCACGAAAATGGGTCCGTACCTGGAAGAACGGGAGGGATCCTTCTCAGACGTTCGAAGCCAGATACCCTCTGCTCCTCCCTTCCCCCGGGATTTCGTCTTGATCGCTGATTTAAAATCGCGATTATTTTTGCTAAATCGTCAAAACAAATTCAATTTGGCGTCTGACGCCACCTTTACATGATCAGGGATCCCATAGGTATGTGGTGAAGAAAATGGGAAAGACACCGTGCATCACCTATACCAGAGCGGGCACCGCACGCAGATCCGGCAGAGGGGTATCCATGGATATCGCCGGATCCCGGTATTTTATTGTCCCTGATGATGTTCCATCGCTCCTCTTCCACAAATCGGTGGATGTGGTTGATCCAAGCGGGGAACGGGAAGGGACGGCATGGCTTTCCCCGATTCATGGCCCGGAGAAGCATGAACTGACCACGTTGATCGAAGAACACCTGTACGTCATCGGCTTCCGTGACCTGGGACGGATCCTTGCAGGCGAGGCCATCGCGGTCCCGGTCCGGGAATATCATCCGATCTGACTTTTTTATATGAAAATGCCTCCGGCATTTTCCTCTCTTATGCTTGTGGCCTTCAAAGGAATCATGTATATTTTTGGGTATAGTCCTATTTTTACCACCAATATATCTCATAAATCACGTCGGAAAATACACAGTTGTGGGAGTTCGCAAATCTATGAAAAAAAGTGATACACCTTTCAATACGAACAAGGAATGAATGTATGTTCTCGATATCGTCCTATCGCATCGTGGGGGACGCCACAGCGGCGGGGGTTAGCCGAAGGCGCAACCCCCAGGAGCGTTTTAAAATGACATGAAACACTTTGAAGGATGAAAAAATTGGTGGATGAAATGCCACTATACCCTATTTTTTTTCTCTTTTCACCACTCATGCAGAAGAGAGCCCCCTTACGTTTTTCCGGATCCGATCCCGTCCGAAAAAAACCTCCGGGGACCCTTCATGCTCTTTAGTCCGGCAATCGGAATTGCAAAGGAGAACATTGCGATCGCCACTAGCTGACCTTGAGAATCATCAGGGTGATGTCATCGAACTGGGGCCGGGCTCCGGTGAACCGGATCACATCCTCGACGATGGTAGTGATAATCTCCCTCGCAGGCAGGTCGCGTGATGCCATCACGATATCACTTAACCGGGTCACCCCATATTCCTCGTCCCGATCGTTGGTGGCTTCGGTTACCCCGTCGGTATACAAAACCACCACGTCACCTGGATGCAGGGGGACGGTTACCGATTCGAGATCGATGGTATCAATCACCCCAAGAGCGATCCCCTGTGCCTCAAGCAGCGTCACCCCAGATGTCCCGGATGAGAAAAGCATGGGCGGGTTGTGGCCGGCATTGACGTAGGTGAGTACCTTTCTGCTGGCATCAAGGACCGCATAGAAAAGGGTGACGAACATGCTGGTCTTTGAGTCGAGGAAGATATTCAGGTTGGCCTCCCGGATCGACTCTGCCGGGTCATGGTAATGGGAGGTGCTTGCCCTGACGAGCGTGCGGGAGAGGGCCATGAACAGGGCAGCAGGGACTCCCTTTCCAGAGACATCGGCGATGACCAGTCCCCACTGTTCATCATCAAGAGCGATAAAGTCGTAGAAGTCGCCGCCCACCTCCGCAGCCGGGAGATTGAAGCCCTCAAGTTCCATGCCAGGAAGTCGTGGCGCTGTTTCCGGGAGGAAACTCTGCTGGATCACTTTTGCGATCTCGAGCTCCTTCTCGATACGTTCCTTCTCTGCCGTGGTCTTCTTCAGGTTCTCGATATGGTCCTTCAGGTCGGCGGCCATGTGGTTGAACGAAGCTGCGAGATCCTCGAATTCATCCCCGCTCTGCACGTTCACGGCATAATCGAGGTTCCCTGCCCCGATCGCCTCGGATCCTTTCCTGAGCTCTTCGATCGGCCGGGTGAGGTGACGGGTGAAGAGAAGGGTGAGGATTCCGACCGCCGCGAGCAGCACAAAGAAGGCAACCGAGAAGATCGTCCGCATCTGGTCCTGCTGGCCGGTGATGTGCGATGCCGTCTCACCCGAAGCCGCAAGGATACTCTCCCTCGTCGCTTCCGCGGGAGCCACGACTTCATCCACCGGCATCACCACGGCAACCGACCAGTTCACGCTCTCTACCGGAGCATAGGCGATGAACCGTTCTCCGTTCTCGTACTGTACCTTCGCCACACCGGTATTCCCGCTGACCATGTCCATGGCGACCGCCCGGAGGCCCGGGTTTTCAGATCTGACGAGGTTCTCGGTCTCAAACGACTCGTCCCACCGCATGTCCCCGGAGGAGAGCCCGGGTCGCGAGATGATGTTCCCTTCTGAGTCGATCAGCATGGCATACCCCAGTTCACCGACCTGGGTCCCGATGATGTTCTGGTTGATGGTCTCGATGGTGATGTCGGCCCCGACCACCCAGAACCATCCCTTCTCGGGATCGGCCACTGGTTTCGAGCAGGTGATCATCAGACCATGCCCGAGCAGGTCGACATAGGGCTTTGACCACGTGAGGTTCCCGGTCTGCTCGGCCTGCTTGAACCATTCCCGCGTCCGGGGATCAAAGGCAGCATCCATCCCGGTAAACCAGGGATAGATGACCGACATCCCACTGCTTGTCCCCAGGTATACCGCCGCCAGGTTCGGGTCCGATGAAAAGACCGGGATGAAGATGGAGTCCATCATACCGATGGCATTCTGCTCCTCAACCGGAATGTGGGGTTCGACTCCAGGAGAGAGGAAGAGCACTGATGTCGAGAGATTATCGGCCGGAGGATCGTCCTGGAGATAGAAGTGTCGCTCCCGTATCAGGGAGGGATCCTGCTGGATCCGGAGGGCATAAGTGGCCATGGAGCTGGTCTCACTGCCCACCTGACGGAAGAGGATATCACTGATGTGTGCCTGGTCCGTTGCCAGCCGGAGAAGAGCATCTTCTGCATCCTGCTCCAGGGCAGCAGAACTGTCGTTCATGATGGAGCTGGCGAGCTCGGTGCTCCGATCGACAGCGAACCGGCTCACGTTCCCCATCTGCACAAAGGCAAGAAAACCGGTGAGGAGAAGGGCGGTGACAGAGAGGATAAGGAAGACCAGAAATATTTTTGTCCTGACGGATAACCGGGTCTTCTCTCTTTTCAGATCCATGCCATCACTCCTTCGCCGGCAGATGTCTCAAAGAGAATAGGCCTGATGAGAGAATAAAAGATCCTTCCCGGGAACCGGTCAGCAGGGGGTCTTCCCCGCCTTCAGGGAAAGAAGGGAGGTACGGCCTTTATTGACGTCCGTGGTATCAGTTTCTGAATTTTCCTTGAAAGAATAATAAATACCGATGGATGATCTTCCTGCATATCGCAATTCCATGCGGTGTTCTCTGATAGCCCCCGGGGAATAGTGCTTGTAAGGATCACCTAACAGAGAGGGTACCAATGCTGACATCATCCTGCTCCTGCTCTTCCCTTCATCCCTCCGGAGGTTTGATTGTGAACATGGTTCTTCCTCAGATCGGTGCCGCCCGGATAGTGTCTCGTAAATCCGGTCTTTATGAGAGAGAATCCGGCACTTTTGAAAAAATGACCTGATTCCCTGCCTCTATTTCACAAGGGGAGGGTATAAGATGTCTCCACCATTGGGCAGGGGGATGGTGGTGATGGTCGTGTTGAGATCGTCAAGGGGGTTTGCCTTGATCTGTTTTGAAGACATCGTGTACAGGATATCCCCGATGTACAGAGAACGCTTCACCTCCGAGGTTGAGCTGCCGTAATAGTAGTACCCGCTGTCACCACTACCATGCTGGACGGTTCCTTTGAGGGTGAATCCGGTCTCGGGCGTGAGTCCGAACACATATGCCCCGTACCAGACATACGGACGGTAGGCAGAGAAGGAGTCCTCCTGGGTGACCGGCTCATTGGAAACCGCCCGGACCGGGATTACAAGGAGGTTCTTTCCCTTTTCGAAGAGGAAGGCATGGTGATCCGAGAGCGCTGCTGAATCTGAGCCAGCATCCCCGATCTGGACCTTGTCCAGCTGTTTGGGACTGGTCACGTCCGAGACATCAAAGAGGGCAAGCTTGACACCGCTTGTGGAGACGCCGCCCCAGTCATTGGTGGTGGTCTCCTTGCCGATACCGATGATATGTGTTGCATCGTATGGGTGGAGGTAATCAGAGTAGCCGGGGATCTTCAGTTTCCCGAGGATCTTCGGGTTCTCCGGCTTTGCGAGATCGATCACGAAGAACGGGTCGATCCGCTTGAAGGTCACCATGTAGAGCCGGTCGCCGATAAACCGCGTCGAGTAGATGGTCTCCTGTTCAGCGATGTGGGTCAATTCACCGATCGTGGCCATCTTCTCGTCAAGGACATAGACATTGTTGTACGTGTATTGCCCGAACCGCGGGGTGTATATGGTGGAGGTTGAGGCGACGCGGAGGTTGTCCTTGTACTCATCCATCGAGAACTGGTTGTCGAGAGTTCCCGGGACCTCCCCCTTTGCAAGGTACGTGATGGCACCGTCCCTGATGCCAATCTTGTGGATAACCGTAGTGGTCTGATCGGCCTCCTGGCGGCGGATTGCATCCTGTTCATCGTTTCGGAGACTGTCAAGGATCGACTCCCGCTCACTCTCCGGGAGGGTGTTGAAGTCGGGCGGGATTGCGGAGACCTGTGATGAGGAGATCCCGGCCGAACCGCTGGCGTCAACGGCCAGACCCGGGGCGACCTCCTGCGGAATCCCCTTATAGATCACAGGGTGGTAATTCGGGTAGCTCACATAGATCGCATCTTCTGATACGTAGAGGGTGTTTCCCGTACCGAGCAGGTAGGTCTGGGCATCCTTCTCCTTTCCGCTCGAAGCATCAAGGGAGGTGATGGTGGTGAAGGTGTACTGGGACTCGGGATGGTCGAAGTACCAGACATCCGGCTGGATCACGGTCCTTGTCCCCTCGCGGAGCACCGGGACGACCACCGGGTCACCGCCATAAGTGTAGATCTGCTCCCGGGTAACGAGGTACACGAGCGAACCGATCATCCGGGCATCGATATAATCCCCTTCGATCGTATACCCCTTCAGTAGTTTCGGAAGGTTCCGGTCGCTGATATCATAGATTGTCGTATGGGTAACCGGTGAAGGGGGGCGGTAGTAGGGGGGCACTGCCTTTATCGACGGGTCGGACGTTTCCGGTCGCTGTTCATCCGTACTGAAGAGGACCAGGCGGTCCCCGCTGACAAAGAGTTCCTTTGGTGTGTCATTGATCTCAGTCTCGGAGACCACCGAGGCCCCCTCTGCCGGGTAGGCTCTGATGATGGCGAGGGTCTGGCCGGAGATGGTGTAGATATACCGGTCGTCATTTTTTATGATGTCGGGTTCATCGACCCCTTTTACCTGGATATTGGTCTGCGAGTAATCGATTCCTCCAGGGACTGAGGGAGCAGGGATGCCGGAGTCGGACTTCTCTGTGGACTCCTGTGGGGCATTCACCCCGGTGCCCATGCCCCCGGGAGCAAGAGAAGTGGGATAGTATCCGTCATGCTGACCTGCAGCCAGAGAATCGGCCAGATACTGTTCGATCTCGGCAGTTGAGTTGAACCTCTTCAGTTCAGGTGGAACTGATGGGGCGGGGGAGAGCGTGCTCAGGCATCCTGCTGCAATGACTGCGATAAGGATGAGTAGAGCACAGAGGGTAACGGGAGTATATTTTGGTGACATTATCTCACGCTAGCGTATTGGGAGATGATCTCTTCAATCTGGCGTTGACTTCGAAAAATTTCGCAGGTATCCGGAAAAGAAAATCGGGAAAACGGTTTGCGGTATTTTGCTTGAGCACCGCCTTGCAAAAGATTCCGCGATCGGCACCCATTCGGACTGCGGAGTCCTGGTAGGACTGTAAACTGGTAATAGGAGTTCAGGCATCGATGTTCCTGGCTTCCGGATTAAAATCCATAACTCTTTTATCTATGGATAACAACCGCCCCATATCAGCGGAGAATTATGATGAGGGGAATGGACGATCAGGAGCGCAACGTCGATTGCGAATACAAGTACCGGCTTGAGGGGGTGAAAACCGTATGACCCAGTACGATCCGGTCTTTCTTGCCATCGCCAACCTGGGGGTGCTGATATTTATCGTCACCAGTATGCTCGGCATGGGATTCAACCTGACCATTCCTCAGATCCTGAACCCCTTGAAGAACAGGAAACTCCTCATCATGGCGCTTGTGGCCAACTTCGTCCTGGTGCCCGTGCTCGCACTCCTGATTGTATGGATCATCCCGCTCTCTGAGGGACTGCAGATCGGCCTGATCCTCGTGGGTTTTGCTGCAGGGGCGCCATTCCTCCCCAAGCTGGTACAGCTGGCCAAAGGCGACATGGCCTTTACTGCCGGGCTGATGGTCCTTCTGATGGTGATAACCATCGCTTACCTGCCCCTCGTGCTGCCTTTTGTCCTGCCCGGGGTGGAGGTGAGTCCCTGGGAGATCTCAAAGAGCCTTATCGTGCTGATGCTCATCCCGCTCGCCTTTGCCCTTTTCATCCGGGCACGGTACGAAGAGGTGGCCACGGGCCTCGTCCATACCATGACCATGGCCGCTAACCTTTCCCTTGCCGCAATGTTCATCGGATACTTCGTGGCTTATTTCGATGACTCCTTTGGCATTCTTGGAACCGGTGGAATTCTGGCGGCGGTCCTGTTGATAATTGGAGCGGTGGTCATCGGGTATCTCCTCGGTGGGACCAATAAGGAGATCAAGAAGGTCCTTGCCCTCGGAACCAGCCAAAGGAATCTGGCTGCTGCATTTGCTGTCGCCACAGGCAACTTTGCTACCAATCCCGATGTGATGCTGGAGGTCATGGACGTGGCAGTGATCGGATTTATTCTCCTGATGGTCATTGCCGGAGAACTCGGGAGGCGCAGTTCACGGGAAGTGGGAAAGGATAAGAAGACGGCAGTGAGGGTTTGATGAGCGCAGGGAAGCCTGAACACTACGTTGTGAAGGCGAAGGGGTCTTAAAAAAAGATTAGTACCGGGGCTGCCGGTGCTTTGGCAGGCATTCCTGACAATACACGGGGCGTCCCTCAGTGGGCTTGAACGGTACTTCGCAATCCTTTCCACAATCTGAACATACTACTTTTGTCATTTCGCGGGGTCCGGTAGTTCTCGGACTCCCATAATTTGATCGATTATACATGATCTTTCTCAAAACAGTTATTGGAAACTGTTGTATGACACATGCTGTGTGAGTATATCTAGTACTGCATCGTACTCCCTTGAAAGAGGGGACCATTGTTTGGTCATGGTTGCAGAATATGAGGGAACAGGACCATGAGCACTAGGGAAAGACTCCTCTTTCACAGAGAAAAAGAGGGAAAAGTCCACCACAGTGCCTGATGTCCCATCTCAATCCATTTCGTAATTCTCAGGAGCGCAGAAATAATCCCCGCCAATCCTGAAGAGCTCCCCCCCGCATTCCGGGCAGAAATGGGGTCCCGGCGGCGGAGTGCAGCAACTGCAGGTATTCTTCAAAAAATACTCCTGGCTGCATTGTGAACACCGATAGCGGTCCATCGTGGTAGGTATCATTCTCTTCTGCCTTATACCTGTCACAAGAGTTCCCTGATCCATTCCTCTTCCTGGCCTGAACTTCTTCCTGTCCGGTACTTCACCCTGTTCTATTCCTTTTCCTGGTCCGATCCTTTTCCTGGTCCCTACCCAAAATCCTTTTTTCCTTCTGGTCCAACCTGAACCTCAGATGTCATCCGCCAGATGTATTCTCATTTTCGGCATTGTTCTTGCCGCACTCCTGATTGCAGCAGGATGTACCACCGGGCAACCTTCCACACCATCTCCCACAACTGGAAAGACCACCCCGGTCTTCACAGGGACCACCACATCCACGACCACCCCGGTTATGACGTCAGTTCCCGACGAGTCATGGAAAAAAGTACAGCTTGAGACGAACATGGGCACGATCGTTATCGCTCTTGATCCCTCCATGCCGATAACGGCCGGGAACTTCGAGACCCTCGTAAAGGCCGGGTACTATGACGGGGTGATATTCCACCGCGTGATTGACGAGTTCATGATCCAGGGAGGAGACCCCACCGGAACCGGGGGTGGCGGACCGGGATATGCGATCCCGGACGAGTTCCAGCCGGGGAACCGGAACGACCGCGGGACCGTGGCCATGGCAAATGCTGGTCCCAACACCGGCGGATCCCAGTTCTTCATCAACCTCGTCAATAACAATTACCTGGACACAAAACACCCGGTCTTCGGGAAAGTGGTCGAGGGAATGGATATTGTCGATGCGATCGGTAAAGTCCGGACAACGGGCCGGGCTGGTGGAGACCGGCCGCTCCAGAATGTCACGATCATCAAGGCTGAGATGATCTGATCCCCTTTTTCTGTAAAGGGAGGAAGAGGGAGCGCGAGCTTCATCAGGTGCGCCATTTCTATTTGAACGATATCGCGATCTGTCATAATATTCCAGAGGCGGCATTGGCGGTCCATAGGAAGCCAGCTATTCCACAGACGGGAGGCGAACCATCCAGGGCATGAATGCAGGTTCCTATAGTGTTACGCCCGATATAGGTCAGTGCGGGGAGAGCAGGAGTTCCGTCTCATCCTGGCAAACCAAGCACCCCAAAGATACCGATTGATCCCGGATTCTCCCCGTGTCAATGCACCGCTTGTTCCTCAGAAGAGAGGGAGATCATTCCCTTGATGTTTCACAACCCGGGTATTCGGAAAAAAAGGACCACTGCCATGCGATACCAACAGTTACTCCCGGTGACCCTGTGGCGCTTTCAGGTGCAGGGTATGCTTCCCTGCTCCAGGAACCCAGTCAGCTGTGTATATCGTTGATAGCGGAGCATGTATCTTCAGAAGATATCAATGGAGTTAAAAGGGAGTAAGACAGAACGATGCCTGCTCGCTGCATTTGCCGGCGAATCCCAGGCCCGTAACCGGTATACCTTCTTTGCAAGCGTTGCAAAAAAAGAGGGATATGAGCAGATTTCAGCCCTCTTCCAGAAGACTGCTGATGAGGAGAAGGAGCATGGGAAGCTCTTCTTCAAGCAGCTCAAAGGAGGGAGTGCCGTGATCACCGCCGCATACCCCGCAGGCATGATCGGCACGACGAGAGAGAACCTGCTTGCCGCTGCCGAGGGCGAGCAGCACGAGTGGGACACGCTCTACCCGGACTTTGCCGGGATTGCAGAATCGGAGGGATTTACCGATATCGCTGCCCTCTTCCGCAAGGTGGCAACGGTCGAAGCACACCACGAGCAGCGGTACCGGAAACTGCTCGCACATGTCACCAAGGGGACTGTCTTTTCCCGTGCGACACCGGCACGCTGGTACTGCCGGAACTGCGGTGCGGTCTTCGAGGGGAAGCAAGCCCCTGAGAAATGCCCGGTCTGCGACCACCCGAAAGCCCACTTTGAGCTCTTCTCCGAGAACTATTGAAAGAGGGGCTTTTCTTCTTTCTGGTCATTCTCTCCTCTCTCAATAGAATGGCCGGATGAGAGGCCTGGTTGAGAGAAGGGGCAGTTTGTGAATTCCCGCTCATGGGAAAAGGGGAACAGAGGAGATCTTTCCCCCTCCCAGGCTTCCTCCCTCACAATACGACCAGCTGAACGGCCACGACCGTTTGCATCCCGCAGTTTCGGCATCTCAGGGTGCTGATCCAGAATGGAGAAGGGATATAATTCCCATACCGGTATTCATACATTATAATCGGAGAATCAGGTTCAAATCGCTGTTCCGGGCTCGTACGAAGCCAGTCCCGGGAAAAGGTATAGATCGGTTCGGCACTGCCGCGTAAAGGTCCCCGGCACCCCTTGCAATGAACGGAAAGGTCTTCCCGGATGGATGGTATCCGCGTCCCCTCCACACTGACAAGGATCCTGCCCGTGCTGACGAGCTCCACTGCAGATTGCATGATCGCTGCATCACTTTTTGCCGGCTTACCCTGTCCCTGCCCTGTATCTTCCTGATCTTCTGCTGGCGCCATGCGTGATCATTATCCGGCAGTCTTTTATCAGTTTGCCTCCGGAAACAGGCTGAACCGTAAATAGGAGAGAGGAATTTTCACATCCCTCGAAAGACGCTGTTTTTAAAAGGAGATGAAAAAGCGGAGGAGGAATCAGAAAGAGACGCCAGGCGTCTCATCCTGTTCATCAAAAAAGACTGTTATCACCGCACCGGTACGAGAATCTCCGTGAGGATCTCTTCGGGTTTCACTTCCCGGGGATCGTTGGGGTATATCTCGCGGATGGGCCCGGTGATCTGGAGGCGTTGTTTCTCGATCCAGGTGAAGAGGGCAAGGTAGGTGGGCTCGCAGGTCTCGTACGGTCCCCGGTGCACGGCCCTGACCATTTTCCCCCCCGGGAGGGTATACACCTTGATATCCCCGCTGCCGGAGACCTTGCCCGCAACAGGCCAGACGACCTCGATTGTGGCCGTCCCCTTCTCGTTTGCCTCTTTTACACATTCCGGGCTGGTCTCATGGCAGAGGAAAGTCGGCATACCGCCAAAGGTATACTTCTTTTCCATGATGTACCCGACAAGCTGCATGAGGAGGTGTGGGATCAGCGTGTAACTTCCGGTTTTTGTGATCCCGAGCACCTGCTGGTCAGGTACTTCCACAATAGTTATCTCTTCCATATGTGTCAATAACCGATCTGGTGCCGGTTTTATAAAGATATGACCCGGAGGGTGAACCTGTCCGGGTACGTTATTTTGCGGGAATGGTCAAGGTGATGCGGAATGGTATTTTCCCAACAAGAAGCGATCACCGGTATGGTTCTCATTTTCATGGGAAAATGCCTCAGGCATTTTCATCTGTTATGGTTGTAGCCCTCAACGGAATCATGTTATTTATTTCAATCCTCACGCAGGAGTCCGAGGTCAGCATTTTTTCAGCACTCCAGAAGCAGGCGGCCTTATCGGACCACTACAATACGGTATCGTTTCTCACCGGGCATCAAAGCATGAAAGGTTCCCTCCCTTATAATGCGAAGAATAGATCATGGACGCGGAACCTCGTGCAATTACGAAGCTATCCCGCTACTGAATCTCGTTTTGAGCCCTGTTACTCGAGGTCTTTTGCACCTTTTACTATAGAATCCAGGTAGCTCATCTCATCTTCCAGGTGAAGGAGTTTGGAATAGATAGACGAGGTACATCTCTGGGGGATATTGCCCATATGATGCTTCTTTAACACGTTTTGGAAGTCTTCCGACTGGACTGTTTCCAGTGTCTTTCTGTACCGTTCGAGAAGTTTCAGGGATTCTTCGATCTCGATCTCGATCATGGTATCATGTCCTAGTCTCTGCTGATACGGATTCTTCAGTAAGAGTATTTAAAGCTGTGTCGAGCTCAGGGTCGTTTTCCACATCCCTGACAGCCCGTCCCGTCCTTCAGGTCTGCCAGGTACGCCTCGAGAATCCGGATCAGGATCTCCCGCTCCGGCTCATTATCCGAGTATTCAGTACTCCAGTGGCGCCAGGAGGGCCGCTTGTGGGCTACCTTGTACTTGACCCCCTCCATGAACGTCTCGTACGTATCCTGGTCCAGCTTCCGGACTTTCTGGTGGGCAAGGATGAACCAGTGATACTCGGTACCGGGAAGGGCTCCTGATCCTTCCGGGGCTTTCCGGGCTCTCTTCTTCTCAGATCGGAAGGAGAAGACCCAGCGGTCCGGGGCCACCTTCTGCTCCTGCCACAGGCCATGGGGGTACTCCCAGAGGTGAGTATTACCGATAGACATCCCGGAATAGACCTTCCCCTGGAAGGTCTTCGTATCATCAAATGCCACAGGTGATCCTGTGTTTCATGCTTCAATTCCTTAACGGGAACGGAGGGTGAAAGTGAATAATTCATTTACGGTCAGGATACTCTGAACAGGGTTAGGGAGATATCAATCCATTCACGCAACAAAACCCCGCTTGTCGGTGATCAGACAAAAATGAATATCACGATCTCGAAGGAGAAGCGAGGGAGGGTATCAGGAGGTGATAATTGCCTCCTGATTTGTTCAACGCAGGGGGAAATCACATCCTCGTTGGACTCTTGGGATCCCTCACGTGAAAATTCCCAAAATTCCCATCATAAGGGTATAGATAACCCCGCCCCAGATGATCGCCCCGATAAGCAGCAGGAGGAGGGGCACCACGACGGCCATTGCTGCCTCGCCTACCGACATGTCCTGCATCTCGGCAAGTCCGAGAATAAGGAGCACCAGGTACCAGATGAATCCTATGGCGGCGATATACGGAATCCACCCAAGAAGGAAGAAGGGGGTGGAGGCGTACATCGTGGTCTTGATGGTCTGGGTAAATTCTTTCTTCGCACCGAAGAGTAGGGCAAAGACGTGCCAGATGAAGGCAGAGAAGAATATTCCTATGAGCGACAGGAGGAAGAAACAATAAACCGCAAAGAGCTGGAAGGTGGAGACGAACGCTCCGAAGTGGGTGAGCGCCTCGGCAACCTGGCTGCCGAAAACCCCCATGTTCCCGATACGGATAATGACGTCCTGGAACGCAAAGTATCCCATCACCAGCCAGACGATGGCGGCAAGGATGGTCCAGATCACCAGGAGTATGGTGTAATACCGGAATGCACTCCCAAGGGAATCGCCCTTGCTCGCCCGGAACGTCTCAGTGGGAGCCATGAGAAATCCTTTCACTTTATTCATGTCAAGCATATAACGGCTGATCCAATCTCTTGGTATATATAGATATGGTAAGGAGACTCGATTGTAAACGGGAGAGAATCCAGGTTTCAAAATTATCCTCTCACGATCTCAAGGGCACCAGCTTCCTGACAAAGGAATGGGAGCCTGGTATCTTTCATCAGAACTGCCAGCTCGCATTCCGTTCTGTATTTCATTGATAACCCGGGATTATGGGTGGGGAAACCGGGGGCACCTGTTGTCCCGATCCGGAGAGCCACAGAGGATCCGCAAGGATCTGATGCCAGTCTTTTTATGGTGATCATATTCGGTCGGAGCAGGTAGGTTTATCGGGTCTGCTTCATAATGGCTGACCATGGTCAGAGTAGCCGAGTATCGTGTCATTCGAGATACCGGGTTCGGTATCCATGCCCCTGGTCGTGAGGAGCACTTCCATTTTACTATTCCTCCTGAAATAGTTCGTCCTTCAGCAGAAAATCCACTCAATCATCGAAGGCCTATCCTCACGTATTTTGCTGATCCAAGTTCCAACGCTGAGATCTCCATGGTGGTGGAGATAAATGATCAAAGGGTCGTCCGCTGGACATATCAGGGGGGGACCGGCAGGAGTCATCAGGAGATACTGAGTCATGATCAGCTCCGTGTCGGTGATAACACAATCCAGTTCAGGGTCGATGCCACCGAAGGCAGCAGCTTCCAGAGTCTCGAAATATCCGATGTCATCATTTGGTTCCAGATAGATCTAGCCGTCTAATCCTGAATAGGTCATTGAGGGATCAGATAGCGCCCCCCATTGACCATTTCCTGATGGGCTCCTGGTGCTCCTCATCTGGAATCACCAGGAGTGGATCAACGGGAGGACAGGAAGAACCAGAAAAGTATTTTTTTCTTGCATATTCCCCTCCTTCACACCACGTGCCGACGAGATTGACCTGAATCGCTCTCTACCGACCGCTCAGTCGCGTTTTACCGCACGATAGGTTCCATCCCTTTTTTCCACAAAGAGGACCGCTTTCCCTGAAACAGGGCAGGGTTTCACCGACTTTCCCTCCGGGACCTGAATCATGCCGGTGGTCACCGGGACGTCCTCAAGGGTAAGGATCAGGTCGATTCCCGCATCGAGCAGCGTTTCGGCAGGGGCAGGCCCGGTTATCTCCCGGATTCTCCCGATCTGGATGAACCTGCCATCGTTCCCCGTAGCAGCAAGCCCGATCCCTGCCAGGGCACCGATCACCCCGTCTTCGGTTCCTCCGAGTCCTTCCAGGCGGATCGAGCTCTTTTTCGCAAGGGCCCGGGCCTCCTCCTTTGTGAGCACCCGCCGTTTGGCATCATGGCCGAAGGCTATCACCTCAGGGGAGACGGTTGCCCGCTTGGCCATGGCAATCCCGGGATCACTTCCTTCGACAAAATCTGCCCTCATATGCTCACATGCCAGGGAAAAGATCCGATCCTCCTGGCCGTTCCCACAGGGACCGAGGTGGATCACCGCACAGCTGTTATGAGAGGTATAGGGAATGGATTCGTGCACATACAACTGGTGTCGGGTCACCCCAAGCACCGGGTAATTCTTTCCGATCAGATCTGCAATGGCACGGGCAAGTCGACCGGTGCCCCGTGAAGAGAGAGTATCGGTGTCATCAAGAGCGAGGAGGAGTGTCATGTTACAATGCTTCTAACAGGTTCTCATGGTGAACGTAATACCCTTTCCATTTTCGTATGTTAAGGGAATTCGATGTGGATTCCGTTGTTCACCGGCACGATCCGTTGGTTCACAGTGTCAGTGTCATGAGTAAGGAATTGCTTCTCCAACTGGATTGGAGATATGGACCGCAAAGGTCCTGGATTTTAGTACCGGTGCAGGAGGCGGATCGGGCAGGGAGGGGGAGAGTGAGAAGGGATTCCTATAAGGGAGATATGACTCCCCATAAAAAAAAGTCCGGGAATTTCCTTTACCGTGTTTTTAATCGAATCCGGTAGGAGAGCGGGTGATCGAGGGTGGTCTTGATGACCGTTCGCTGGATAAGAAAAGGGGAATGGGCCATTGATGCATATCGCTCGAGAAATTTTGCGAGGGTATATCCATCAGCATCGATCCCACAGGTAGTTATGATCTCCTTGACGGGGCCATTCAGGATACCGCCACTCATGAGATAGGAAAAGAGCGAATCGGCGATTTTCCATTGCTTATGTCGTACTTCACTCTTTTGCATGAGCTTATTCTTGATTGTCATAGTAGTCATACTTATGGATGAACACCAGGGAGCTGGGAGATGACAGGGGAGCACCCCGGGAGATCTCTGTTTTGCAGGGAGAGAGGGGGCGAGCAGGTTCACTGTTCCGGGCGAAACCGGCTCTGTTGGTCGTTAAGGGAATATATATCCGGTCCCTGCCGAAATACATCAGCATGAAAGACAAGGGAACTCCTAAGGGAAAAAGTCGCAAGCAGGAAAGCAGCGAGGGAGCAGCAGGTGAAGCAACCGATGCGAAGGCTACCCCTATGAAGAATGCCCCCATGACTGCCAAGGAAAAGATCGCCGCCAATCAGAAGAGCAAGCGAAGAAAATAAGTCGATCCCGTGGACCAGGAGATCTCATCGACCGCATTTACTATCCTTTTTTCAGGGGTTACCGATCGAGGGATCCCTCAATCGTAATTCACCTCGCCAGCTTCCCAGGTAGACCAGATTCACTGGTGATGGGCAGGTATGCAAATTTCAATTCAACTCCTATCGATCAGGGCACCTGTGGTAGAGGATTGCTGCATGGTGTAAAAAGCAGGAATCCTCATCCTGATATCCATTCGTTCAGGAAGTTTTTTAAAAGAGGCCCCGGAACCATCGCTATTCCCTGTTCTCCATGGTTCTGGGGAGCGATCGGAAGGTATCGGGAGCAGCCGGATACCCTGACAGGGAATACACAGCTATATTGTGGGTGAAACTGATACTTATAGTGAAAACACCCAGAACAAAGAAGTCTGGAACACCCCGCTTTCTGGAGGGATTAAACGGGATCATCCCCTCACTATGGATCTTGAGCGAGTGATCGCACGATCGATTGAATACATCCGAAATTCTTCGGAAATCATCTCATCTCCTGACATCATGATAAACAAAGCGAGATTAACAGTACGGGGGACACGATCTGGTACGGTTATCCGTTTTACCTGCCCCCATTGTGAAAAAGAGAATTCGATCAGATACGAGACCCCAAAGGGGTATTACCAACTATCACGGGACAAAAACTGCGTCTTCTGCAGGAAACCATGCACCGTGACAACCCCGTGATGAAGGGAAAACCAAGCCCCTATCAGTCAGTCAAGCCAGGATAGTATCCTGGTGAGACAAAGTCTGGCGCTACCAGCAGTCACGACTTTCCCATGATCGAGGAAGGAACAGGATACCTGCTATTCAAGAAGTGTTCGGATATTCCGCGTTCATAGGATAATTATTCAGATTTTTCCTTTAAAAATCGCCGATAATGCCACTGCAATGCCATTCGATCAGGCACTGCCTTCAGTTTCAAAATATCCTCCTCCACGAGTTCCAACGCTTCCTTTGAAGGTCCGTTCTCTCTCGTGACAATCTGGTACGATCCCGGGTGAATGGTGAAAAAGAATGTTTCAAATGCTGCATGGTGATTCTGGCAGAGGGGGATCCCATTTCGTGGATCATCGGTTCCGTTTTCCCTGGCCGGTTTGATGTGAGCGGCAGTCAGCAGACCCTCGACCTGCATCGAGCACACCGCACAACGATGCCCATACCGCTTGAACACATCGAAGGAGAACCTTGGATTATTCCCGCTTCTGGATGAGTGATGTCGCTTTCTTTTCTGGTTCAGGTTGAAAGGGATATCTTCCGAGAAGGCCCCCTCCTTTGTGTAGCCAGGGATTTTCCCGAATTCGATCAGGAAGGCCTGATTTGCATCATCCCAGTCCCGGACAAAGCCCTTCTTTACATCCCTCCTCGTCGGGTCCTGTTTTGAGGTGGTGATGACAAACACCGGGATGTTGAATCTCTTTGCATTTTTTGTTGCCTTTACCTCATTCTCATCCTGTCCTCCCCGCCGGTTTGTCGCCGGGTACGGGGAGCGTAGTGCGGTTTCTAGGAGGTCATCCGAATACTGTGTCCCTTTATGGAACACGGAGATGGCAATCCCTGCATCATCGTTCGAGATCTTTGAGGTCCGTTCCTTGTCCACCCAGATCCCGCCGGCACCACGGTATATCCGGTAGGTATCTCTCAGGACGTGAGCCGGGATGTCCTGGCCCTGATACTTCGCCTGGATCTCCCTCCAGATCCGCTCCCGGTTCATGGTCTCGAAATCGAAACTGGTATGATCCACCTCCGAATGGGTCTTTTTCACGATCCGGAACCCGGACTTCTTGAGAAAATTGTTGGACTGTTCTCCCCCGGAATAAAGGGTGGGATCAAGGGGCTCATTGTTTGCAAAGAGATTGGCCGTCCGGATGACCCATACCGGGGGGTATTTTCTCCCCTCGTATACCAGGGAATATTTGATGGATTCATGCTCCTTTGGATACCCTTCCTTGTCAATGGTTGCAAGGGCGGAGATGATGTGTTCTTTCCTGATATTCCTGGGGATCCCGGGTGCCATTGTTATGTGACATTGTTGGTTGCACTACATAAATGGTGACGGTTTTTAATGGAGGGGTACTACCACCCTCTTACCATCGTGGAGAAACACTAAAAAAGAGGAGGCGGACCGAAAATATCCGGATGCCATCACCTCCGAAAGGAACGGACAGAACGGCATACCCGAAGCCGAAGCAGAACATGCTTCATGATGAGGTGGTCCGGTTCGCTCACAGGTACTTAATGTTCCATGTGAAGGTTCAGGAATGAAAACGAACCATCCGACCCAGAGGTCACCTTGTCAGCATATCCCTGGACGAGGAATGCCCCCAGGTTGAGCAGGCCGGAGGGGTCAGAGAGGATCTCCTCCTCGCCGGGACGCTTGTCAGGGAGCGTGAGAGGACTGCCCTCGTACGATATCTCGGCATCCAGGTTGAACTCATCGAACGATACCGCCACCTTCAAGGGGCTGGATGCCATCCGGTGGTCGGTGATCAACTCGCATGCCTCCGTAAGTGCCATGGCCATCTGGTGAATCACCTCTTTTCTGGCAGCCCACATTTCCCCCTGGCGTTCCATGAAGAGGAAGACCTGGTCGGAGATCCTGCTCTCCTGATTGATGATGATGGTGACCCTCTTTTTGATCCCCAGCCGCATGATCAGGTTCAGAATGATGGCGACAACGGTGGCAAGCGAGAGTGCTGAATCAAACACCGGGCTGATGAATCCGGGGACGCCTTCATACGCACCAGGGATAAGGTACACACTCAGCCCGAAGATGAACGAGATCCCGATCACGAAGATCTTCCGGGAGTCAAGCATCCGCGTCGTGATCGTCTGGATACCCCCGACAATGATAAAGCCGGCAACGTAGATCAGGCTCCCACCGATCACCGGACCTGGCATCATGAGGAACACGATCGCAAGAACCGGGAGGAAGGCAAGCCCGATCAGGATCCCTCCCGTGACAAATCCAATGTACCGGCTCGTCGAACGCGTAGCGATGGAGAGCCCGATATTGGAGGAGGACCCCGTCTGTCCCATGCCCCCGATAAGACCGCCGATGGTTGATGCGATGCCGTCGGCAAAGAGCCCGGCCCGGATATTCATCATGTCCGGCCGCTTCCACTCGGTGTCATTGATCCGCTGGCAGATGGAGAATTCGCCGATACTTTTGACAAAGGTAACGAGACCTGCAACACAGAACGGAATGATGAGTGCGGACTGGAAGGAGACCCCGAAGTACTGCGGGTCGGGAAACGAGATGATCGGTGATGCCATGATCTGGCCGAGGGGGTCTGCACCGGCAAGTCCTGATGCGATACACAGGATGTACCCGACGGTCATACCGATGATGAGCGGGAAGAGCTTCAGATGGCCCCTTCCCCATACGGTCACTCCAACGATAACAGCAAGGGTGATGCAGGAGATCAGTGTTGCGAGCCCCGATGGAGTGGGATCCGTCGCAGTCATACCGAAGAAGTGTGGTAAGGCATACGGGACGACGGCTACCCCAAGCATCATGATCACAAGGCCGGTGACTTCGACGGGGAAGAGGACCCGGAGACGGTGGGCGATGCGGGAGAGGGCGACCTGGAACGCCCCGGAGACAGCGGTCATCCCGTAGAGCAGGGAGAGGCCCCCGGACTGGACGGCAAGGATGGAGGCTGAAACAAAATTCGGCCCGCAGACCCGGGGGACGAGAAAGCCGGAACCGAACTCCTTGTGTTTCACCGACTGGAAAATTGTCGCGATGCCGTTTGCGAGCATCGACATGGAGACGAGAAAGGCCGCTGCTCCTGCCTCCAGGCCCGCAGCCTTGGCGACAAGGACGGGAAAAATAAAGGCGGTTGCGACGATCCCGGTGTGCTGCAGGCCGAGGAGGAACAACGTGGGGCTTTTTGGCCGGTCATCAGCAGCATATTCGAGATCCGGTGGCCGCATGCACACGAACAAAGGCTGCAGGACTTTGATATAGTTTATGTTTTCCTATGGTGACCCAGAGAGCCTGTACATCCTGTAATTTCACGGGAGGGAGCGGTTGTGGGACAGGGAGAGAAGCGGATTCAAATCAGCTACGCTCTGTTCCAGATGCCCCGCTGGCAGAATACCTTATCCACCGCCTGTCCATCATCAGAACAGAACGGAAGGTACCCGGGGGTCTATTTCGCCCCGGGATCCTCTTCCCAGAGCCCAAAGGGATTCCCTTCAGTGTCGATACAGTTGGCAAGGTATCCCATCGTTGGCACTGCCATTTTGCCCGAAACGACGGTCCCCCCGAGTTGCTCGACCTGTTTCATCGCTGAATCGATAGATGTGACACCGTAATAATTGGTGACACGCTGGGAGGGATCCATCCGTTTCCCCATTCCCCCACCAACTCCGGGTGCACCTGCAAGGTCCGTGGTGGTGATCAGGTGATACTGCATCTCCGGGAACGATGCGAATTTCCAGTCAAAGAGTGCGGAATAGAACTGTTTCGCCCGTTCGATATTCTCAGCAGGGATATCAAAATGAACTATTGTCGACATCGGTTTTCACCATCTCCTGGATTTCTATTACCCTGGTCATGTCACTCATCTCAGCTTTTTAGTTCAGCCTGGACGATCAAGAGGTGTAGAGGGACTGATGTAAAAATACTTTAGGTAGTTCTCAAAAAATAGAATTCACCAGTTCCGGTTCTTCTGCCCATGACAATGAGGACCTAGTTGTATCAGATCTCATCAATCGGTTTTTCCGCTGTGTCGGGATTTCCCCCCAAGTTCCCCCTTGAACGGGAGAGGTAATACACAGATACGAACCGCTCCGCACGTCTCTCATTCTCCCAATCCCCTCCGTCAGATTTCCCGTACACAAGAGACCTGCACCAATGGCGGCCTGATTCCCCTGGAGTACGACAAGGTATAATCTCTCCCGTCCCATCTACAGGAGAACAATGATGGAGCAGGTCCCGAAGGATACCCGTGAATGGTTTGCCGACTGGGCAAACGAGTACGACACGACGCTTGGAAAGGTGAAACGGCACCTAGCACTCCTTGACCAGGTGGTGAACCTGTCAGGAGTGCGGGATAAAGACCAGGTCCTTGACATCGGCTGTGGGACGGGACTGCTGTCGCTGAAATTCCTGGAGCATGCTGACTGTACCATCACGGCAATCGACAGTTCCGGAACGATGCTCCGGATATTCCAAAAGAAGATCGAGCAGTGCCATCTCTCCGAAAGCATTTTCCTCCAAGAACGCTCTGCCGAGGAGATGGTGTTCCCCTCTTATCAGTTCGATATCATCGCATCGACCGTTGCCCTGCACCACGTGAAAGAGAAGGGTCCCGTGATTCAGACGGTATATGACTCCCTGAGAGAGGGAGGACGATTCGTCCTCGGGGACATGGATCTTGACACCACGGGGAGCCTGGATGACCCGGTGCGGCTGGTGAGAATCCTCGAGTTTCTTACCAAGGAATTCGCCCTTGCCATGGAAGATGGGGGCATCCCGGCATTCGAGCGGATGTATGACAACGGGAAGAAGCATATCCTGAACGAGGGGGAATACTGCATCGGGTTTGACCAGTGGGCCATACTCTGCAAGGATGCCGGGTTCAGGCTGATAACGATCACACCAGTGAAGGGGTTCCCCTGGTTCAAGGTGCTGGTGGCGGAACGATAAGGAGAAGCGGTGAGATCCCCGGTATCTTTCTCGCTTCACCGTTTAAGATTCCACTGGGCGGCACCGGGTGGTGGGGTTGTGCCACATTCCTGATAAGCGGTTCAGGATGACCCCCCACTGGTAACGGCAGACTGGAGAAGGAAAAAAGTCTATTCTTAGAAAAGGTTCCGGAACGATCCGAAAGGGGTCTCTCTAAAAAATCAGAGAGGGGTGGTGGAGAACCCGGCAAGCGTGTCGGGATGGTCCATAAATACCCAGTATCCCTTGTAGGGGAGGAGATCCCGGGAGGTACCCCCTTGGACGTATGACCAGCCGGGCTGGTGCAGGCCTGGGCTGACGACGATGCGGTAATCCCCTTCAATCGTGATCAACGAATCCTCGACCGGTTTTGCTGAAAATCCTCCGTCCTCATACGCCGGTGCAGGACCGATCAGGTTCCAGCCGGTCACGAGAGCCCTGGCCGGGGGACTCGATATACTGGTGGATGGCACAATCGTCGCATTCGCCACCTCCCCTTCCTTTACCGTGATATAAAATGCATACAGGGGGGTTACTTCGTCGGTTGCCTGGGCGGCATACCAGAGAGATCCATCCCATCCAAGTGCCTGGACGATCTTCTCCTGGTCCCCGGCCGGGAAGATCTGGGAGAACTGGGAATGGCCTGGTGCCAGGAGAACCGGAGTCGAGAACAGGTTCCATCCGCTGTTCAGGGTGACGGTGAAGGAGGAGGCTCCCTCTGAAGGGGCCGTGGTTGCCGTATGGTTGACCCAGGTATCATTGATCAGTCCAGTTGTTCCTGCCGTCCTTGTGCCAAGGGTATGCATCGTTCCGGGACTGAGATTGGCAGCGGTGAAGGTCCCGGCTCCCTTCGTCACATTGGCCTGGAACACCCCGTCGAGATAGATGACCAGCTGATCAAAGGTGTCCGATGAGGGATCGGTCCAGTTCCAGGTGATCAGAGTCTGCTGGTAGGTCGTGTTGTGAAGGTTTGTGATACTGTCAGGAGGATTTGTTGTTTCCGTGGTGTTGACGGTAATTGCTTTTGCGATTGAGCTTGATC